>Ga0209972_10002190_pt1 | contig 16191 bp, 11 predicted proteins | sample NOAtaG_7_FD_187302 | JGI IMG/M metagenome (GOLD analysis project Ga0209972, IMG submission 187302) | Freshwater lake microbial communities from Lake Erie, under a cyanobacterial bloom - NOAA_Erie_Diel1S_2200h metaG (SPAdes) (version 2) | ecosystem: Environmental > Aquatic > Freshwater > Lake ... | reverse complement strand
TCGGTATTTTTAATTGTTGGGTCAACATTATTAGCTGCACAGCCAACCATTCTTGGTCGTGCTTTTGAAAATACGGTGGGTTATTGGTGGATAAACAATGATACATTGGCTACAGAAATGGCAAATGTATTTGACAAACAGACGAATGAACTGGATATTAATTTGATTATTACACAAATGTTTTCATCCGATAATAAACAAGAATTTAATGAATATATTCAAAATTTTAATGAGGCAAATCAATTTAATGGTGTTACATTAAAAAAAGATGCTACTACAAATAATTTGTATGACAATTTTGTAGTTAAAAAGAATGATGTTTCCAAAGCAACTCTGGCTTCTTTAGCAACAATTATTGCACTGTATACTTCTTATATGCCAATTACTACACCATGGATTAACGTTTAACAATAGTTTGCATTTGTCACTGTGTCCCAGTTAATTCCGTGGGAATTTGCCCACTTCTTTTTGGCGCACACGGCATTTCCGCCGGCCGACCATCCTGAATTTGCAAAGTCAAATTTGCCGTCTTTAAAACCGGGAGCATTATTGACTGCATCTGCAGAACCACTATTTACCTTACCTTGTTCGGGTTGTATGCAGTAATTTTTTTCTCCGTCTTTTTCAATTTTCCAAAAGTCGGGGCAAGATGTCTGAAGTTTGGGGAAATTGTCTGTCTCTTTCTGTTTAGACATTGTCCATCCTAAAAATGCTAAAACAAGAATTAAAACGACAACTGCAATTGTTAAAACTGTTGTGTAAAAACTGTCAAATCCTACATTTGGCGTTGCGTCCGACATTCCAAGTGATGAGCCAATTGATGATATAGTTGAACCTAATCCAGTTGTTTGTCCTTGTCCTTGTCCTTGTCCTAAAAAACTCATTATATATTAGTTCTCTATAAAATTGTCTGCATCTATTTTATTATATTATGTCTAAACCAGGTTCATCTGTTTCAAATGCCTATAATAATAAAATTTTGGATTTAGCAAGATACAATGGTCGTGTGAATTTGATGGAAGAACCCGACCCAGCTATTCAGTTCCAACTTGCAGAGAAAGTAGCTATTAAAAATAAAGCCACTGAATACCGTGGTGCAATTGCTGGTGAATGGGAAGACAATATGTTAAGTCAGGTTTTCTTCTCTGCAGGAAATATCCAGATTTTGCAAAATGGAATTCGCGCTGGCGTTTACAAAATGTCTAAGCAAGAATTCACTGTTTTGCCTCAAAATCCAGATACTTTGAAAATCATTATGCGAAGCATTTATATGCAGTATGCCCAGCATTTTCCAACGGGTGTCACTGCACAAGTAGAGCGATTAAACCAGTTGGTTTTGGAATATGCCGTGCCCAATGTGTTTAATGAGGCGGTTGGATACATCAAGTATCGCGAAGATATTAGCACACTGGTGGTTCCGCTTGCTCTTCCGACCAAGATTGACCGAGATTATAAGGACCTGGATTCGAGTCGGGAGTTTTTCGTCAACACTCGATAAGTGAACCAAGGTTCCCTTATGAACCCTCCTTTTCTTTTTTTACACCTTTGCGAATTTGAAATCCACAAAGGTGTAATGTATTGTATAAAGCAAAAAAAACAGAGAAACTTCTCTGTTTTTTTTATTTTTATTTTTGTAGGGTGTAATTAAAAAAAAATATACAAATGAAAAGGAGGGGGTTTAAGCCGTCAGGCTTCGCCTTTGGGGCGTAAGAGAAGCTCCGCTTCTCTGAATACCGTCGGTTTCCTTTATTCGTCGTCTGTCGTAAGCAATTTGCACATCATATCCGCCTCAATATTGACCGGTTGGTTTCTAAACAAATTGTAAATAATCTCGTCATCTCGAAACCTCGCCGTATAGTCTTGCTGAACATTGTTTCTGCCAACACGTCCCAATGCCTGGATTGTCTTTTGTTGCGACATATTTGTCAAATCCTTGCCAATGATTTCGTGGCAAAACTGGTAATTGGTTCCGTAAATGTAGTCGGACGATGCAATAATCATGAACAGCCGTTTCTGGTTTGCCATTTCCTTGACTATTTCCGTGTATGCCGTGTTTTCCTGGTATTCAAATGACCCAATACCCAGTAAAAGCAGGATTTTAAGTCGGTCATCAATCTCCAGTTCCATCACTTTCTTCACTGTATCTGGGTCAATGTTCGGAATAAATGCTTGTTCCACAGTTTTTGGCACCCATATATCCTGGTGTTGAACCGTGTTTGGAACATACACTGCATCCAGCGACAAAATCTTGATTTGGGATTTGAGGTCGCGGATTTCTTCGTCTATTCTACGCGCAGTGGGCGACGACAATTCATCGCCAGACATTTTCTTGTCTTTGGTTGAAATTGTTCCCAATTCGTCTTCCAATGTTTTTTCCAGTTTTGCAATCTTTGCAACAATTGCATTGTTCTCGCCCAGTTTTCGAAACAGTTCATCAAATACTGTTTTGGGAATATTGGACTGCTGGATGTAAAAGTTGCAGATAGTTTTGATGTTTTCGGTCAAATAAATGGTCGGACCATCTGTGAGTGTATGTGCATCGGCGGTTGTCAACAATATTCCACCGGAAGCCAAAGAACTCGCTTTTGCCTTATCTATGTAAGATGGTTCGGAACTCACGCTGGCAGTTCTTGTAAGTGGTTTCCCGGATGCCGAAGGCTTGGACCCCCCCATACTCGAGGTCTTTTTGATTTCATTCGTATCAAACTTTCGCCGCATGGTTATGCTGACATACTTTTGAATCGTTGGCCACGCTTCTTCTTTTAAAGTTTTGATTAGCTCCAAATAATATATCTTGATACTGTTCATCTTTATTTTACTGATGTCGTTTTCAAAGTAATTCTCTGGCATATACTGTTCCGGAATGAATCCGGAGGTTTTCAAATACTCGATAAATTGTATAATCTCCTTCAAATCGAAATAACGCAACAATGTTTTATTATCGTTGCAGTATTCTGCACACTGTTGCAGCTTATTATAATCCTCGAACATATTGTGGGGACAAATGGAGAATCCAGATTTGTTCAGTATAGAAATGGATTTGTTGAAATCGTAGCTCTCAATGGTTGTTAAAACCACATTCTCGAATTTTGCTCGGAAATCCATAATCATTGGCATCAGCATTTCCTCTTTTGGCAAAGTGGCCGATGACAAAACCATGTTGGGGATTTGATTCTCCGACCAGTTGCGATGAATGATTTCATGAAGCGGATGCGTGGCGCAATCCAAACCAATGGTTGGTTCATCCCAGTATGTGATAATGCGGTCTTTATTGTTGAACGATAACATATAATACATGGCAATCAAATACGATTTTGCGTCGCAAATAATGAGTTCAACCTTGGTGCCAACACTGTTGTCAACTTTGCCGATACCACCCGAACGACTGTTGATTTTATAGGCGGCGGCTGCAAAATAGTGCAGACGAATGTCCGTGGCGGTGTCGCAACCAAAGGCAAATGCAACACATTTTTGCGCGGATATTGCCGATTTTGCCAAAGCCATTCCGACGTGTCTGGCTGCGCAAACGAAAATGACGCGGTGATTCTTGATAAGCCCAATTGGCGAAAGCGTTTTTCCAGTACCGGTGGGTGCAATGTATAAAACGAGATTGGATGTGGAGTTGCGATTTCTTGTGTGTGACTGGCGGAACACATTGAACAAGCGTTTTTGGTGGTCGTATAAAGAAATGTCTCCATACCTGAAAAGGTTTGGGTTTTTCTCTATGAATTCGTATGCGTTTCGCAAAATATTTGACAACTGCATTTCAGAATTCACGGTTTTGATACATAAGTCAACAAAGTTTAAAACATGTTTGTTTATGTTTTCGACGCTGATTTTCCTTAGCTGGATGAGCGTATACAAGTAGAAAGCATACTTGCTGTTTCCTGTTGAAAACAGGGTCATCATCTCTTTAACAAAGTTGAGAAAGATGTATTCAATAATGGTTGAACTCATCTGTTCAATGTTGGAATTCATGTTGTTGAGCCGGATTGTGTCGGCTGTTTTTAACTTGTCTAGCTTGACGTCTTTGATGGATAAATCAAATTTTTCACCAGATGCAATGTCTTTGACAATTGGTTGGAAGAATTTTTTGTAAAAGTATGTTTCAATCAAGTCTGATTTCTCTATTTTTGCATAGCTGAACAATGACTTGTTGTTGTTGTGTTTGATATTCACGTTGGAATATCCCTCGATAATTAGGTTCAGAACGCGCTTTTCATCTTCGGAAACGGGGACCTCGACGGATTCCCATTCGGATTTGGTGAGTTTGGTTTGTTGAGTAGTGTCCATTTTTTAAAATTTTGATTTAATTTTGATGTATTATTTAATACTTATCTGTTTAAGTATTAAATAAAAATTCAATTTTGAGTAGGGGAACGTAGTTCCCCCTACGACCCCCTCCTTTTTTATTAGCTTATACTTACGGTTCCGCTGTGAAAAGCGACAAATCAATATTGCACTTTCTCACCGGCTCATCATCATTGTCTTCTTCCAAGTCATCATTTGTTTTCTTTGCAGCCGCTTCTTTTTTGGCCTTTGGTTCATAAACCACTTCCCAACCACTTGTGTCTGGATGATAATTCGAGCTATTTGTCTTAATAATCCGGTAATTCTCCTTCTTGAAAAACGCCCTTCTCTTTATCCATTGTTTCTGGAACGGTTCGTGGCTGTCCACAATATCTACTACAACCGGCATTTCGTGGTCTGACCTAAGAATTCTCCCCACCGACTGTTCAATGTCTGTTTTAGGCGTGACCATCACAATGGTGCAAAGTGTTTTTATATCCAGTCCTTCCGCCGCCATTGCGTAAGTGGCAATCACCACTTGTTTATCTTCAGTCTTTTTCAGTGCGGCTTCTTTCATTCCGCCCACATAGTAGCCCACCGTCGCAAATCCCTGCTCCAATATTGCATCATGAATATATTCCAAAATGCTCCGATTGTGTGCAATCACCATGATTTGCTGGCTCGGATTCTCTACAAACATATCTTTTAAAACACGAATAATAAAATCGGTGCGCGGCCGATAATCACACAACTTGGATATCATCGTGCTGAACGCCGGATTGCCGCGGAAATCATACTCCACCTTTGCAAATTCGCGGTCGCCACTTTGATACTGGATTGCGCGGACCTGTACATACCGCTGTTTCTTCTCGGTCATTCGATACAAAATATCCCCCAAAAACATCTTGAATACGTAGGTGGTGCCGTCCTTTCGGTCCATGGTCGCGGATAAACCCAGTGTATACTTGGTGACAATCTTGAAAAGAGAACATGAGAAAACTTCCGAACCAATGTGGTGCACTTCATCTATTAAAAGTAGGCCAAAGGATGAAAATAGAGAATCCGCATAATCCTTCATGGAGAGACTTTGCAACATCCCGATGACAATGTCCTTTCCTTCAATATCAATGATTTGACCCTGGATTCTGCCTACACGCGCGGTCGGCAAATACTGCTGGATTCTCTCCATCCACTGATTCAGTAAAAACTCTTTATGCACAATGATAAGCGTCTTCTTCTTCATTGTGGAAATGATGTTTAGACCAATGACGGTTTTGCCGGCACCGCAACCCAATGTGACTAACCCGCCACTACACGACTTGGTATATGCTTTGACAACATCTTGTTGATAATCGCGCAACGAACCCGCAAAAGGGATGTCAATATCGTCGCCTTCTGGGATTTTTATCTGCTTTGGAAACCCAAAGTTCTCGGTTCCAAAAAAACGGGGAACATACATTTTCTGGGTGGATTCGCGATAGGCGGGGAAAGAAGCGGTTGTTGCCATGGGTGCACCAGGAGTTTGGGGACGGATTGTAAGCGTATCTTTAATATATTTTATTTGGTCTTCAGACAATTCAGATTTGAGTATGGTGTATCCCTTTGGACCCAGATATGTGGAGAGAGTTTTAGGCATTTCTTGGAAAACGATTTTCTGGGGTTTCTTATAAAAATTTGGTTTCATTCTTTGGTGTATACTAGATATATATTTAGAATTATTTCTAATTTGTTTTATAAACTATTAAGGGAAACCTACGGTTTCCCCTATGACCCCTTCCCTTTTTTTAGTTTGGGATTATAAGGCGTAAAGAAGCTTCGCTTATCTGAATACCTTGGTTCCCTTATAATCCCTCCTTTTAATTATAAAAATTAAGGGAACCAAGGTTTATTTTAAGGGAAGAGTCAAAGAGAAACCGTAGGTTTCTTTTAAGGGAAGGGGTCATAGGGGAAACCGTAGGTTTCCCTTAGTTTCCCTTAAAATAGTTTACTATAATATATAAATGAACTTTTCTGCATATTATCAGTCATTGTCAAAAATGGAATTTGGAATGTTGGCGCTTTTTATTATTTATTTAGTGATGGACATTTACCCTCCAGAGATACTGGCTTCTTACGTTGACACTTCTCTCGGGATGGTCGGAATTCTCTTGGTTACACTTTACGTTTTCATGACTTACAATCCCATTTTAGGAGTTGTTTTCCTGTTTGTTGCTTACGAAATTGTAAGAAGAAGCGCGCGAGTTAACAACCGTGTTCCGATGATGTTGCATACACCATCACAGGCAAAGAAGGATGCTGAGTTATCCGAAATGAACCCACCATTGGCCACCAGTTTGGAGGAGGAGGTGGTGCAACAAATGGCGCCGGTTGGAAAAAGCAGTTTGATTAGCTATACAATGAGCGAATACAAACCGGTTTCTTCAGATATCCATAATGCGTCAATGGCCATATAAAGGGAACTCGTAAAGGGAACTCGTCGTTCCCTTTAAATCCCATACTAAAGGGAACTCGTCGTTCCCTTTTAATCCCATACAAAAGAAAACTTGTTGCCTCCCTTTATAATCCCAGAAAAATAAAGGGAGGGGGTATGGGGCGTAAGAGAAGCTTTGCTTCTCTGAAACCGTAGGTTCTCCCAAAATTGAAATCTTTTTTTGTATTTTTACAAAAGGCATAAAACCCAATATATATTATGACTCAAATCAAAATATATATCTTAAAAAACTCAAAGTATTAAAATCTCAAAGTATTTATCTTATTTTATAAAAATGAACACCGTATTCAACATTGGAACATGCGTGTCTGGAACTAATATACCAGGAGTGTTTTCAATTGGAAGTTGCGTTTCGCACGAGGAAGAAAAACAAGAACAAGAGGAACTGAATATCGAGCCATCACGAAACTGGATTGTTTGCAAAGGATATGAGAAGAACCGATACAAACAGGACATATACTTCATGGGTCCAACTCCAGAATCTAACTGGCTTATTCGCAAACTGTTTGCAGTGGGAAGTTATCCCGACAGACCTGGTTATTTAAAATCCATTTTGGATTCGGGTATTGACGTGTTTGTATCTTTGAACGCGGAATATGGAAAAAAGGTTGGAAACAGCTATTTTCCAAGGTATGAAGATAAATTACCTTCAGGTTGCATGTTCATTCACGAGCCAATTGAAGACATGGAAACAGTCAAAGACGAAATTATTGTTGTACTTGCTGAAAAAATTGTGGAACTATTGCAAATGGGCAAAAAAGTTTATTTGCATTGTGCGGGAGGACATGGTAGAGCTGGAACTGTGGCGGCAGTTGTGCTCCATATGTTGTGTATGGAGTTGACAGAGACCGAGCTGTTTGAATATATTCAGTATGCGCATGACCAGCGAAAAGAGAACTACTTTGGAGCTAAGACTTTTGTTTATAAGATGCCCAATGACCCAATGGCACAATATTTCTGCAATGGACAGGTGCCTTCTCCGCAAACAAGTGACCAGCGCAATCAGGTAAGACGAATTGCGCGTTTCCTTTGAAAAAATTCTTTACAAAAAATGTTATAAAAATGTATTTGTATTTGTATAAAAAATGTTATAAAAATATTATTGTATTTGTATAAAAAAATTAATTAATTAAACCGTCGAAGAATTAAAACGGCACAAAGTGCCGTTTTTTTTTCTAGGTTCGTGACCGATAACCATTTAATAAGGCACGCAAAGCGTGCCGTTTTAAATGTTCATCGGTTTAAATTAAAAAAAAGGACTTTGTTCCTTTTTTTTGGTCAAAACCATAATTTTATTCAATTGCCGGTTTTTTCGGTCAAACCCATAATTTTATTCAATTGCCGGTTTTTTTGGTCAAAACCATAATTTTATTCAATTGCCGGTTTTTTTGGTCAAAACCATAATTTTATTCAATTGCCGGTTTTTTCAAAAACCCATTGTATGCCAACAATGGCATTAAAATCGTCATTATCGATAAAATAGTCATAGACCCATATTGGATTTTTCTGCTTGTTGTATTTGTAAACATGCGAATATAGGATATGAACAATATTATACCAATTCCAGCAGTAACAATATAAATTGTATTTGCCGATTCTTCGGTTGCTCGGTTTGATACAAGTGTCAATACATAGGTTAAACATAATAAAATTCCAAACATTATAAAAACCCACGTCAAAATAGATGTCATCAATTTTGTGTCCGCCGGTTTTGCATTTGTATCTGTTTGGGTTACATACTCACATTCAATTTCATCTTGAACATTTTGCCCTTTTGATGCCCTAAATGCAGAAGTGGTTATTGATTTATTTTTACCAATTTTAATTGAGAATTGTGATATTTTGTCAAATACATCAGTCATTGCATTTTTTATAGTGACAGAACTGTTTATGTAAACAAGTTCTTCAAAGACAAAAACGTAATTTTTACTTGTTTTATAACAAACAATCTTTGGTTTATTTTTTTTGATTTTTGCATTTAAATCAAATACCGAGTCAGGTTCTAGTTCCATTGGATTAGCCGAATTTTTTTGCAAAATTACAGGCACTACTACATAAAATGTGGTGTTGTCTGATTTCTTGTGCTCCAAAACTAATTCGGCATTACTTGCAGAATCGTTTGCTAAAATGTGGGATTTTCTAGTAATAGTAGCCTTTACACAAACACCGCTAATATAGATGCTTGACCCATTGTGGGTAAATGATGCGGAAAAATTTTGGTTTAATCCGTAAAAATTGAGCAAATATGGATTTGTACCATTTACGGAAGCAACGGGATATGAATATTGTATATTTGCCGTTTTGTTTTCGCGAATATCATTTGTTGTTAAATTTATTCTTGACATTATATAATGCTACTATATTTTATTAATACTAGAAACTATTTTTTCTAATCCAAGTGCAATTTTGCCATTATTGCCATTATTGCCATTTCCATTATTGCCATTTCCATTATTGCCATTTCCATTATTGCCATTTCCATTATTGCCATTGCCATTATTGCCATTATTGCCATTTCCATTATTGCCATTATTGCCACCATCACCATCATTAATTATTTTTTGTTTTATTGAATCTATTTTTTGTTTTATTTTTTCAATTGCTTTTTTTTTAAATTCAACACGAATTAACAATGGTTGAAGTAATTCCTGTATTTTTTTATTAAATTCATCAACCTTGTTTATTGGTGGTATACTTCTTTTTTTTACAAATTCTTCGCAACAATTTTTATATTTTTCTAATTGTTGTTGAATATTATCATTTGATGTTTTAATTTCTGTTTTTAAAAGCTCAATTTGTGCAGTAATATTTTTTTCGATACTGTTGTCTTCTTCAATCATATCTTCTTTTTTTTCAATAATATTCTCAGCTTCTTTTATATTATTAATCATGGTTTGAACAATATTATTGATGGTAGTTGTATTATTGGTGGTAGTTGTATTATTGGTGGTATTTATAATATTAATTTGATTTTGCAGTTGTTGTAGTAAAACATTATTCTCTTGCATTAGGATATCAACTTTATCACCACCATCTTCATTATTTTTGTTATTTTCTAATTGGTCAAGTTGTCTTTTGATTTCATCATTTTGTGTATGTAGGGCGTCAAGCATTTCTATAATTTTTTTTTCATTAGGATTTTCTTCTTCTGGTTTTTTAATTTTGTTTAAATGGTCTGTCAATTTTCTTGTAAACTTGTCATAATTATTTTCTGTCAATTTTTCATCAATTGTTGTCAATTTTTCATCAATTGTTGTCAATTTTTCATCAATTCGTGTCATTTTTTCATCAATTTTTTCATCAATTTGTGTCATTTTTCCATCAATTGTTCCATTTATTTGTGTCATTTTTTCATCAATTTGTGTCATTTTTTCATCAATTTTTCCATCAATTTGTGTCATTTTTTCATCAATTCGTGTCATTTTTTCATCAATTTGTGTCATTTTTCCATCAATTTTTCCATAAATTCGTGTCATTTTTTCATCAATTGTTTCATTTATTGCATTAATTGATTGCATATAATTGTCTAGGCCTTCTGTAAGCTTTTTAGTTGCATCTTCTGTAAGCTTTTTAGTTGCATCTTCCAGCGTCTCTTTTATCTGTTCTATGAGTTCTTGATTAGGTTCATTGTTTTCTATTACAGGATTATCAATTTTTTTTTCCAATAATTCAATCATATTCCGATTTTGGGTATTTATTTTATCTTCAAGACTTGTTATCTGTGTTTTTAATTCTTTAGACAAAGAAGAAATTTTTTCAACAGTTTCTTCATGTCTTTTTTCCTCTTCTGTCTTCAATTCTTGAACAGTTTTTTGCAACAAATCTTTATTTGATGAATCAATTTGTGTCAATTTTTTATCTAATTCATTAAATTTTTCTTGTATATTAGTCATTTGAGAAGTAATTGTGCTAATATTTACAGCCTGTGTTTTTTGTTCATCTAGAATTTGGGTTTGATTTACAAGCAACTCATTTAAAATTTTTGTGTGTTCATTGGCAATTTTTTCCACGGTTTCTTTAAGTTCTTTATTTTTGGCTTCTAGGGCTTGAAATTTTTCATTAAGGTTGTTTATATTTTCAGAATTTGCATCTTTCAATAATTGAATCATTTTCTCGTTTTGGGTATTTATTTCTGTTTCAATTTTTTCCATCTTTTGTTTAATTTCTTCAAAATCATTAGACAGAGAAGAATTTTTTTCAATAGTTTCTCTATGTCTTTCTTTCTCTTTTTTAATCAAGTCTTCAACAGTTGTTTGAATTAAATTTTTATTTTCTTCGGTCATAGAAGAATTTTTTTCAACAGTTTTTGTAAGTTTTTCTATTTCTCCTTTCACAACATCATTATTACTAACCATTAGTTTAATAATTTCGGTAATTTTTTCAGTCTGTTTTGTTTGTTCATCTAGAATTTTTTTTTGGTTTTCAGCATTTTGAATTTCTTTTATTTTTGATAAAATTTTCTCTTTAAACTGATTAAGATTTCCAGGGGGAGTTGCAGAAATATTTCCAGTGGTAATGCTTCTCTTGTCATCGGGATTAGTATTGGGGTCTCCAGTCGTAGGATTAGTATTGGGGTATCTAGAAATATTTCCAGTATTGGTGTCTCCAGTTGTAGGATTAGTATTAGTCTTATCAGAATCATCTTCATCTTCATCTTCATCATCATCATCATTTTCAGGAAAAACTTCATTTTTTTGAATTGGTTTTAATTTTGATCCTGGGTTTGGATTTGGGTTTGTTTTTGGTATTTGGTCCAAATTTTGTGTATCTTCATCATCATTATCAACTTTACTATTAACAGGATTCACTTTTTGTATAACTGTTTTTACTGGTTTTGTTCCTTTTTTTTCTTTTAATAATGCAATTATATTCTGAAATTCTGCCTCCATTGTATAATACATCGACCGAAAATAAATTGAGATAAACCTCAATGTATTTTTTGGCATTATTCTTGCGAATAAATATACATATAATCTTTTTCATCCTTGTTATTAAAACAACTATTACTAATACTATTTAATTTTGAAATTTTATCAATAAATTCAATTGTTCCAACTGATGTTGTTGCATTTGTATTATCAATAATGCTTAGCTTCTCCTTAATATTTTCTTTTATTTTATCATCAATTGTTTTCACATTAAGAATGTCATTTATTTTTTTAAGTACTTTCAACCCATCTGGCGAAAAATTATATTGTTCAAGCTCTTTAATTCTGACATCCAATGCGTTTTTAAATTCTTCCATATTAAATGTTGCCTGGTCACCACTGTAAATCATTTGTTTAAAATAATTAATATCAACATATGCAACTGGGGGTGGATTGTTTGCCGTTCTCGACCAATTAAATACACAAAACACACAGAATTCAATATTTTCATAAAATGTTTCTTTTTCTCCTCCTATGTATTCATAAATTTCTTTCATAATGACCGACTGGATATCAAAATCATTTTTATCTGTAGTAAAACACATCTTCCGGGTCGGACAGTATGCAGGCAAACAACTATCTTGAAAACTTGGAACATAGTAAATCATATCTTTATTTTTAAAATTAATAATATTTACAATATCTTTTGACAAATTGTTCAATGATTCGTTAATAAAACTGCCTTCAACTACACGATGTTCGCAGACATTTGAAATAACCTTGTTATACAAAATTGACTCTTTTATTTTGTTGAGCAAAATGTCAACATTTGATTGGTTCCACACTGAATTAAAGGTATTTGCATCTATTTTTTCATTTTCATAGGTTTTACTACTACCATAAATCATTTTACGAATTGTGGATGTTAATACATTGTTATTAATATCGAATGGGATTTGTGAATTATCAAATTTTGATTTTTCCATTGTTAGAACACGTTGGTTTAAATTGTCAATCTTCAAATTCGTGTCTACAAAAGACAAAATCTGATTAACAAACATTATAATTGCAGCGTCTTTAGATTTAAAAATGATGTTGCCAAATTTTGAGTCTTCCGTGCCGTATTTATACAATTTCAAAATATTCTCGGGGTCAAATAGAAAAAATGGTTGGCCTAATGAATTTTGAAAACTTGATTGTTCTTCACCAAGTGCCTGAGGGTCTCCTCCTCCATAAATTGCATCAACTTTTCCATCATCTGTTATTTCATTTTTATAAAATCGTTCATTTGTGCTATCTCTCTTTATGTTGAAAAATTTACTAATTTCGGTGGGACTTGCACAATCGAATTTATTTTCAACGCCGGCCAAATCACCAATTATGATATTGGCTTCTGTTTTATCATCCTTAGCAAACTTCAAAAAGCACAACACATGGCTTCGCGAACTGTTTGGGTTGTTTGTTGTTGCCTTTACCAATCGGTCATCATCAATTAAGAATTTGACTACATTACCGATATTTTCATCGGCTCCAAATACTTTGGTTTCTTCTTTTGTGCGATATACGTGTTTTGATTTGTGGTCTACTTTTTCAGTTAATTTGAACTTATTTGAGTCTTCTTTTTCGCCCTCATTGTAAACAAAATTGAATGGTCCAGATTTTACAAGAAGAGAACCATCCGGCAAAACAGGATAATTTGCATCTGTATAATACGGCTTAAAAAATTCTTTGCATTCCAATGTGACACGAGTGTAACCACGTGTGGCTAGAGCATTGCACAAATAAATTAAAATACCTGGTTCATTTTTTTTAACAAGTGATATTAGCGTGGATGTTTTACCGGAACCGCTTGCGCCCCAGCCCATTAAAAACAATGGTTTTCCATTTGCAACTTTCTCTACCAATGGTGACAATTCGTTTGCAATATCTTTCACTGTATATCTTGGGTTAAATACTTTATTGAAATTTCCAAAAGTGTATTTGCCATCATAATTAATCTTTTTAATTTCGCGCAATTCTTTTATTTTTTTGGTTTTTGGGTCAATTTCAGTTTTAAGAGTGATTCGGCCGTCTCTTACTTTCTTGATTTTTGTGAGATTTACGCTGGTGTTTTTATTGTAAAATCCAAAATTTATATTTGAATATTCCATTATGATAGACCGCTCGTCAAAGAAGTTTAATTGGATGTTGAATCGTTGATTGTATGGGGAATTGAAATTTGAATTTCCTTCTTGGAAATTTGATATTTTTAGATACGTATATACTCCTTGGGTAGTTTCCTCAAGTTTGAGCTTAATGTCATCGGTTATGACAGGCAAAACTTTGGATGTATTTTTAACAAATGAATTATTCAGTATTTTTATAATAAGTTGGTCCATAATTTCGTCTTTTGTAGTCGCAGATTGCTTTGCAAACCTTTTTCTAAAATCCAAAAAATCCAAAAAATCTACTATGTGCATTGAAAAATAGACATCTTCGTATGTGGTTCCTGTGTTCATGTTTTTGCGAGTTTTATTCATCAAATTGATGTATTTGTTTATTTTTAACTCGGATTTAAATTGCGTAAGTTCTTTTTTCAACTCATTGTTATATTTTTTTGATTCAAGTTGGTTTTTCTCTCTATAATACATGTCAATTTGGTTATATAAATTGTTATATAATTGAAAATCGGAAACCATTTTAGGTGCAGATATATCAATATACAACTGGTTTATTATGGACTTGAGTATAACATTTGGTTTGATACTTAAACCTTTTTTCTCTATCATTTGAAACAATACATCAGGCAAAATTGTGTTTGCATATAAAATATTTACATCTTCACACTTTTTTTGTAATTCGACTATTAGTGGGTCAGGATCACCGCCACCCAATTTTATAAATTTTTTGGGTGGAACCCGTGATTCCGTGTTTTGCTTTGGATTAATATATTTTGGATTCGCAGATACTTTGCTTCCAATATTTAAATTTGGTTGTCTGCTTGTTTCTATACTTGTTGATGCACTATTAATTGGAAGCTTTGGAACAACTGGTTTCTTTGGAACAATCTTTTTGAAAACATTGTCCTCAAGAATGATTTCTTTGATGAGTTCAAAGTTATCAAGATTATATTCATTCAATTGTTGAATACTTGCGGTTGAACCAATTCCGTTTTTGTATTTAAAAATACTACCTTTTGTGTAGTATGTTCCTTGTTTCCCTTCATCAACATCATATTCGTAAAAAAATATACATTGGTTCTCTCGTATTTCAACTAGCTGTTCAAAGTCCGTGTATTGATTGAAGGCATGGTTTGTGTTTATTTCAAAATTCTCCTGTTTCTTTATTTTACTTTGAACCAAAGTTCCTTCAGTTTCAACCGTTATGTAATTGGTGTCATTCAATGTAAAATAAAATTCATCTTCTTTTCCATAAGTTCTTCCCAATTTAAAAGCATTTTGAAAGGTACTATTTTGTTCTTTTTTTCTACCAAGAGATTCAAATACATTTACAATTTTTGCAGTGATTTGATTATTGTTAAGAGTATGGACAACAATGAACAAAAAAATTGAATCATCGGAATTTGATTTGATTGGGGGGGATTCAGGTTTGCTTATTTTTGTATCAATTGGTAAATTTGGGTTGGTATATTTGCTCTGATATTCAGTCGGATTTTCGCCTACTCTTCGGTTTATCGGTCTTGTAATTGAAATTGGCTTTGTAATTGAAATTGGCTTTGTACTTTTATTTGCATTTGTAGCCATTATTTAAATATATAATGATTTCATATATTTATATTGTTGAAGTAATTACAAATACGGAATATAGTTGAATCGCGAGTTTTCATAAATGGTTGCTCTAAATGTATCTGAGTATCCCTCTACAAATACGGTGTCACCGTCATATACTTCATCGCATCCATATTCGCCGGTGCAGCTTTTGCCATTCTTGCTAATTGGCAACTTGGTGTTCATATTCCCTGTATTGGAAATCGTGTAATACTGCATTTTATCGCGTGTTAATTTGCGACCCATGAGTGGGAGAATGAGGTCGCCTCCTGAACCACGTGTCAAAATGCCAATCTGCGTATACGCGGGGGACGGACCGCGCGACTCAATATTTACGGGGACAGCACCACGGTAATGCATTTCGGGTCCTTGCAACAATGAGTCGTTTTGAGGTGGCTGGTTTATGCCTCCGCCTAAATCTTTGATTATCACAACCTGAGGTTGTTGCTGAAGAGGCTGTTGCTGAACTTGCTTAAAATAGAGATATAGTAGAACCACTAAAATGAAGAATAAAAGAAAGAGTGTCATGTTTTCAATACACAACACACCTGGAATACATTTCTTGCCCATCTGTCTATATACTAATGGGAGAACTTAGAGTTCCCCCAAACCCCCTCCTCCAGGGAGAATATAAAGGGAAGGGGTCGTAGGGGAAACCGTAGGTTTCCCTACTTCTCTTTGCACGACCCAATAACACCACATGCAATCTTGGTTTTTTTATATCCAGAGGGGCACGATTTGCCGCAAAATCTTGTTCTCAGTTTTTTGGGTTTGG
>Ga0209972_10002187_pt1 | contig 16202 bp, 25 predicted proteins | sample NOAtaG_7_FD_187302 | JGI IMG/M metagenome (GOLD analysis project Ga0209972, IMG submission 187302) | Freshwater lake microbial communities from Lake Erie, under a cyanobacterial bloom - NOAA_Erie_Diel1S_2200h metaG (SPAdes) (version 2) | ecosystem: Environmental > Aquatic > Freshwater > Lake ... | reverse complement strand
CGATGTAATCAGTTTCCACCGAGTTGTTATTCTGGATCACCGGCGCAGTAGCCAGCATCTCCAGAGCATTGGCAATACGGCCAAGCGTGTCCAGTGCCTGCACGGCCTTCTGGTCTGCGTTGCCTGCGTTGATGGCCACATCTCTGGCCAGGCTCACAATCTGAGCCAGTGCCTCATTTGCCGATGCGTCCGCATTCCCAGCCTCGATGCTGATGCCTTCCGTGTCAGTTGCTGGAGATACCTCGTCAGCGACCTGAAACAGGCGCTCGAACTGCCTGATCTGCTCGTGGTTCTTGAGGAACGTGGCGAGCTGGTCGCGGGTGAGGTTGAGCTTCTGCGTTGCCATCAGTAGACCAATGGCTCGATCTGAGCCTCAAGACGGATGAATGACAAGTGCGCTTGGCTGTCGCCACGGAAGCGTTGGATGCGCCAGTTGCGCATGTGGCCCTGCTGGAACCAGGCCAGACGCTTGCGGCTGCCGGTCGTGCCCGCACGGATGCTGCGGTCTTGGCTCCAAGCCTGACCGTCCACGCTGTAGCTGGTCGAGATCATTGGGTCGATGCCAAGAGCCACGCTTCCGGTCAAGCTGACCAGCTCCAGCTCATTGAAGATCGCGCCATTGCTCTCGTTGTAGACGATCAACGTGCCAAACTCCCAGCGCACGATTTGGCCCCAGTGGTCGCCTCGCGTGTCCACCAGGTAGCCAATGGCGCTGGACTGCGGGTCACCGATCAGCCACTTGTCGTAGGCCCAGACTAGATTCCTTGCGCGATACTGACTGAAGCCGACCTGGCTGGTGGTCAGCGTGAACCAGACGGGCTGGCTCAGCTCTCCAGTTGCAGCAGCATCGAACACCAGCGTGCGGTCGGGCAGGTGGACGTACAGGTGCTGGTGAGCCTTGTCGTTGCGTGCCTCCAGCTTGACGCCAGCCAGCTGCGCTTCGGTGTAGCCGAGCAGAATCTGGTCGATCTCCTGCGTGCTTATTTTTTGAGCAGTCGCGTTTGCGCCGAGGTAGATGCCTGGCGCTTCATTGCGGCCTGAGCCAAGGAAGGCGACGCTCTCAACGAACACACAGCAGCCGAACGTGCCGATCACGCCCTTCTGAATCTGTGCGCCATCAATGCGCTGGAACGGGAAAAACTCGCCGCCCACGTTGTCAAACACCTCGATGGTGTTGCGGTTCAGCGCATAAACCTCGTTGCGCAGCTTGAGCAGCGCCACCACGGGATCGGGGTCGACTTCGCTGGAGCCGTACTTCAGCGGGTTGACCTGGGTCGGGTCGGACAGCTCTGTCACCACCAAGAACTCGCCGTCGGTGGTCATGAAGTAGCCGTCCACCCAAACAACATCCAGCACCAGGCCAAGATCGGGGTCGGTCACTTGCGTGAGGACGCCGTTCCAGTAGTACAGGCGGCCACCAGACGCGATAGCCAGGCGGTCGAAGCTGTAATCCATCGTCACCAGGGTGTTGACAGGACCGCCCACATCGCCCAGCACGGTCACAGCGCCATTGCTGGCCACGGTCACGAGCTTGGTGCCCATGACGCGGTAGCAGACGCCGTTCCAGTTGATGCCGCCACGGTCGATGCCTGGGCCGGTGCCGTTGCTGACAATGCCGTCACCAGGACGCAGAAAACCGGCACTGATGCCGGACTGCTTTGGGACTGGCACCAGGTTGACCGGGTACGACGTGCGCAGGTCTGGCCCGTTGTCAGCGTAGATGCCGTTGAGGATTGGAATCTGCATTCAGGTCACCACTTCACCTTTGAAGCCCACCACGCTGCGCTCATCTTGCCCTTGGCGATGTTCTCAGCGTGCCTGGCCATGAATGATTCGCGCCGGGCTTTGTCCGCCTTGGACTCGCCTTCGCGCTTCGGAGACCCGGACACGCCCTGCTGGCCAAAACGGATGGTCTTGACCTGGTCGCCATCCTTGGCCACCACGACGTGGGATTTGGTCGGGTGCGACGGTGTGCGCTTGGGCTTGTTGTAGCCTTCCACACCAACGCGAGCCAGACGCGGGTCTTTCTTTGTGGCCATCAGGCGATCCTGTACCAACTGTTTAGAGACTGCACGAAGCGCATGCGGAAGAACGCATTGGCGGCCAGCGTTGTTGGAGCGCCATAGGCAGCCGATGCACCGTTCAGCGCCAGCGTAAATGTGGTGATGATTTGCGTGGTCGTGACAAGCACCTCGGTGCCATCAGGAACACCAGTGTTCAAAGGCAAAGTTATCGTGCCAGCGGCCAGAGTTCCAGCAGGCTGCAAAAGCATCCACTGCTGCTGGCTGACTGGGGTCGGCACGGTGATGTTGAAGCCGGTGCCGGGCGTCGAGATGCTGGTGGCCAGCGTCGGGGCCGCGAAGGTCTGCTGGAAAAGCGCCAGCAAGGAGCCGATCGGAAGGCGTCGTGCATCGCCGTTGTTTGGGGTGTAGACGGGAATCTGGTCGCCGGGCGATGCCTGGAGCAGCAGCGGGAGTTGGTTGATTTGTGGCATGGTTTGTCCTCAGTTGTACTCGATGGGGCCGTCCGGTCCTGCGGTGACCGGATCGACCGGAGGACGCAGGAATGGGTTGTCGTACACGCGCCAGGGCTTATTGCCAGCGCCAGACGGCATGGTGACGGGCATCTGCTGCGGAATCGGTGCGGTCGCACGCTGCAGCAGGGTGTTGTAACTGTCCTTGGCCACGGCCTTGGTCTCTGGCATCACAACCTTTCCGTAGCCAGGCGCAATGCGGATGGCCAGATTGGTGATGATGGCCTCGTTCGCGCTGTCTGGCACTTCGGACGGCTCGTCAAGGTCGCTGTACTGTGGGCTGCCTGGCAGTGGGTAGCCCAGACGGATGCCTTTGCCGTTCCAGTCAGCGATCATGGCATCGAGGCGACGCAGTGCGGACTGGAGTTGCTCTGGTTGCAGATCGAAGACATAGGATGCAAGGCCGATTTCCTCGAATGCGGCTGCAACGAACTGGCGCTTGCTGTAACCCATATCAGGCCTCCTGCTTGCTGAGTGCTTCGGTGATCATGGCCAGCAGCTTCTCGTCGCTGGTGCGCTTGGTGAACGTCAGGCCGAGTTCTTTGGCCTTCTCGATCAGCTCGATGCGGGTGGGCGCTGCGTTGTCATCGGGCACGGCCGAGACTTCGGCTGCGACTTCTTGCAGCACCTTCGTGACCTGCTCGGCCATCAGGCGGTGGTTAATTCCGTCGATTGGGTTGGACGGCTTGCGCTTTTTTATGGGCTTTTTGTTCTTGGCCCACTTGGGCGCGAGGATGTTCTCTTCCATCACTTGGCCTTCTTTCTGGTCTTGGCTGCGGCCTTGAAAGCGGCAGCGGTTGGCGCACCTTTTGTGCCTGGCTTGCGCATGCGCTCAGGCGTCTTTCCTGCAGCCTTCTGGCGCTCAATGCGCTCACGCTTGGCGTGAATGTTGGCGTACAGGCCGGACTTCATTTCTTGGCCTTCTTGGGCGCTTTGCTGGGCTTGCCAGCAGCCTTGGCGGCCTTGGTGGCGACGTTCAAAGCGATGGCAACAGCCTGCTTTTGCGGCTTGCCAGACTTCATTTCCTTCGAGATGTTCTTCCCGATGGACTTGCTTGAGTAACCTTTGGTCAGTGGCATTTTGAGCTCCTATGCAGAAAGGGGGGCCGGAGCCCCCCAGTCTTTCGCCAGTTTACTGGTTGAACAACAAGATGCCGGACATCTCGGGGTTCTTGTTCACGACGCCGAACAGCGTGTCCATGCGGTACTTGATGGTCATGCTGTCAATGTCGTAGAACTTCTGCATCACCAGCTCGATGCCCTGGTCGGTGGTGGCACGCATCACTGCGACGCCAGCATCGGAAGGCACGGCATAACGGCCAGGCAGAATTTCCAGAGAATCACGCTGCCAGAACACGTTGACCTGTGCGGTGTTCACGTTCAGGAAGGTGATAGCAGCTGTGTTCGAAGGCGTGGCAACTTCCACGTTCTTGTACTGCAGCTGGGCGTCGGTCGGAGTCAAGCCTTGTGCGCCGATGATCGGGGGAGTGATCACCAGGGTGGTGCCGCCTGCAGGCACGCTCACGACGCGGAAGGTCTTGAGCTGGCCAGTGGACTGCTTGGTGATGTGATGCACAGCGAACACGCCGCCGATGGTGAACGAGTCACCAGCACGGACGTTGGCCGAAGAGCTCACGGTCACGGTCTGGAAGCGGTTGTCCACGTTGATCTGACCGCCGACCGAGGTCGAGGTGGCCTGAGGCGTGTAGTTGGCCTGAGTGCCTGTGCCATCGGTGTCGATGGTGATGGAGCCACCACCGGCAGCAGCGAGCTGACGGTTGGCGTAGTCCATCTTGTAGGTCTCGAAGCCAGCGACCATGCCGACGTAAGAGCGCTCGTAAGCCTTGTCAGACTTCTGGTTGCCGAACGAACGTGCGGTGCCAACCAGATTGCCAGCCAGACCGTTGTAGTCGCGGCTGGACAGGGCCATGAAGCGGTCGTAGTCAGGCACGCCTTGCTCGTTCATGATGGCGTCGCACAGGGCCACGTCGTCATAATCACCAGCAGCAGCGGCAATCGGCACCACCAGCGAACCCAGACCAGCGGCTGCGTTCATGATAGCGACGTTGATGTCGCTGGCCAGCTTTTGCTTGGCGCTCTCGCCCAGGCGGCCTTCTTGCAGCGCATCGCGCAGCTCGAGGGAGGTCATTTCCCAAGGCACGGTCTTGCTGAAGCCCAGGGTCGCAGGCACGGCCAACTGCGTCATGCCCTGGTAGCCGGGGATCGGCGTGCCAGGAGTGCTGTTGATCGACTGAGCGATGTAGGGCTGGGGACGCCAGATGGTGTTGTTGGCACGTTCCATCATCGTCTGGTCGGTCTGGTAGACCGAGACGTTACGGGAAAGCACCAGCGCGTCTTGGAAGCCTTCGAGGAGGTCTTCAAACGCAACGCGCTCTTCTTTGGAAAAACTATTCGACATGATTCGGTTCCTTTAAAAATTGGATCAGTTTTTTGCCGCTTTCTGTCGCTTGTACTGGAGCACTTTCGTGTAGTTGCCAGTCTTTTCAGCTTCAGCTCGCAGCCGTTCAAGGGTTGAGTCCACAGCGCCAGAAACTCGGCCAGTTGAGCTGACCATCCTTTCGGGTGCAGGGGCTGCCTTTCGGTTCGTAACTTTCAATTCCTTCTCCAGTTTCGCTACCGCAAAGGCAAACTTTACGGGGTCTTCGATCTTGGCCAGCTCTGCCGCCTTCTTCGGGTTTTTTCCGAGTGCGTAAATCACCAGTGCCGGATTGTCCGCGCCTTGCAGCACAACGCCCTGTTGCGTGACGTTGAAGAGTTCCTGGGCCACAGCCTCGGCGTCCTCAAAGTCTCGCACGCGCAGCTCAGCTTTCGCCTTGCCATACCCTTCGAGCTTTTCCTGCCAGGCTCGTTGTTGCGCTTGCTCGGCCTGTCGAGATTTTTCAACCTCGGTATCGACCTGACGCTTGCGCTCGAACCAGTCTGCCAGTGCAGTCTCGAATCGGTCTGCGTCGTATTCGTAGTCCTCCAGCTTTGGCTTGGCACCAAGTGCGACCGGCTTTTTCTCAGTCGTCTGGTTCAGCTTCGCTTCGAGTTCTCGAATGCGTTTTTCCTTCTCACGGTTTGCCTTACGCAGCTCTTTCACCCAACCAGGTGCCTGAGCGTGCTCATCGGGAGGTGGCGCTTCCTCACCAATGGAAACGATCACTTCGTCGTCGTCGCCTTCGTTGTCGCCGGATTCGGCATCGTCCTGGTCGCCGGTGGAATCTTGCTCACCAGCCACTTGCTCAGTCTCGATTTCCTCTTCCTGATCTTCGACCACTACGGTTTCGTCGTCGTTGCTCTCATCTCCAAATTCTGCCTTTTTGTTCATTCAAATACCCCATTTAACTCACCCATTTGAAACGGCTGGGTGGGATTCCGTATAACCACATTCTCCACTAAAACGCTGTCATCTGACAACGGGTTGCACTTGTTCACCAAGCGCAGCCTGCTGAATCGCCTCGGCAGCGGTCAGCGCCATGTTCTGATCGATCTCGCCAGTCTTGGCCAAGGTCTCGGCCGTGCGTGCGCGGGACAGCTCTGCGTCTGCCACGGTCTTGATGGTGTTGGCGCGTGCCTGGGCAGCCTTGGCCACGGCCTCTTCGGCTGCAGCCTGCAGGAAGATGGCGTTCGGGTCTTGCTGCTGGCCCTTGGCTTCTGCCTCGGCCATGAGAGCCTCGATCTCCTGTTCGGTCGGCTTGACCACGCCCATGCGGATCAAGCGCTGGCGGAAGAAATCGCGCACCTCGCTGATGCCCTCGCCTTCCATGTTCATCATGGCCATGGCACCAAGCACCTGCAGGGTTTCTGGGTCTTGCGTGATCTGCATCATGCCGGTCAGGGCGCGGACGGTCGCGGCACGCTTGGAGCTGCTGGACGGGCCGACCTCGACATTCACATCGAACTTGGCCATGCTCAGGTCGTTGGCCATGCGCACCTCGCCAGTCTCCTGGTCGATGGTGGGTTGCATCAGCGTGACGGTGCCAGTGCTCTCGTCCTCGTTGATGATCTTCATCGTGCGGCCTTCTTCGATGTAGATGTCTTTTGCCATCGACAGCCAGACCTCGCCGCAGCGCTTCATGGCCTTGGCAAAGTTGCTCATGTAAATGAACGTCTGCATGTCCAGGCGCTGCTGGATCATCTCCACAGCCTTGCCGCTGATGTTCGACACCAGCTTGTCAGCTCCTTGCGGGTTGCCCAGAATGTCCTGCATGTCCTGCTCGGTCACCTGCAGCAGGGCTGCCATGGCCGGAGGCACGTTCGGGGCGCGGGTGTACGCCACGGGGCCGCTGACGGTCTGGCTGCCATCCGGGCCGGTGATCGGGTTGATCAGGAGGTACGGGTAGTCCTTGAGGTTGTCCTCTGCCCACATGACTTGGTGGCCAGCGACCTGCTCAGGCGTGAGGATGGGCTTCTCGACGCTGGAGAGGGCGCTGATCTCGCCCAGCTTGGACAGCTGCATGTTCTTCAGTCGCTGCGCGTCCTTGGCCAGGCGAACATGGCCCATGCAGCGCTCGACGTTGTCCACGAACCAGCGCTTTCCGTAGACCGGGATGATCGGGATGCACTTGCCTGCGATATAGCCAGCGTCCTCGAGAATCTTGCCGCCGGACATGATGTACTTGTGAACCTTGCGCGACTTGATCTTGCGCTGGCGCACCTCTTGGCTGCCAATGGCGGCCAGGGTGTTTTCAAGCTCTGGGTCGTCCTCAAAGTCCTTGGCGCGGTAGCGTTCCTCGGTGCCGTCGATGTTGCGGAAGATGCGAATGGTCTCGGTGACGTCCTCGACCTTGTAGTATTCCGCGATGTAGACCACATCAGGCGTGCACCAGTCGAACTCGTACTGGTGGATGATCTTTGGCCAGCTGGTTGGGTCGTCGTTCCACTCTTCCTTGTAGGATTCGTAGGTCATTGAGTAGATGACGTAGCAGAAACGGGCGTCGGCCTTGTCCTGGCGCTTGGCGTTCAGGTCAAAGAACACGGAGCTGTCAGCGTCAAAGATCGGCTCGATCTGGATGCGCTGGCGCTCGTTGTCCTCGTCCTCGTCATCCTCGTAGGAGGTGCGCAGACGCCAGGCACCAAAGCCACCGCCGACAGCTTCCTCGAAGGCGTTGTCGTAGGCTTCATCAGCCACGCTGTCCTGCTCGTCGGCGCGGTACAGGCCATCACAGGTTTCGGCAAGTTTGTCGGCCTTGCTGCCGTCCTTGGCCACGAAGTCGACGGTGATGCGGTTGTTGCGGTATTCGTTGATGATGCGAATGACCGACAGCATGATCTTGTTGACCTCGAACTTCGGCTTGTTCTCGTAGATGTCCCACAGTGGGCCTTCCCACTGCGCACCGGACAAGCTGTAGAAGCGTCGGTCTTGAAGGCATTGCAGCCTTTCGTCTCGCAGCGCTGACTGAACGTTGTCGAACTGCGCGAGCGCTTCGGCGTGTACGTTAGCCAGTCGCTGATCTCGTGAAATGCGTGCCATATTTTTGCCCTCGTTTCAAGTATTTTCTCACCATTTGTTCACAGTAGGCAATGGTTTTACCGTTGCCGCCCGGTTGGCCGGGAGACGCTGCACCAGGTTGATGGCGTCGAACATCGGGTCGAGCTGGTCGTCGTGTGCACCAGACGGGAAGGCCGCCACCTCGCTCAGGAAGTCGGAAAGCCATGGCGCATCCTGCGGAAGCGCCACGTTGCCAGAGGCGATGAACGGGGCCGCGTCGTAGCCTCGGCTGATCTTGTCCTTGCTGCGTTGCACGGCCACCACAGGGATGCCCTCACGCCGCAGGGTTTGGATCAGGCCGGTGCCGGACACCTTGTCTTCCACGTACATGCCGCGCAGGGCAGAGCCTTGGGCCACAGGGCGCATGTCGTTCAGGTGCTTGAGCCAGAAGGCCCTGGCGTTGATCAGCAGCTCGGGAGCCTCCCACTTGCCGCGCACCTGGTCGATCTTGACCGCCTGGCCAACGGTCGAACGCGCCCAGCACTGCAGTACCGACCAATCGTTGTGGTCGGCGGTCTTCTGGGCCGTATCCACGGTGATGAAGCGGAATTCGAGCTGCGGGACGCTGGCCCAATACTTGAACCACTCGGTGTTGATGATGCCGCCGCCACGGGGCGCAGGCCGCTGCTGGAGCTGGCCAGCCGTGCCGTAGGGGCCGAGGGTTTTCTCCAGCTCGGACACCTGGGCCTCACCAAAGCGCTCGGGGAACATGAGCTCGCCTTCCTTGGTGCGCGGGTCAGTCCAGCCGATGCTGGTGGTGCAGCGGTGCTCGGGCTCGAAGCGCATCGGGATGCACAGGTGCACGTAAGGCAGGCCCATGTCCTTGATGACGCCTGAAATGTCCTTCTCGTTCAGGCGCTGCATGATGACCACGATGGCCGACTTGTCGGAGTTGACGCGGGTCGGCAGCGTCTCGGTGAAGGCAATTTTTGCCGCCTCCAGCTTGGCCTGGCTGTTGGCGTTGTCGGCGCTGATCGGGTCGTCCAGGATGACGCGGTCGCCACGCACGCCGGTCATGGAGGTGAATGCTCGGGCCTGGCGCACGCCTTTGCGGGTATTCCCGAACTCGCGCTTGCCGTCCAGGTCGGCCAGCAGCTCGATCGGCCAGAGCTTCTGGAACCAGTCGGACTTGATCAGGTCGCGGCAGCGTCGGCTGTCCCGGATGGCCAGCTGTTCTTCATGGGCAGTACCAACAAAGCGCATCTCGGGCATGTCCCGAGGCCCCCACTCCCAGGCTGGCCAGATCACGCCAGTCAGCAGGGACTTCATGGAGCCGGGTGGCACGTTCATCAGCAGGCGGTTGATCTCGCCCTTGGTCACGGCCTCCAGGTGCAGGCAGATGGCGTCCAGCGCCCAGCCCCACTTCAGTTCGGCAGCCGGTTCGAGCACGCGCCAGGCACGCTTGGCAAACTCAGCCAGACTGCGCCTGCACAGCTCGCGCTCGACGGCCAGCAGGTCAGCTTCCGTCAGTTGCATCTTTTGCGGCCATGATCTGCGCCAGCACATCGGTGCCCAGCTTGGAAACGTCCAGGGTGGCCACAGCAATCGGTGCGCCGTCCTTGCCGGTCACCTCGTGGCGCTGCACATCCTTCCAGCCCATTTGGCACTTTGACCACCAGATTTGCGCGGTCGTGTCGCCTGCCATGGCTTTCTGGAAGATGCCCTTGCCGACCTGGGCGTTTGCCTTGGCCTTGCCGTTCACCAGCTCGGTCGAGAACTTTTCCCGGAGCGTGTCCACGTGGATGCCGTCCCGGACAAGCGCCGCGATCTGCTCAAACGGCACGCCGTAGCCGGACAGCGCCTCCACTTGCTTGCGCTCGGCATCGGTTGGTTCAAAGGGTTTGCGACCAGCGCCAGGACGTGCGCCGCCGTTCTTTTTGGGTTGGACTGCCTCTTTTTTAGGCAGTCGGGTCGATTTTTCAGCTGTTTGCTTTGCCATTTGTAACCTCCGCGAAAGGTTCGCCAGTTTCTGCGTGAGTTGCTATTTTGCCTGTGAAATCCTGCCAACGCTTCACAATCACATCGCAATACTTCGGATCGAGCTCCATGATTCGAGCGACGCGGCCATTCTTCTCGGCAGCGATCAAGGTGGTGCCGGAGCCGCCGAAGCTGTCCAGGACTTGGTCACCGCCTTTGGTGTTGTTCAGGAGCTGGTACTCGAACAGGGCCACGGGCTTCATGGTCGGGTGCTCGCCGTTCCTGGAAGGCTTCTCGAATTCCAGGATAGTGGTCTGCTTACGGTCGGCCGCCCAGAGGTGGCTGGCTCCTTCCTTCCAGCCATACAGGCACGGCTCGTGCTTCCAGTGGTAGTCCTGGCGTCCCATGACCATGCTGGACTTCTTCCAGATCAGGCACTGGCGGACAGTCCAACCAGCATCCTTGGCCGCGCCTCGGAAGTTGTAGCCCTCGGAATCAGCGTGCCAGATGTAGAACACAGCGCCCGGCTTCATGACCGTATCGGCTGCCGTGTAAGCATCGCGCAAGAATTGCCGGAATTGGTCGTCGCCCATCTCGTCGTTCTTGATCTTCAGCGCGTCCTTGGTTTTGCCCTCGTATGCCACGTTATAAGGCGGGTCTGTCAGCCACATGTCGACCAGCTGCCCTTCGCAGAGCTTGGCCAAGTCGTCCATGCTGGTGCTGTCGCCACACAGGAGGCGGTGCTTTCCCATCACCCAAATGTCGCCGGGTACGGTGCGCGGGGTTTCGGGCAGCGGTGGGGCGTCGTCCGGGTCGGTCAGGCCTTCGGTGCCCACGGGTGCCAGCAGCTCCTTGATCTCGTCCAAGTCGAATCCGGTCAGCTCAAGGTCGAAACCGAGCTCCTGCAGATCGGCAAACTCCACCTTCAGCATTTCAGTGTCCCAACCGGAGTTCAGCGCCAGCCTGTTGTCTGCGATCACATAGGCGCGTTTTTGCGCGTCGGTCAGGTGCTCCAGTCGGATGCATGGAACCTCGCTCATGCCCAGCTTGCGTGCAGCGAGTACTCGGCCATGTCCGGCAATGATCCCCCCCCCCCATCAATCAGCACCGGATTCGTGAATCCGAATTCCTTGATGGATGAAGCGATCTGCGCCACCTGCGCGTCGGAGTGCGTCCGGCTGTTGCGTGCGTAGGGTATCAGCGCATCGATCTGGATGGTTTCGAGCTGGTCTGGGAGTTTCATTCTGTGGGCCTTTCGATGTAAACTTCTACGAATCCGCCGACCGTCTCGCCCTTGCGGATGGTCAGCGTCCAGTGTTTGTCGTCTACCTTGAGCACGTCGGCCAGGCCATCAAGACCGGCTTTCATGCGTGCCAGGGCGTTGTCCAGGTCGTACTGCCTGCGGGTTGGCGGGTAGAACGTCAGGGTCAGGTGCAGGCTGGCGGACTGGATCGGGCGTGCGCCCTGCTCCATAGCCTGCCAGAAACAGGCTTCGCGGTATTGCTTTTTGAGCTTGGCGGTCTTGGCCCAGTGGTTTCTGGCGTTCGGGGACAGACCTGTGGGTGGCCAGGGAAGGACAATTCTCACAGCCACCTCGTCCAGATGAGCCAGACATACAGAGCCACCACGCCCCACCATTGGCCAAGTGCAACAAGTACAACGGTCAGCAGGACTGGCCAGTATCGTTCCAAGAATGTCATTTCAGTCGCTCCAGTGTTTCTGCCAGCAAGTCGGCCTCGGTGAATCCGTAGTGCTTGGCAAAGCCCTTGGTGCCCAGGCCGTGCACGCCGGTGTTGCCTCGGTGGTGTTCCGGGCAAAGCGGGATGACGTCCATGTGCTTGGCACGCTGGCCCATGCCGGTGCCGTGCCTTGGGTGGTGCAGCTCAGCCGGTGTTGCGCCGTAGTTGAGGCGGTGGCACACAGCGCAGCCCAGCTCGGCCACGCGGCTCATGTGCTTGCGTTCTGCGATTGTGGTCATTTCGCCTCTATTTTGTAATCGTGGAATACGGTGCCCAGGCTGGCATCTCCAACCTTGCAAGCCTTGACCCAGACGTTTTTTCCACTGGCCAGTCTGCGAATATGGCCGCGACGATCGTGCAGCCTGGGGGATGCGTGCGTTCCGCCTTTCGATTCGCTTTTGGCGGTCTTTGGGCCGATCTTGACGGTACGCCAGTCGTAGGTGGGTGTTTTGCCTGCAGCGATTTTGCGCCTGTTCGTGAAGGTGTTGGTTATCACGGGCTGATAACACTCGCAGCCGGTGTCCATGCTTTCCAGCCACTTGGACATGGTGGCCAGCATGATCTCGGCCACATCTCGCGGCAGGTCTTGGACTTCATCGACGGGGCCGTACTTGATCTGCCCATCCACAATGGCGTAAACCATCGGCGGGAAGGTGGTGTATTTACCAGGCTGTCCCTTGCTCAGATCGAGCACGATACCTTCCTCTGGATCGTCTCCAGCGGCCAGCATCATCATCTCGTAACGCTCATGGCTTGAGGTTTGACCAGCCCAGAGCACCAGGCTTTTCTCAAACGGTGGCCGGTGGGTCGTCAGGTTGTCGATCTTGATGCCGGTGGACAGGTCAGCGCCTGAAATGTCAAACCACTGCATTTCGGTCGGGTCAAAGCCGGATGCAATGACCGACTTCATGATGGAGCGAACGTGGGCTGTTGTCATAGCCTCTCCGTGTGGTTTGTGATGTAGTGATGCTTCAGCATCTCAATGGAGCCGATCACCTCGTAGACGTTGGAATGGTCACCGAGCACACAGGACATTCGCAGGCCATCGGCCAGAAAGCCTGCGGCAAAGAATGACTGCAGTCGGCCAGATTCAGCGTCGGCCAGGATGTCTTTGAGCGCAGCCACCAAGGCAGCGTTCGGCTCGTTGGTTGGCACGGACGCGCCGCGCAATGGTGTGATGTTGCTCATGTGATCTCTCCAGTCTCTGGGTCAACGTACTCAGGCGCGGTGAAGCGCACGTTCTGCTGCGCACCGAAGGCCTCAATCAAGTCCTGCAGCTCGCTCATCTCGGGCTTGGTCATCTTGCTGGTGGACTTGCCGAGCACCACAAATCCGCCATCGATGCCAGGCACGACGTCCTGCTTGGTCATCGATGCGGTCATCACGTGCTTCCATTCCTCGGCACTCAGCTTGCGGCCGTACCAGTCGACCTGCTTGGCCACATCGGTCAACATCGCCCACAAACGCGCATTTTGTGCAAGCGTGCGGGTTTCTGGCTTGATCTCCACCACCATGCGGTGGCCAGCCATCAGCAGGGACTTAAGCAGCGGCCAGATCTGCTGCGTCAGGACTTTGTGGGCCTGGACTGGCTCCCAGAGGGTGAATCGTTGGCGCTCGGTCATGTCAGGCACTCCCGGACTGCGATCCAGCACTCTTCGAGGCTGAGTGGGGTTTCGTCAATGCCTGGGCGACGGATGCCAAGATGCGCTCCCGGCCAGGGTTCTGTGGGTATCTGGCAATCGCTGCCAGCATCCCTGCTGCTGCTTGTTTGTTCGGCCGGGCGCTCAGCACCAGCCGGGTGCAGCACGACAGGCATCCAAAGTGATACTGGCCAGACAGCGGGTTCTGTGCGTGGGCTTGGCAGGCTGTGCATGTCATTCGCCCTCCTGGATTCTGAGCGCCTTCCTGGCCAACTCAATGCTTCCGAGGCTGATTCTGTGTCCAGCAGTCTGCCTGGCAAGAATCTTTCGTGCCCAGTCTCGGCCATCGTTCATGGCTTGAAACTCCACTGGGCCAGTCGGGTTTGGCGGTGGCAGCTGACGCGGCCGTTCGTCTGTGATGGTCTGGCGCGGCATCACCGCCCGGCAGATCGCCTCGAACTGCGGCAGGTTTGGCGGAAAGTCAGGGCACTCGTCGGCCAGGCGCTTGGCTGCCGTCTCGATGGTGTCCGGTGAATACTTGGCCAAGGCTGCCTCCCAAACCAGCATGGCGGCACGAATGCCCTTGTCCTTGCCGTTGGCGTCGCGCTCGCCTGTGGAAAACTTGGTGGTGAACAGGCTGCCGTAAGAACCATGCAAAATCAAAAACAGTTTGCGGATCGTCGGGTTGTCGCCTTTGGGTGTGGGTTGTTGGCCAGCATGCTGGATGGCCTGCTGTGCAAGGGTGGCGAGGTTATTCATTGTCGAACACCCCATCAAAGATCGCCCGAGCTGCTGCCGCATGCTTGTGCTCAGTGCGGCCAGCCGTCCGGGCCTGGTTCTGCCTTCTCACCCAGTTGCGCCAGGTGGCGTTCCAGTCGGTCTTGACGCCCTTCTGGCCAGGCTGTGCAATCCAGTAGTCCCTGAACTCGTCGAACACCTGCCGGGGCACAAGGTCTGGCCGTTCCTGTTTGCAAAACTCAGACCAGTCGACAGGAAGGAGGCAGTCTGCTGGCAAGCGCGTGCCGCGCTGCATCTTCTTTACTGGTTCTTGGTTTATGGTTATTGGTTCTTGGTTAGGTGGCGCTTCGTCTACGACTGGTGCACGCTTCGTGCTTTTTTCTCTACGCTTCGTTTCGCGATCCATGGCGATCTGTTTGTTCTTGTCGGCTTTGGCGTGGTAGTCAAGCAGCTCGGCCAGGATGCGCTCCTGCACGTACTGGCCATCCTCGTCAAGCCTGAAAAACCGGCTGAGCACGAACTTGACCGCCTCGATCTCGGCCTCGGTGCTGGCCCAAGTCCATTCGATGGCCTCTTCAAGCGTGGGGAACTTCTCACGGTCGTAACACGAATCGATCAGAAGCGTGTACGCACCGTGCTGCAACATGGACAGCCGTCCGCATTTTTTGGCGTAGTCGCCTAGGTTTCTTTTGTAATAGTGCATCGCACTTCCTCGCAAACCCTCCTAAAAGAAGACTGACGGCAGGCGGGAGGTTCGCTTTTCGGGTGGGTAGCTACTCCCACCCTAGCCGGGTCTTGCATCACTCTACCTCAGACCAAAAGGCTATTCAAGGATTTTCTGAAGCCAGGGCCGAACTTCTTGTCCAGCACCGGCCGCCATTTGTGCGCCACGCCATTGCGCGTCCAAGCCTCTACGGCCTGGCCACTGGTGGCTCCCAAGGCCTGCGCCACTGCCTTGTAGGAGCCGAGGCTCTCACGGGCAAAAGCCAGCACCTGTGCGAAATATTGGTCGTCTTTCTTCATGCCTCAAACTTTACCACGATTTTGCATGATTCGTGCAAAAATATTTTTTGCCGATCGCACAAAATCCTCTTGCACTATGCTATGATTCGTTTCACCAACAACCAACCACGAAAGGTGAACTCGATGCAAGACTACTTTTACATCACGGTGAACGACGGCAACGCCGTCATCATCAGCCCCAACGAGGAATACATCTCGATGGGCGTGCACATCCGAGGCGGCAGCGTTCGGATCGACATGACACCCAAGCAGGCCCAGGAACTGATCGAGGCCATCGCAAACACCATGAACACAAAGGAGACAGCATGAAAGAGATCGCAGCAGCATTGGTCAAGGCCCAGCGAGCATTCGGGCCTGCGCTCAAGACAAAGACCAACCCACACCTGAAGGCCAAGTACGCAGACCTCGGTGACTGCATCGAGGCCGTCATCGACGGTCTGAACAACAACGGCATCGCCTTGATGCAGCAAACCCACGAATGTGAATCTGGAATCCTGGTGGAGACGATCTTCATTCACGAATCTGGCGAGGTGTTTTCAGCAGGCAAACTGCACGTGCCTGCGGTCAAGCACGACGCCCAGGGCTACGGCAGCGCTCTGACCTATGCACGCCGCTACAGCCTGATGGCCGCCTGCGGTATTGCGCCAGAGGACGACGACGGTCAAGCCACCAGCAAGAAAACACCCAAGCAGCTGGACGGTTATCCAGAATACGAAGCAGAGACGCTGCCAGCCATGCGTGAGGCTGCATTGCAAGGCAACGAGGCACTTGTCTCAGCATTTCAGGCGCTGCCCAAGTCGGCGCACAAGGCTGCGTTCTGGCAAGCCCAAGGCCCAGCACTCAAAAAGGCAGCCAAGGCCGCTGACGAGCAGGAGGCAGCATGAGAATCATCACCGCCGAGCAAGGCACAGAAGAATGGAAGCAGGCACGTGTTGGCGTGCCGTCCGGCTCCAAGTTTAGCGACATCATGGCCAAGGGTGGTGGGGCAACACGTGCCACTTACCTGACAGCCTTGGCCTTGGAGCGCATCACAGGGGTGCGTGACGAGTTCAAGACGACGTTTGCAATGGAGCAGGGCACAGAGCGCGAGCCTTTGGCCAGGCTGGCGTATGCAGCCAG
>Ga0209972_10002186_pt1 | contig 16208 bp, 24 predicted proteins | sample NOAtaG_7_FD_187302 | JGI IMG/M metagenome (GOLD analysis project Ga0209972, IMG submission 187302) | Freshwater lake microbial communities from Lake Erie, under a cyanobacterial bloom - NOAA_Erie_Diel1S_2200h metaG (SPAdes) (version 2) | ecosystem: Environmental > Aquatic > Freshwater > Lake ... | reverse complement strand
TCTTCTCCGAGAGCAGATAAAAGTTCTTTAAGATCTGATTGAATTTCTTCTTTTACAAGACCAATTACATCTTCTGGTTCAAGATTCACACCATATTGAAGACCGTCTTGCATATACTGAGCAATTTTCTTAACAACGTAAGGAGATTTTGGAATACCAGCTTGATCGATAACTGCTGTCATCTTTGTATCAATGCGTTCGTATTCTTGTTGTGTCAAACGCTCGTATTCACGCTTGTCAAACTCTTCTTTTTCAAGTCTACGCTCATCTTCTAGTGCTTTTAGTTTAGCTTCTAGTTCTGCGCGTTCTCTTTGCTCAGGAGTCATTGCTTGTTGTTGCAATTCTTCTTCAATAATCATTGCAGCAAATTCTTTTGGATCAATTCCCATTTGTTTTAATGTATTTTTAGTGTCACCTTTAAGAGATTTCACAAATTGATCAACTTGAGAGCGAAGACTTGCTTCACTTTGCATTGATTTTTGAGCTTTTTTAGATAGTTGAAGATTCTTCTTAAGGTATTCCGCGTGGTCTTCATCAACTTCGAACGGGAGTTCTTCTTCGTACTCTTCTCCATCGATTTTAAGCATCAACTTATTAAGACGCTTCTTTTCGGCAACAGCTTGTTTTGCTTCTTGGGTTTGTTGTTGGGATTCTTGACCAGATTCTTGTGATTGGTCTACTTGAGGGGCTTCTTGACTAACGTCAGAAGCAGGAGCACTACTAGGTGCTTGATTATTGTCTTCCATATTATTTCCTTATGTCACCATCTCAAAGAGGTAGGTGTAAGTTACCGATCCCGAAATGGGGTACGGATATACATATAGTTGTTAATCTTCTTCTTTTATTCTTAAACTTTGATTTAATTGTGGGAATCTTTTAATACTTGTTTCTGTTCCTAAAATTTTTCTCAACAATTCATCGTTATTTTCTGTTGTTTTTGGAATATCAGATGCCCATTCTGGGAGTAGTCCTATTTTTTGATCTGCATATGTAGTATTTGCAGGATTCAATCTATTAGCTTCGCTTTTTGGTCCATAGTTTACCCAACTATTTTGACCACGAGTCTCCGTTGTAAGCGCACGACGAGCTTCGGGGGAGAACATACCAGAATGCTGCAAGAAAGCATTCTCTTCGCCCATAGGACCAAAGCCGTAGCCTTCTTTTGCATGACCGAAGTAATCATGAACAATACGAAAAAGATCATTTGCTGGAACATCTTCTCCGTTAATGATTTCACCACTTTTTTGTAGCATTGGATTATCTGGAAATTTATCTCCACTACCAAATCCTGACTCCGATGGATAGTATTTCATTTGATTACGTTCTGAAATATCTTTAATTACATCTTTAGATCCACCCGGATATGGATTTCCCATTTCTGGTGTAATTTTTATTGGATTAAATCCTGTTTTTTTAATTGTTTGATACTGATCTTTTGTCTCTCTGATCAATGCGTCGTATGCTTTTTTAACTTCTGGATTAGTTGGATCATGTTTCATGTTTTCAAAAGCATCTGCGAGAAGTTTTGCGCGAGTTTCATCCACTTGTACTGCCGGCATTCTTTCATTAGTAAGACCTTTTGCTTTTGAATATTGAGAAGCTAGACCTTGTATTGCTTCGTTTGATTGTAGTGGGGCTTTCATCTTAGCAAGTTTTGCTAAATTACCGACGGTTTTCAATCCACCCATTATTGTTGGATCAAATAATATCTTTTGTCCATCTGGTGTTTCAATCTCAATTGGGTCTGGTGTAACTGCACCAACAGCACGAAGAGTTTTTGTTAATCCTTGTGCTCCCATTTGTTGAGTAGGAGAATATCCAGACGTATCAAGATCGTCATATTCAGTTGGTTCTGACATAACGTCTTTAGCATCTTTTAGTTTATCTAGGAGATTTTTAAATGCCATATACTAAATCTTGTATTTTTTCATTAAGTTACTATCTTTTGCAAGTTTTCTCTTAACGCTATTGAACTTTGTGTGAGGAGTACTTTTAGTTTCAGTCTTTTCTGAAATACTAACATCAAGTTTTGGACTTTTCTTACCACTTATTAAACCCGATTTGATCATCTTTGAAAATTTTGACATACTATTTACCTAATAGTTTCTTGTCTTGTTTAATCATCTCTAGAAGTTTCATTCGTCTATCATTTGGAATAATAGGTTCTACTACGTCGTCCACTTTAGAGCCGATTGTAGTTACTTTACCAAGGGCAGATGCAGGTGGTTCTTTCACAGTGACTTTACCAAGTGCTTGTGGTATATCATCCATTTGTCGTACTTTAGTATTTGCAACTGCTTGTCTATACTTATCCAAAAAACTAGGAGTACCTTCTACAGTTTCTTGCCCCAATGCCTTAGATAGTCCTTGAAATTTCTTAACAGGATTAACACTACCAACAACACCAGATGCCAATCCAACCGCTTCTTCTTGTCTTTTACGACTTTCATCGATTTCTTCTTGTGTTGGTTCTCTACCTAGACGATGAGCAATTAGTTTTGCGAATATATCGTTATCAATTTCCATAATATCTCCTATAAAAACTTATAAATATAAAAACCAAGACCAATGTTAATAAGCAAACTGATTCCTAACATTAATCGAAGCCTTTTTGTGGCAATTTTAATTCCACCTCGCACTAATTTCTTGGTATCAGTGCCTCTTTTGTCAACTTTAATCATTATTGCCATAATTTTTTACCAAAAACTCGTAAACTTGATCTGGACCAACTAAATTTGGATCACAGTCAATCCATTTTCCATGTATTTCTTCTAAAATATAGTAAGCCCACTCAGAGCAGTTAATACCATCGTTAATAGGATTCTTTTTTACTGTAATGCCGAGCTTATCAAGTGCTCTTACTAGTACCAAACCAACATTTTGAAAAAATCCATAGTCCATTGAAGCGTGATCATGACAATCGTTCTTCAATTCTTTAAATAATTCTTCTGATATATTTATTTTAAACTCGAATATTGTAGTATTCTTTTTATGAAAATTAGTATCAGAGATATACGTAAGACCTTTACCAACAGCGTGGTAGATTGTTGCGTCGTTTAGGTCATTCTCTTTGTATTTAAAGTAAACATGAGAAAATGGTGTATCTAGTATCTTACGTATTATAAAAGATCCGGGAGCAAATCCATTATGATAAGAAAATCCAATACAAATTTCCATTAATCATATCCTTTTGTTGTTAAAAAGTCTGTAATACTTGAAATGACATAATCATATATATCAGCATGCGAAGCATATTTCATTTTTAACATTCCACAGATACTTCTAGCTGTGGATAGAGCACCAGTTTCGATTAATAACTTTACACTAGCATTATCAGATGCAATGGCCGTAATATTAACCGAGGTTCCTCTTTGAATGAGTGTTAGATTTCTCTCACCCATCTTATCAATCAGACTTGGTACTAATTCAATACCAAATTCTCTTTGAGAAGTCTGGCGTTCAAGATTTTTTAGTCTTTGAACTTCATTATTATACAAAGAAATATCAGTATTACTAATCAAGTTGTTAAAATCCACTTCAGAAATCTCAATAAATCCATCAATATACGAATGGCTAACTTGCCAAGGGTAATTACTTGGCATTAGCTCATGCTTATTGGGATTAGAGGATTGAGGTAGATACCACATTAGATAGTTTTAACCTCTGTGAATGCGTTAACTAGAACCTCAGTAGTCGTTGCAGTTACCTCTGATCTAAACTGCGGAATCAACGTCCCACTTGTTGTACATACGAAAATACCCTCAATCTCGCAAATGTATGGAGTGTTGATCGCTGGAGTAGCTGAGAAAGTAATTGCAGTATTCAACGCAGTTAGTGCGAAACAAGAAAATGCCGATGCCGATGTATTTGCCGATACGTTAGCAGCTAGTGTCCCAGCTCCTCCACCAGTAGTAGTAAGTGCAACAACAATACCGTTAGTCGTAGCTGCTGAAGTGTAAAGAACATGGCACTTAAACTTATAAGCTGTGCCCGCAACGACAGGAAAGCCCATCTCAGTAATATTAGTAAATACAGTGTTACTTGTTGTCGTTAATAGACTTGTATTTTTATATCTAATTTCATTTACAATACCGTCTAATTTAGTCTTGTCAGCGGAAGACATAAACCCAGCTACCGATGTAGTCGCTACATCGTGAGTCGTTCCACCAGCTTGAGAACCGTGCGCATGAACGTGGTCTTGTCTAGCAAGAGCGTTAGCCGTACCCTCTGAGTTAGTCGCACCAATATCAGACGGAGTTCCAGTAGTGAGTGGATCGGCACCATTTGGTAAGTGTCTTGAGGCGTGAGTCTCGACTGTTACACCATTCACTGTTCCGACTGAGGTAATGTTATTACCGCCGAAAGATTGTGAACCCGTAAACGCTCTCGTTCCATTCGCTAGAATGTATTGAGTATGATCATCGTCAGCAAGCCCAGTCAAAGCACCGTGATCACTAACTCCTCCACCTCCACCACTTACAGAAGCCGCAGAGAAACCAGAGCGAGGACGCTCATCTAAGATAGAGTAAAATGCAGCTTGAGCAGGGCCTGTAACAATTGAAGCCACGTTAGCAAAGCTTGAATATGCCCCCATGAAATCAGGTTTAGTAGGTACTCCACCGTCAATCGCCTCTTGTTGTGTATCGAATACCTCTTGACCATAGACAAGAATATATTTCTCCGATGGCCCACCCATAACAATCAATAAGTGCTTAACAAATTTACCCGATGGGATTGTAGCAAGCGTACCACTACCATCATCGTACAAAGTATTTGATACTGTAGTTTGAGCGGCTGTTCTCACCCATTGTCCGGGAGTTGCGTGTTGGTAGTAAGTATCAAATGAAACCGCAGTACCGCCAGACGGAGCGAATCTTAATTCAGCAAAATGATAGTGTCCCATTGTGACATCAACATTTCTAGTACCCGATTCAGTAACGGCGCAACCCTCTACAAACAATGGGCCGAATGCGTGTCTCATTGTCTTAGATAGGAAGTTACCAATATGATGCGCAAATAAAGGAGTCTTCTCGATGTAAATAATATTTGATGCATCAGTAGTCACTTTACCAAATAGAATATTTTCCTCGCTATCAGGTTCAGTCACGTTAGAAGTAAAGTTACCAGCATCGTTAATGTAAACGTAAGCCGTAGTCGATGCAGATAGTGTAAGAGTAGATGCGCTCCATTCTCTCTTAATCACGATGTCATTAGGTGGAGTACCGTTCATTTGATACCCATAACCAGAAGCAATATTCAATGTAAGCCCAGAACCAGCCGATAATACACCGCCGTCAATCACGCCCATCGGTGGAGTGTTCACCCATAACTGACTGATCTCTGTGATTTGAGAGTATGGCCCTTGTGAATATTGCAAATGACCATTCATTACGATTTGATCGTTTGTAGGATCAATGAATAGAGCGGAAACATTTCCTGAATCAATCGTGTTTTTAGTCGCATCACTACCACCGAATACGGAACCTGTAGTAGTAGGGTGTAATAATTTATAATCTTCAGTACAGTTATAAATTGAGGTCGCAAGAGTTCTAATCGTTGAGGCACTACCTGTATTTTCATTATATACAGCGATACCCATGTTTCTAATAAATACGTCAGTAACTAGAACATCAGCCGCATTGTAGAATTTAACACCGTTATCAGAACCATCTAAACCAGAAGTACCTAACTTAACCTGACTGTTTACACCGTGACATAAAACCGCAGTAGAACCAGTAGTGGTAGACTCGTATGTATAGAAGTTCTCTAGTTGAGTCTTACAAAAAAATGAGTTCGTAGCCTCAGTGTGTGAAGCCGTTAAGTAGTCACCATTAATATCAACATACTCAACATAAAGGATCGACTCAGCCGCTACTGATTTATTCTTGAGTCCAATATCAAAACCGTAAATAGAAAGTTTATGTAACTGCGCAAAGTCACCAACATCAATGCAATTAATCGCAGCCTTACCTGAACCGATTGAACCTGCTCCACCTTCAAGATTTAGAAAACTAATCTCAGAGTAGTTACTCATTTCAAACAAATGCTCGGCATCATCAGTCGGTCTAACTGTAGTGGTATTAATACTAGAACCTACGACAGAAACGTAAGTAGGAATGACAAGAGGGTTTACCTCATCATAAATTCCCGGTCCCACTTGAATAACGTAACGATTTGTTTCGCTACTAGTAGTGATTGAGTCAATAGCATCTTTAATTGTTGGAAATTCTCCGGTTCCGGGATTCTTTTTAACATTGACTAAATTTTCAACAAATAATAAATCGTCTGTCTTATCTAGTTTTGCGTCTAATAAAGTATCATTTGCAGTTTGTGTGTAATATCTAGCATCACCACGAGCATCATTATGATATTGGCTGTGATCATCGTCGTTTAGACCGCTAAGAGTTCCGTGATCGCCGGCTCCCGCTGCGTATACAACAATGGTTCCAGATTCATCTTTAGTTCTAAGATTTCCATCTGTTCCAATAAAGATTCTGCTATCTCCAACTGATGCCGAGTCTACACTTGTTGGGTCTACTTTTGGTACTAAAATTGTTCCATCTGCACTCATATATTCACCTATATAATAACTAGTTCGCCGCGAATAATTAATTCGCCTCGTACTTTCATTTGTCTCTTAACAATCATTTGTTGATCTACTGGTATTGTTAGTTGCTGTGATGCATTAACAACAGGTCTTGAAAATCCACCAGAAGATGCTGCAGAAATCTCTTCAATAGCACCTTGCATATCAGTAGAAGTAAGACTTGTACCGGTGTTATCAAATGGAATTGTTCTAGATACTGTTGATACTTTAAATGCCATTACGCACCTTCCGAAATTCTAGCACTATTACCAGCAGAACCCGCAATTACATAAATTGGAACATCACCAATTGACCAACTTGCTTGTTGATCTTTAAAAATTCTACCAGCGTAATTTGTTGTAGTCGTACCTGCGTCGTACCCCCAGTAAATAATAACATTACTAGTATTATCCAGAGTAGCAACAACCCTATTAGCTAATCGAGTTGCACCAACTTTCACCTCTACTGCAGAAGTTCCAACTGTTATTGTCAGTTGAAGCCCCTGCGTAGAAATGATATCATTTGTTTTTAACTTACCATTTGCATCAACACCAATATAGTTAGTTTCAATTCCAGAAGAATCGGAACCTACTACTTTTACTGCTTGTGATGAGTCTTTTTCTGATAAGTCGCCCATATATTATTATAGAGTATATCCACTAATTGTTGAATAAACGTCTTGTGCTTGATTTTCTTTATTTGTTCTAATAACAGTTACAGTTTGTCCCGTTGTTGCCAAAATTGGTTGCTTTAATTGAATTGACAGGTTAGGGTTAGCAGTACTATTGAATTGTACAAACTTAGTAACGCTGTTAACTTGCACTTCGATCTTCATTTTACCAGAAGCGGAAGCTTCAATTTGAGTAAGATAAAAATTACCAGCAGAAGTATATGTATGTGTATCTGATGCACCACCAGCAATTGTTGCGGATGTGTCGTAATCAGTTACGTCTGTTCCCGGAGATCCATCAAGTACTTTAACATTGATCGATCCGTCTGTATTTACAGCTAGGAAATCAGTTCCGTCACCAACTTTCATTGAGTCAGAAGCATGTGTTAAGTCTCTGATATCTAAATCAGTAGCAGAAACAGTAACAGAAGATCCACTTACGTCAACAGAGTCTGTTGCGAATGCTAGATCTCTAATATCAAGGTCAGTAGCAGATACAGTAGCTGTTACTGAAGACCCAGACACATCCACTGAATCAGTAGCGAATGCTAGATCTCTAATATCTAAGTCTGTCGCACTAACAGTAGCGGTAACAGAAGATCCGGATACGTCAACTGTATCTGTAGCAAATGCCAAATCACGAATATCAAGATTGGTTGCACTTACTGTAACACTAGAACCGGAAACATCCACTTTATCGGTAGCAAAAGCTAGGTCTCTAATATCGAGATCAGTTGCTGATACTGTTGCTGTAACAGAAGAACCTGAAACGTCAACGCTATCCGTAGCAAATGCTAAGTCTCTGATGTCTAAGTCGGTTGCGGTAACAACAGAATTAATACTACCATCGGTATTTACCAATAGCGTATCAGTTCCGTCTGTAATTTGTACTGACGCTCCACTCGCGAGGTTTGTGTCAATACTTCCATCAACATTTACTTTTAATTGTTGTGATGGTATCGTTGCGTCCGCTATCTTTACGATAGCATCTCCCGGATTTTCCGTCCGGATCGGTAAACTACTATTATAATCACTCATTTTCTATTTTCCCCTTTAATTGTTACTTTAAGTTGTTAATTTCTTCCAAGAGATCCTTCTCTTTCGATTCTTGAATTTTGATATGTTCTCGTAATCTATTGATTTCTTCCATATTTTGTTCGAGTTTGAATTCTAGTTCTTGTTTAGCCAGTCTTACTCTACTTAATTCTAATTGTTTTCTGCTTACTTCTAATGACATATATTATACCTCAATGTATTTAATAGACGTTGTAAAATCACCGTTATCTGGTCTATAATGGACTACATCTACTCTTATATTTTGACCAGCATTAACTAACATTCCACTTAAATTGAATTCTGCATTTAATCCTGTAAATGATGTGTACATTTTGCTAACAGTACTAGATGCTTTTAGCACTTCATACGTCGCAACGTTAGTACCGGAGACAGAAATTCCAACTATTTTAATTTGTGTTGATGGTGTGTAGGATATGACAGTAGTGGTAACACCATTTACAACACTAGAAACTTCGTCATACTGAAAGAGGATTTCTTCCGACGGATTTGATACAACATTGACATTTATGCTACCGTTTGCGTTTACAGCAAGAGGGTTTGTGCCATCAGCATTTGTGATTGATATGTTATCACCACTAGCAGCATCGATGATACATTCCACTGTACCAATAGTCGCAGTGACTTCAGCACTTACTCTGAGCCTATCTTCACCTTCCTCAAACGATCTTTGTAAGATCTGATTCTGGTCTAAATTAGTATAAGGTGAATTTGGACCAATTGCCATATAGTCTAGTTGTTAATTAACCTTGGGGCATCATGTCAGCAGCATTTGTTGGAAGATTTGCAAATTCTCCCGGCGGTTTAGCTGGATTTGGAACCATGTTTCCACCGGCTACTCCTTGACCACGTAGCATATCGCCACCTTGTGGTGCGTTTAACGGCTGCATTACTCCAGATGGACCGCCTTGCATCTCTTCTGGAGATCCCGGAGGCGGAGGAGCAACTTGTGGAGCCATAGGTGCTTGTAATGGTTGCTGTTTAATCAACATTAGAAGATCTGGGTCTACAGTTCTCAAAAAGTTGATGTGCTCTTGAATATGGGCTTGAACAGATTGACGAAGTGCTGGATCTCTACGAAGATCTGGATTAGCCATTACTGATCTATGCTCCATAATATGGATGCTGTGCTCGTCTAGCATATCAGCTAGTACTTGCTCACCTTCCATCATACGTTCGTTCTCATCTTTAATAAGAAGCATTGTATTCATATCAGACTCATACATAACTTCTAGTGAACCAGTGTTCAATACTTCAAAATATTGTTTAGGATTTGCAATGATTCCCATTTGGAGCATTTGCTCTGCCATCTGTACACGACCGGCGGTAGTTCTAGAAAGAGGATTACCGATAGATACGATCACGCGTTGGATAGAATTGATATCATCACCAACAAATTCCTTAAGAAGTGCTTTATTGTTTTTACCAACAAGAGCAACGGTCTTTGGTGTCTTTGCGTAGTCTTTTAGAATGTTAATGAGAGATCCGCCGAGATCTTCGATGAGCTTTACATAGTTATTTTGAAGACCAGAAATAAATTGTAGAGCCATTGATTGAATCAAAGCTAGAGCAGTACCAGACTTCAACGAAGCTTGTGGGTCACCACGAGCAACTGAGTTGACACCTGAGATAGTTTCTGCAGACTGAATCAAAATTTGAAGGAAATCAAATATTTCTCTTGGTGTTTCGGTAAGATTGAGTGGTTCAGGTTTAACATTACCTTCGATAATGTTCATTGCACCTTCTAAACTGTTGATACTAAGATCAGCACCTTTAGGTACAAATAGATTTTGAACACCAAATGCACTTTGATTGGTCATGATAGTGCTATACAAAGAGTTGATACCCTCTTGTAATGGGTATACATCAAACATTGGTGTGTATCCGTAAGGAGTTCCCATGAATTCACCAGCAGAGATACGGTAAACCGGGATGTCTCTGTATGGAAGTGGCATATCAAGAAGGATAATGTCACTTTCTAGGAACAAACAGTAGCGACCTTCAGGCATTGCTTCTGTTCTTTTGTGATAAAACTCATAAACAGGGATATCGTCTGTGTTATCATTGGAAAAAATGGCAACTCTGTATAGATTATTTGAGTTTTTTGTAGAAATTCCGTTAATTTTATCAGCAAGTTCTGGATATTTTGCAATAAGATTGTGTTTATTTTTAAAAGTTCTTAAAATAATCCACTCATTGTTCCAATTTTCTTTAGTTCCATCAAAAACTACGTCAAATGGTGAATGAGTAGACCACTCTAACTCACCTTCAAAGTTCTTTTCACCAGTTTCTGGATCAAAATCATATAGTTCACCAGAAGTTGCGTTCCATTCTAGTCTAATAAAGCCAGCACCAAGGACAATTGCCATCTCTGTTACAGATCTGATAGCTTCTTCTAGTTTCTTTTCGCGCATGTAATAGTCTAAAATACCATTTGCTAGATAAGTTTGAGCTAAAGATTTATAATCTGTATTAACAGAACGAGCTTCCATTGCTGGACGATTAGAAGTAATCATCACTAACATATGTTGTGCAATATTTCTAAAGTGATTTACAGAAAGTACTGTTAGTTCGCCTTGTTCACCACTAAATCCAATTTGATGAGAAGATCCGCCACCATTATCTCGGAAGTCGCCGTGATAGAATTGCCACATCTTTGCAAGCTTGTCTAGGTAAAAGTTAGCTTCTAGAGTGTTGTAAAAGCTTTGTGCTTTTGCCATACAAGCACTTGCTAATTTTTCTGGCTCCTGTGCAGCAAAGTATATATCTTTTGGATTAATGTCTTTTTGTTGATCATTAAATGGTTCGTTCATAATTCTATTTACCTTTCGGTTTCCAACTCAGCATTTTTTCCATGCTATTAAAATCTTTTGTTTCGTTTGGTTTTTTAATTCCTAAAATCTGCTTGTATACATCTACATTACTTATAGTTGTTGATTTCCCATAATTAGGTGTATAGAACGCATCCGACGACCTAAGTGGGCTTTGATAGTCTGTTGGGTATGGGTTAGTCTTTAGGTCAATACTACGCACCATATACACCAATGTATCAATACCATCGTAATGAGATCCCAATGGACATTTAGCGAAGTCATCCTTAGAATCATTCTTCCATTTACCATCTTTTAGGTGTCTAATCAAATGCTTACACTTAGGATTGATAATAATTTTACCAGAACTTAACAAAGTACGGAGCCAGTTAATACCAGCTAGTTTATCTTTTTTATCCGCGTTTTCAAAAATTACTCTATACCCAGAAAATCTTTTGATCTCATTGATAACGATAGGGTTATGGTCGGCAATCCTTCTCTTAGGTGCAATAAATTCATTCGTAATAGGATTGGTCCAAAGCTCTTCTTCTTTTTTTATAATATCTTGTGTGAGTCTATCCAAGTGCATATCCGACCCAAAGGCGACGACTTCATCTTGGATGATGATTTTATCTGATCGAAAATCATAATAACCAAATAATAAGAAACTCCAATCACGCATACCAATATCAAATGAAGTATAACGGTCGTAATAAGGCGGTGTCTCCCACTCTTTAACGATGTCCTTAAGTAGTTCGTCAGTAACCTCCGGCAATACTGAGCGACTCTTTGACTTAATAAGCTTGCAAAGAAACTCACGTTGAAACTCCTCTGACATCTCGCCACCCATTGCATCAGCGATCGTCTTAATATTTTCAGCAGTGAGTCTAGGATTGTCGTATACAGTACGGCGAATGAGAGTACCTTCAGCTTCTGCTTTTTCGATGTATTTTAAAAACTCGTGGTCTTGATCTTGTGGTGGTGTTCCAGAGATCAACAGCTTTCCGTTTGTTGTAAGTAGTGTTGGAAGCAATACAGAACTAATAGCGTAGGTAAGCTTACTAACATCTTGTGCCTCGTCTACGATGGCAATATGAGCAAATCCCCCACGGATAGAGTCAATGTTCCCTGCTTCGGCACCACACAATTGAATGACAGAACCATTTGAAAATCTGTATTGTTTCTTTTGTTTAATGTACGTTGGTTTAAGATCTGTTGGACAACTCTTAGCTAAGATATCATTGTCAATAATGGGAAGAATAAAATTCTCAACCTGATCTTTAGTGGGAGCTACATACTTAACAACAGAGTTTGGATTTTTTAAACAGTACTCAATTGCTAACACACAGAGAGAAAATGACTTACCGGAACGACGAGCAAGTAACCATGTCTGCACTTTAGCTGGATTAGTATGAAATAATTCATACAATGCTTTTTGATTTGCGTCAAGAATCCAACTGAGATTGGCTCTTCTCCACAAAGCTTCTAGTGCTGCTGTTTTTGAAATTTTAATTTCCGACATTGATTGCTGCTGCCTTCATTAGTTCTTCGTCGGATATTCTGGAGATACCTAGTTCATCTCCCGGTTTCTTACCAGCTTTTACTTTGGTTAGTACTTCAGTAAATGTTTGGAATTTTTTTGTTTCTTCTAAAGTCAGCTCGCGCACAACAGCGAGATCTTTTAACATTGTCAATTGAACTTCACAGATCAACTGCTCGTTTGAAACACCGAGAGATAAATCCATCGGTTGTACTCCAATGCTTGGAAGATTTTGTTCTAGCATTATCTTTAGTGACTTATTCTCTGATTCTAGTCTTGCAACATCTTCGCGGAGCTTTGTGATTAAATGAAATTGACTATCAGAGTATTCTTGTAGTTCTTTAAATCCTGATTCCATTTGATTGATGTCTGTAAGCTTAGTAGTCATTAAGCACCTTTACGAGTCATCATACCAGAAGAAAGCTTCATAGAAGCGATGCTTGTACGATTCTCATCGATAGCTTTAGCCATCTTCTCAATCACTTCGTTTTGAGTTTTAACAATGGTCTTAACTTCTTCTAATTCTTTTTTAACAGAAGATTCAATTTCCTGAATCTGTTTGTTTTTTTCTAAATAGTCTCTAAGAGCTACTATAGAAGCGATGGCAATAGCTGTTCCCATTTCGGACGCACTAATTCCAACAATCAATTGTTTTAGAACGAGTGAAGATAAGAGTAGCAACGGTAAGTGTTGTTTTACTTGATTCATAATATATTCCTTATATTTATAGCTCAGTCGGTTGGTGTAAGGTGCTGTAAAAAGTTAATTGTCCGGACAGGACGATCACCGATTACCTCGCTTCGTTGCTATGTTTCTAGTTGTTAAATTGGGTAACAACTATTATATATGATACAATTAAATGACTTGTTAACGTCGTCCGGATCTTACCCCGATAGAGCCAAAAGCAAAGAGCTTACAAAAGAGGTTCTAGATAATGCTAAAACATTGTTAGAAAAAGTTAACTCTTTACTAAAGGATCTTGGTATTACAAATGTTAAGCTATCTTCAGGATTTAGACCAAGTTCTGTAAATGCTAGTATAGCAAATGCAGCGAAGAAAAGTGCTCATATGATTTGCAAAGCCCTTGATATCATTGACGATAAAGATCAAACAATAGGAAAGCTTGTATCAAGTAAGCCAGAACTTCTTCGTAAGTATGGGTTATTTATAGAGGATTTGGGAAGCACTAAGGGTAAGAATACCAACTGGGTACATTTAGATATCGTAGATCGTAAGGATAGACCTAGTAGATCTTTTAAGCCGTAGCCATATTACAATATGTAATAAATGTATCAATACTAATACTTACTGTATTTAGAACAGGTGCCAGAGTTCTTTTTGCTCTTCGTCTTCTGATTGGCGTTGCTTGATTCGCTCTTGTCTTTTGCGTTCGGCTTCTTGCTCTTCCTTTTTACGCTGACAAAGACTTTCTGTAACTTCCTCTTTACATACACGACAAACCATGTATTGCTCCGTATGAAATCCAGTTTGAACGAATTCGCACGATTCTTTATAACAGTAATTTTTAGGCATTAGATAATAACCTCGACTTATTACGTTTGCGTTGAGCTACTTTCTCCCTATGGCATTGCGGACAATTTCTACCATTCCACATTCCACCATCTTCGTCGCGCCATCTAACATCCTTTTGGTTAGCAAAACGACCATCCATAAAACGCTTCTTTGTCTGATTGCAACCTTTACATTGCATCACAGACCACTCTACTTGAACCTGCTTGGTTTCTATATTTTCCATATATTACAGTTGTTAACGTTTCTAGATTGGGCAACTATCCTTAGTACAGTCTTTTGGTCCTAGATCCACCTTACACACAGACTTAATGATCTGAACTTCTTTTATTAGAGCGTCGTAATGTTGATTGAAGGACCAGAACTCGTAGGACATAAGAGATATGAGGAATAGGATTGTTAAGAGATATATAGACTTCATATCAATCCTAATTCTTGGTCAATCTTTGACATCTCGTCTACTGCATCTTTTTGTCTTAATCTTGTAATTTCCTTTGCTAAAGTTGGACAACTCTCTTCAAACTGTTTCCACCCATAAGTACTCAAACTGCGTTTATATGTCTCGTGTCCGTTTAGTTCGTGTCCGGAAATATGAGCATCGTATTTATTAGCTCGGTACTCCATGTGTTCCCATGCTTCTTTTAAAGCTAGTATTTCGTCATCGTAAACACCGGCTATATACGAGTGGGATTCTCGATCGCCGTTCCTTAACATTTCTAAAATAAATACCATCTTCTTTTTCACTGAAGTGCTCCCACTATACCACGATAGATGATAATAGCTTCTATTGTTATTATTGTTGATAGAACAAGAATTGATATGATAGTTAGTCTATTCATTTTAAAATCTCCTCTAGGTTCTTAAATAACCAATCAGCATACGGTGCGTTATTTAATCCTTGTCTATCCGTCATCTCTTTTTTACGAAGGGCCGCTATTACTTTAACCGCACCCTCTCCTTGGTAGTCTTCAATTGCCATTTTAAGCAAATCACTATCCACTTCTTTTACTTTGTTGCGGAGATTGTCAATGATTGAAACATGATATTTATGTATTTCATAATGATCCATATAAGCAAAATCAGACTTTTGTTTCTTTTCCCATTCTAGAGCGGCGAACCATCCAGCTTTAAAACTACCACGATCCTTTGCTGATGGTCCTTCTGCTCCCATGTCCCAAGATTGTGAATCTTCCCATGCTTTCTTAAATGCTTCAAATTCTTCATTAGTCATAATCTAAATCCATTCCATCACCATATCGTTCCATATTACATTCCATATCTTCAATTTTGTTCTCAAGTTCCTCTATCTTGGTTTTTTGTAATGCTATTATAATTCCGTTATCAATTTCTCTAGTGATTCGTTCTCTATCATTTTCTATACAAAAGGATTCTATATCAAATGGAAGATCTGTGTATCCGGGTTCTTTTGGTATCTCGTCTTTCCAGTATTTCATTATCAATCCTAAAGTGTAGCTCATTCTTCAAACTCCTCTTGAATCATTTTCGGTGTCTTCTTACAATCTATACAATACAGAGATACAACAGTCTCATTGTCAGGTCCAATCATCTCATACCAGTTGTGGATCTTACAAGGACCACTATGAGGAGTTTCTAGATCTTTAGCTGCTGTTAGAATATTTGATAGAACGTGTACTAGGACTACGCCTAATAGTACGATCATAAAGACTATGAGAAGCTGTTCTGGCATCATACATCAACTCCTATTGCTTTTAGTGCGGCGAGACAGATTGCGTGTGGTGCTGACTCTGTTTCTTTAATGATAATAGTTTTAGTAGGTTTTGGTCCCCAATCATTTACAAATCCACCAAACAACATACAAGACTTCAATCCAACTTGTGGAGACCAGTCTGTGCCTTCGCAGACTTTTTCTAGAACTCCCCAAGCTGCTGCGATGTCGGTAGAATAGCATTTTAACTCATTTAGATAATATCCTTCTACTCTTTCATTGTCTGATGTAAAATATGGCTCACCGTCACA
>Ga0209972_10002183_pt1 | contig 16220 bp, 17 predicted proteins | sample NOAtaG_7_FD_187302 | JGI IMG/M metagenome (GOLD analysis project Ga0209972, IMG submission 187302) | Freshwater lake microbial communities from Lake Erie, under a cyanobacterial bloom - NOAA_Erie_Diel1S_2200h metaG (SPAdes) (version 2) | ecosystem: Environmental > Aquatic > Freshwater > Lake ... | reverse complement strand
GGATTGGATCAACACAAACTTGGGCAATCTTGGAAGCCCTCGAAACTGAAGCATCCAAAGTGGTCTGCATCATTCAACATGCAGGTCTGCAACCAGGCCGCGCAAAGGCTTCAAGTGAACTCGCGGGAAGACACGGAGGCTCCCATTCCCTCGGCCGTCAATTAGACTCCGGTTCACTCGATCATTTTATCACTATGACGTGATTTGGAGTCCCTTGCTTGTTGAGTGCCGGCACCCGCCGCCACGAGGGTCGCATCCGCGGATGGCCATGGCCCTGTCAGCTTCGCCTCCGGGCAGCTGGCGAGGCTGATCATTCGGAATGCACAGGGACAGGACGCAGGGACTGTGGCTCACGACGGCGGCGGCGGTGTTGAGGAGCAGGACGCTCACCTTCATCCCCGCATCCCTCCCCAGAAATCTGGCTAGAACCTACTACATCTGGGGCTGCGTCGAAATGTGATCGCAAGATGGGCGATTTGGGGCTTGGCGTGGGCGGTCGGGTGCCGCAGGGTGTGGAGCCTGTCTGCTCCGCTGGAATCGCTCGCCATGAACGCCATCACGCCGATCACGCCCGCCCTGTCCGGCCTGCTGACGCCTTCCGCCGCCTACAAGCCGTTCCGGTACCCCTGGGCCTTCGACATGTGGAAGAAGCAGCAGCAGGTCCACTGGATGCCCGAGGAGGTGCCGCTGGGCGAGGACTGCAAGGACTGGGCGACCAAGCTGGACGACGGCGAGCGCAACCTGCTGACCCAGATTTTCCGCTTCTTCACCCAGGCGGACATCGAGGTCCAGGACAACTACATGGAGCGCTACGGTCGGGTGTTCAAACCGACCGAGGTCAAGATGATGCTGGCGGCCTTCGCCAACATGGAGACCATCCACATCGCCGCCTACGCCCTGCTGCTCGAGACCATCGGCATGCCCGAGGCGGAGTTCGGGGCCTTCATGGAATACGAGGCCATGAAGGACAAGCACGACTACATGGGCCAGTTCGGGGTCGAGACCGAGGCCGACATCTGCCGGACGCTGGCGATGTTCGGCGGCTTCTCCGAAGGGCTGCAGCTGTTCGCCAGCTTCGCCATGCTGATGAACTTCCCGCGCTTCAACAAGATGAAGGGCATGGGGCAGATCGTCAGCTGGTCGGTGCGCGACGAGAGCCTGCACTGCGAAGGCATCATCAAGCTGTACCACGCCTTCAACAAGGAGACGGGGGCGGTGACGAAGGCCGTGGCGGACGACATCGTCGACTGCTGCAAGCACGTCATCACCATGGAGGACAAGTTCATCGACCTGGCCTTCGAGCAGGGCCCGGTGCAGGGCATGACCCCCGATGACATCAAGGCCTACATTCGCTTCATCGCCGACTGGCGCCTGCGCCAGCTGAAGCTGCCGGAAGTCTATGGCGTGACCGAGAATCCGCTGCCGTGGCTGCAGGCCCTGCTGTCGGGCGTGGAGCACGCCAACTTCTTCGAGGCCCGGGCGACCGAATACTCCAAGGCCGCGACGAAGGGAGCCTGGCATGGTGCCGAGGGCGTGTGGGACAGCTTCGACGCCCTGATGAAGAGGCGTACGGAGACGGCGGAGGCCTGATCCTTTCGTCATCGCCGGACTGGTCCCGGCGGCCCCCAGGCGCGACGCTTCGGGGGCTGCGTTTATCGATGGCCGGGACAAGCCCGGCCATGACGAGGAGGGCGTGGCGCGGCTTGCGCTCAAGCAGCGAGCGACCGCGTCGCGAGCGGTAGCGCCCTAAACAATGAATGCCCTTGCCGCCTCCAGATCGGCGGGATTGTCCACCGAGAGCGGTGCCTCGGCCACCACGGCGGCGCGGATGGTCAGGCCCAGTTCGAGCGCGCGCAGCTGTTCCAGCTTCTCGCGGCGCTCCAGCGGCGAGGGCGGGGCGGCGCAGAAGCGGTCCAGCGCGTCACGGCGATAGCCATAGACGCCGATGTGCCGCCACACCGGCCCCTCGCCATACAGATTCGATCGGGTGAAGTAGAGGGCGCGGCCGCGGTCGGTTCCCTCGGGCAAGGCGAGGACGGCCTTGACCACATCGGGATTGGTCCGGTCCGACGGATCGGCCTCGGCGGCGACCAGGGTGGCGATGTCGCCGCCCTCCGCCAGCAGTTCGACGCATAGGGTGGAGGTGGCCGGGTCAGCGAAGGGCATGTCACCCTGCAGATTGACCACGGCGTCGTGGCGGCGGCCGGGGTCGAGGGTATCCAGCGCCGCCCGCACCCGGTCCGAGCCGGAGGGCAGGGCCGGATCGGTCCACACCGCCTCGCCGCCGGCGGCGCGCACCAGATCGACGATCTGCGCATCCCCGGCCGCCACGGCCACGCGCAGGCCCGAGGCGCAGGCCCGGTCCCAGGCGCGCAGGATCATGGCCCGGCCGCCGATGTCGGCCAGCGGCTTGCCCGGCAGGCGGGTGGCGGCCATGCGCGCGGGGATGACGACGATAGGGTTCATCCGGGGCTCCTGGGTGGACCGGGCGCGGCATGCGGCGCCGGGGCTCCCCCGGACCGGTTGCGAAGGTCGCGCTAGCGTGCAACAGACGCCCGCGCAACAGGCCTGCGCAGAGCGCGGGCCCGACTCAGACTGGACGGGAAGCGACGACGCGCATGAGCGGCGATCTGAAGTGGAACAAGATTTTCGGCGCGGGTCTGGCGACGGCCATGGTCCTGGTCGGCATGCCCTACGCGATCGGCTACATCTACAAGACCAAGCCACCGGAAAAGATGGGCTATTTCATCGATGCTCCGGAGGAGCCGTCGGGCACCGTCGAAGTCGAACTGCCGCCGGACTGGGGCACGGTCCTTCCGGTCGCCGACCTGGCCGCCGGTGAAGCGGCCTTTGCCCGCTGCCAGGCCTGCCACACGGTGAACCAGGGCGGTGCCAACGGTATCGGCCCGAACCTGTGGGCCGTGATCGGCGGTCCGGTCATGCATATGCCGGGGTTCGCCTATTCGGACGCGTTCAATGCCCACAAGGCGATCGCGCCGGTCTGGACCTATGACGAGATGGACCAGTTCATCAAGGCACCGCAGCGGCACATCGCCGGCACCAAAATGTCGTTCGCCGGTATCCGCGACACCGAGACCCGCATCAACCTGATCGCCTGGCTCCGCTCGCAGGGCTCGGGCGGCTACGCTATCCCGGCACCGGATCCGGCGCGCCAGCCGGGTGCCGCGGTGCCGGCGGACGGTGCGGCAGCCGACGGCCAGGCTCCGGTTGAGGGTGCCGCGGCGGCCCCGACCGCCGAAGCGACGACCCCGGCCCAGCCGTCGGCCTGACGCCCGGTCTGATCTCAAGCGCTCGCGAGGGCGGTCCCTGCGGGGGCCGCCCCTTGCGTCCGGGCTCAGAGGCGGCGGATCATGGCTCTGGACCCGCCGGTGGCGCGGGCGAGGGGCTCGACCTGGACGGCGAGGGCCTCGAGGCTGGCGTGGGCCACATGATCCGGGGCGACCAGCACCCCGGCGCGGCCATTCCAGAACACCAGATCGCCGCGGCGCGCCTCGGCGGCCGGAATGGCGACGCCGAGAGTGCTGGCCTGCTGCGTCGCCCGGCGCGGACAGCCGAGGCCGCAGGCGTAGAGCGCCTGCTGGACGAGGCCTGCGTCGTCGAGACCGAGGCTCTCGCGTCCGCCGGACTGGTAGGGCGCGCCTACGAAGCGTTCGGCCACCTCGGCCGGGTCATGTTCGAAGGCGTGCAGGTCGGCGAGATGGCGGCGGGCGATGAAGCCGGCGCGCTCGACCTCAAGGAAGTCGCCGGTCTCGCCGCGGACCGTGACGAGGGCGTTGAGGCTGAGCAGCATGACCGGCTGGCTGTGCGGATCGGCCCCGGCATAGACATAGGTGCGCAGGCCCGAGACCCGGTGGGTGGCCAGCAATACCGGCGCGGACAAGGCGGGGGCCTCGACCCAGCCGATTACCCCGTCGCGGCGACCGCGGCCGAAGCACCAGCCTTCGGCCTCGTGCAGGACGTCGAAGATCTCGCCGAAGAGCAGCTGGTCGCGTTGGCGGCCGTCATCTTCCGGACACTCGCGAACCGGGGCGACAGCGACGCAGCCCTGCATCGGCACGACTGGCTGATAGGCCCGCGCCGGCAGAATCCCCTCCAGCTCCAGGGCGGCGACGCCGTCCAGAATGAGGGTGGTCTCCGGGTCGTGGGCGGAAAGTGGGATCAAAAAGCCGGGCTCGCGTCCTTGAGCGACCTCTCTAGCAGTGGAGAGCGAAGGTCGCGTTAACGGCGGTGAGCTCAGCGGGGAAAACGCGTCTCCAGCAGGCGGAAGGCGGCGCGCAATCCCTGTGCCTCACCGCCTTCGGGCCAGCCGGGGCGGCCGCGCGGGTTCCAGGCGAAGATGTCCAGATGCGCCCAGGCACCGGTCTTCGGCGCGAAGGTCTGCAGGAACAGCGCGGCGGTGACCGATCCGGCCTGGGCCCAGCTGGCCGGATCATTGCGCAGGTCGGCGATCTCGGCCTCGAGGGCGGGCCGGTAGCCGGGCCACAGGGGCATGCGCCACAGGGGGTCGTCGACCTCGGCGGCTGCGGCGAGCAGGCCGGCGGCCAGCGCCTCGTCATCGGTGTAGAGCGGCGGCAGCTCGGGCCCCAGGGCGATGCGGGCCGCCCCGGTCAGGGTGGCGAAGTCCAGCGTCAGGTCGGGCCTGTGCTCCCCGGCCCGGGTCAGGGCGTCGGCGAGGATCAGCCGGCCCTCGGCGTCGGTGTTGCCGACCTCGATGGTCAGCCCCTGACGGGTGGCGAGGATGTCGCCGGGCCGGAAGGCGCCGCCGGAGATGGCGTTCTCGACTGCAGCGACGATCACCACCAGCCGTACCGGCAGGTCGGCCTGCATCACCAGCCGGCCAAGGGCTAGGACGTGGGCGGCACCCCCCATGTCCTTCTTCATGTTGCGCATGCCGGCGGCGGGCTTGATGTCGAGGCCGCCGGTGTCGAACACCACGCCCTTGCCGACGAGGGCGACGATCGGCAGGGCGGTCTGGTCCAGCTTCCAGCCCATCTCGATCAGGCGCGGGGCGCGGGCCGGGTCGGCGGCGCGGCCGACGGCGTGCACCGACGGATAGTTGGCCTCCAGCAGGGCGTCGCCGCTGGTGACGGTCAGGCTGGCGCCGTGCGCCTCCGCGATCTCGCGGGCGATTGTCTCGAGCTGCAGCGGACCCATGTCGGCGGCCGGGGTGTCCACCATCTCGCGGGCCAGGGCCGTGGCGGCGACGAGGCGACCGACGCGGGTGCCGTCGACGCTGGCAGGCAGGGCCAGCTGCGGAGCCGGGGCGTCGGGACGGGCGCGGTAGCGGTCGAAGCGGTAGGTCCCAAGGCCGAAGGCCACGGCGGCGCGCTCGGCGAGGTCAGCGGGGACGTCCTCAAGCCGCCAGACGCCGGTGGGCAGGCCGGCTCCGAGGGTGCGGCAGCGGGCCGGCTCGAGGCGCTCGCCGGTCCCGAACAGGGCCTCGGCCGGGGTCCCGTCGGGACCCGGGACCAGCAGCAGCTGACCGGGCTTGCCACGGAAGCCCTGGGTGCCCGCCCAGGCCGCCGCGACGCCCTGCAGCGTGACATCCGGGCCGACCAGCCGGATCGGGCGGGCGGGGGCGTCGTAGGGGGCGAACAGGTCGGGGCGGGGCATGGCGGGCCTTTCGTGAAGCGGTCCGGACGTTAACCGTTGGTTGACGACGGCGCGCGACCCTGCCGGCTCACGTTCCGCACCCGGACCCGATCCATGTCGCGCAGCCTCGCCGTTCTCGCAACCGTCCTGGCGCTCGCCGCGCCCGCGGCGGCGCAGACCCCGCCGGCGGCGGCCGGCGGTGCAGTTTCGGCTCCCGCCTCGCCCGAACGACGGGCCGAGATCGAGCGCGCCGACGCCCTCACCCGCTCGGTGTTCTGGCGCGCCGAGCTGGCGGCCCATCCTTCCGATGCCGAGGCGGCCCTGCGGCTTGCCAACGCCCTGATCGAACTGGGCCAGGGCGAGCAGGCGGCGACCATCGCCCAGGCGGCGCTGGCGGCGCGTCCGATGGACAGGGACCTGCTGATGACCTTGGGCCGGGCGCATATTGCGCGCGGCGAGGCCTTCTTCGGCATCGCTGCCCTGGAACAGGCGCGCGACCTGCAGCCGGGCGACTGGCGGGCATGGTCGCTGCTCGGGGTGGCCTATCAGCAGGTGCGGCGTCCCGCCGACGCAGAGGCGGCCTGGGCCGAGGGTCTGCGGCTGGCCCCGGAGCAGCCGGCGCTGCTGGCCAACATCGCCATGGCGCGGCTGACCGCGGGCGACGCGGCGGCGGCCGAAACGCTTCTGCGCCGCGCGGCGGCCCAGCCCGGGGCCGGGCTGAAGGTGCAGCAGAACCTCGCCCTGGTGCTGGGGCTGCAGGGCAAGTCGACCGAGGCCGAGGCGCTGCTGCGCCGAAACCTGCCGCCGGATCAGGCCGACGCCAACCTCGCGTGGCTGCAGGCGCGCGCGGCCGCCCCGCTGGCTGCCGCCGGCCGCACCTGGGACTCGCTCCGCCCCTGAAACCGGCGCTTCCGGGCTATGTCACTTCTCTGTCATCTTTCCGTCATCCAGCCGTGAGGTCCCTCGGGGCTTTCGTGCGCTAAAGCATCGGACGCGCCCGAGGGGGGCGAAGACGGCGGTGGTCCGTCCGGGACCGGAACGATCTGTTCCGAGATCCGGGCCCTCCGCCGGCAGAAGGACCGGCCCTTGACCCAACTTCCGCCTGCCGCCCGCCGCCCGCTCGCCGTCGCTATGACGGCGCTGGCGAGCCTGACCCTCACCGTCATCGAGCCGGTCGCCGGCCCGCCCGGGGCGCTCGCCGCGCCGCAGGCGGGCCAGACCCTGAACGTCCAGGGTGCCGATATCCGTGCCTTCATCCAGGATGTCGCCCGCTCGACCGGGCGGACCTTCATCGTCGATCCGGCGGTGTCTGGGACGGTCACGATTTCCAGCGACCGGCCGCTGAGCCGGGCCCAGCTGTTCGAGGTCTTCCTGTCGACCCTGCGGGCCAACGGGCTGGTGGTGACCCCGACCGCGTCGGGTGCCTATCGCATCAGCCCCGCCGCCGGCGCGGCTCAAGGCCCGACCACGGTCGGAGCCGAGCGCTTCGCCACCGAGGTGTTCACCCTGCGCCACCTCGACGCCGCCTCGGCGGCGGAGACCATCCGACCGCTGGTCGGGCCGCAGGGGCAGGTGCTGGCCAACCCGGCCGGCAACAGCGTGGTCGTGGCGGATTTCGCCGACAATCTGGCGCGCATCCGCGCCCTGATCAGCCGCATTGACGTCGACCGCGCCGCCTTCGAGGTGGTGACGCTGAACAATGCGTCTGCGCGCGAGATCGCCGGGGTCCTGGATGAGGTGCTGGCCGGGCCGGGCGGCGCGCCCGGGCTGGTGACGGTGACGCCGGTGGTCAGCTCCAATACGCTCGTCCTGCGCGGCGATCCGGCCGCCGTGACGCGGGTCGCCGGGCTGGCGCAGGACCTCGACGGCCGCGCGGCCAGCGCCCAGGACATCCAGGTGGTGTTCCTTGAGAACGCCGACGCGCAGCAGCTGCTGCCGGTGCTGCAGGAGATCGTCGGCCAGCCCGTGACGGCGGGCGCGACCGGTCGCTCGTCGGTGGCTGCGGTACCGGCCGGAGCCACGGGCGTCGGGGCAGCGGTTCCGGCCGCGGCGGTCGCCGTCGCGGTGCCCCAGGGGGATCGTCGTGCCACGGTGGCGCGGGTACCTGGCGCCAACGCCCTGGTGATCTCCGCCTCGCCGGAGACCCAGCGCACCCTGGCCGAGGTGATCCGTCGACTGGACAGCCCGCGCCAGCAGGTGCTGGTCGAGGCCATCGTCGTCGAGCTGACCGATCAGGCCCTGCGCGAGCTGGGGGTGCAATGGGGCGCGGCAGGCGAGGACGGCAATCCGCTGTTCGTGAACAGCTATGGCAGTTCACCGGCACCGCTGGCCGCCGTCGGCGGTGCTATCGCCGCCAACGCCCTCGACGCCGACGATCCGGTGCGCGAGGGCGTGCAGCAGGCGGCGCTGAATAGCCTGTTGACCCTCAACGGTCTCGCGGGCGGGGGTGGCGTGCAGGTCGGCGACGTGCTGCTCGGGGCCATTGTCAATGCGGTGAAGGCCGACACAGGCTCCACCATCCTGTCGACCCCGTCGCTGGTGACGCTCGACAATGAGGAGGCCGAGATCCTGGTCGGTCAGGAGATCCCGATCACGACCGGCAGGACCCTGCTGGACGGACAGTCAAATCCCTTCACCACCACCGAGCGGCAGGACATCGGCGTCAAGCTGACGGTGCGGCCGCAGATCAATGCCGGCGGCTCGATCACCCTGAACGTCCGGCAGGAGGTATCGTCGATCAACCGCTCGCTTACCGCCTCGGCAACCGATCTGGTGCTGAACAAGCGCGAGCTGGAGAATACCCTGGTGATTGGCGACGGCGAGATCGCCGTGGCGGGGGGGCTACTGTCGCAAAGCGAGACCCTGGGTGCCGACCGGGTGCCGGTGCTGGGCGACCTGCCCGGCGTCGGGGCGCTGTTCCGCTCAACCTCGCGGTCGAACGAGCGGACCAATCTGGTGATCTTCATCCGCCCGACGATCCTCCGCGGTCCTGCCGATACGGCGCGGGTGGCGGCCAACCGCTACGGCCAGGTGCGGGCCGGCCAGCTGGCGATCGACCCGGCCGCCGAGCCCTCGATCGACGTCCTGTTGCGCGACTACATCCGCACCCAGCCCCCGGCCGCGCCCGAGCCGCCGGCCGGGGTCGAGGGACGCCCGATCCCGTGAGCGCCGTCCTGCCCGCGCTGCCCTACGGGTTCGCCAAGCGTCACGGCGTGATCCTGCTCGCCGGGGACGGCGGGAGGGCGCAGGTGGCGATGCGCCGGGGGGGAGATCCGCGGGCGCTCGCGGAGGCGCGGCGGGTGCTGGGCCGGCCCCTTCAGGTGGAGACGGTCGAGGCCGACGAGTTTGACCGCCGCCTGGCGGAGATCTACGCGGGCGACGGCTTCAACGCGGGCGACGATCTCGACATGCCGAGCGGCCTCGACGGTCTAGCGGACGAGATACCGGCTGCCGCGGACCTGCTGGACAGCAGCGACGACGCACCGATCATCCGCCTGATCAATGGCGTCATCGCCGAGGCGGTGCGCGTCGGTGCCTCGGACATCCACATCGAGCCCTATGAGACGGGGCTGGTGGTGCGGCTGCGGATCGACGGAGTGCTGCGCGAGGTGCTGAGCCTGAGCCCGCGCGTGACGCCACTGCTGGTCAGCCGGGTCAAGGTCATGGCGCGGCTGGACATCGCCGAACGGCGGGTACCGCAGGACGGGCGCATCCCCCTGACGCTGGGCGGCCGGACGCTGGACGTGCGGGTCTCGACCCTGCCCTCGCGGGCCGGCGAGCGGGTGGTGCTGCGCATCCTCGACAAGGCCCAGGCCGGGCTGGGGCTGGCGCAGCTCGGCATGGCCCCGACGACGCTCGCCGCCTTCGAGGGGGCGCTGCGCGAGCCTAACGGCATCCTGCTGGTGACCGGCCCGACCGGCTCGGGCAAGACCACGACCCTCTACGCCGGGCTGCAGCAGCTGAACGACGGCCGCCGCAACATCCTGACCGTCGAGGATCCGGTCGAGTACGCCGTCGACGGCGTCGGACAAACCCAGGTCAACAGCAAGGTTGGCATGACCTTCGCGGCGGGCCTGCGCGCAATCCTGCGCCAGGATCCGGACGTGGTCATGGTCGGCGAGATCCGAGACGTCGAGACCGCGGCCATCGCCGTTCAGGCCGCCCTGACCGGCCACCTGGTGCTGTCGACGGTGCACACCAACGACGCCGCCGGGGCTGTCACGCGCCTGCGCGACATGGGTGTGGAGCCCTTCCTGCTGGCCTCGACCCTGCGGCTGATCGCGGCCCAGCGGCTGGTGCGGCGGCTCTGCCCGTCCTGCCGCAGGGCCGAGCCGGCCGACGCCGCCACGGCGCGCCTGGTAGGGGTCAAGCCAGGCCAGACCGTGTGGCGACCACAGGGCTGTGCGGAGTGCAACCAGACCGGCTACGTCGGGCGGGTGGGGGTCTATGAAATCCTCCGCATCGACGAAGCTGCGCGCCGGCTGATTGCCGAGGACGCCGGCGAGGACGCCCTGGCGGCCGCCGCCCTGAAGCCCACGGAAACCCTCGCGGCCCAAGCCCGGGCGCTCGTGCTGGAAGGGGTGACCAGCGTCGAGGAGGCGGTGCGGGTGTCGCGACAGGAGACCGCGGCCGACGGCCGCGATGCGGCGGCGTGAGCACCGGCTTCGCCTGGACGGCGGTCGACACCGCGGGGCATACCCGCTCGGGCGTAGTGAACGCCGTGGACGAGACCGCGGCCCGCGCAGAGCTGGAGCGCCGGAGCCTGATCCCGGTTGAGCTGGCCCCGGCCGGGCGCACGCCGGCGTCGACAGCGGCGCGGCCGGGCCGCGGGCGCATGAGCGGCGAGACCCTGGCCCTGGTGACGCGACAGCTGGCCACCCTGGTGACTGTGTCGCCGCTGGAGGAGGCGCTGCGCACCCTGACGCTGCAGACCGAGAAGCCGGCGCTGCGGATGGTGCTGGGCAATGTCCACACGGGGGTGCTGGAGGGCTATCGCCTGTCGGACGCCATGGCGCGCGAGCCGCGCGCCTTCCCGCCGCTCTACCGGGCCATGGTGGCGGCGGGGGAGGGCTCCGGCGCACTGGCATCAATTATGGAACGCCTCGCCGACCTGCTGGAGCGGCAGGCGGAGATCCGCGGCAAGGTGGTGACGGCGCTGGTCTATCCGGCGGTGCTGGCGATCGTGGCGCTGGGGGTGATCGGGGTGCTGATGGCCTTCGTCGTGCCGAGGGTGGTCGAGCAGTTCGAGAGCCTGGGCCAGCAACTGCCGCTGCTGACGCGGATCGTCATCGCCCTGTCCGAGGGGCTGCGCGACTGGGGTTGGCTGATGCTTCTGCTCGGCGTGGCGGGGGCGCTGGCCGGGGCCGCGGCGCTGCGCCGGCCAGCGGTGCGGCTGCGCTTCGACGGCGCGGTGCTGAAGGCCCCGGTGGTGGGCCGCCTGACCCGCGACCTGCATGCCGCGCGCATGGCCCGCACCCTGTCGATCATGCTGGCCTCGGGCCTGCCGGTGCTTGAGGGGCTGGCGATCACCGCCCGGACCGTGCCGAACACGGTGCTCAAGGCCTCGACCTTGGCCATGGCCGAGGCGGTGCGCGAGGGCGGCGGGCTATCCGCCGCCATGCGCCGCGCTGACGTCTTCCCGCCGATCCTCGTCTACATGACCGCCTCGGGTGAGAGCAGCGGCCGACTCGAGACCCTGCTGGACCGCGCGGCTGACTATCTGGAGCGCGAGGTGCGCACCTTCTCGGCGGTGATGCTGAGCTTTCTAGAGCCGGCCATCATCGTCATCATGGGCGGCCTCGTCGCTCTCATCGTGCTGTCGATCCTGCTGCCGATCCTGCAGATCAACACCCTGACCCTCGGCTAGAAGCGCACATGACCCGTTCCCTTCCCCCCTGCCGCTCCGACCGCCGCGCCGGCTTTACCCTGGTGGAGCTGATGGTGGTCATCGTCATCATCGGCCTCCTGGCTACGGTGGTGGCCATCAACGTCCTGCCCAGCCAGGATCGGGCCATGATCGGCAAGGCCCGGGCCGATGTGGCCACGCTGGAGCAGGCGGTGGAGACCTACCGCCTCGACAATCTGGTATTTCCGACCACGGATCAGGGGCTGCAGGCGCTGGCGGCACCGCCGGCCGGGCTGGCGCAGCCGGGGCGTTATCGCCAGGGCGGCTATGTCCGGCGGCTGCCCGAGGACCCGTGGGGCAACCCCTACCAGTACCGCCACCCCTCGGCCCACGGCGGCCAGTTCGATGTCTGGTCCTGGGGTGCCGATGGCCGCGAGGGCGGCGACGGCAATGACGCCGACATCGGCAGCTGGAACGCCGGCTGAGGCATGACGCGCACGCGCCTGATCCTGCTGCCGCCGGTCGCCGGCGACCCCGCTCCCTGGCTGAGCCTCGACGCCGACGGCCTGGTGCTGGCGCGCGGCCAGATCGGACCGGGCGATCCGGTCCCCGTGGGCGAGATGCGCACGGTGGTGATCGTCCCCGGCACCGAGGTGACGGTGCGGCGGGTGCAGGTGGCGGCGCGCACCGAGGCCCAGGCCCGCGCGGCCGCCTTGCTGGCCCTGCGCGAGTGTCTGGCGGAGGAGGCGGAGCGGCTGACGCTGGCACTGTCGCCAGGGGCCCCGGACGCGCCTCGCCTCGCCGCCGTGGCGGCGCGGTCGACCATCGAGGGCTGGCGCGACTGGGTGCGGACGCTGGGGTTGGAGGCAGACGTGCTGCTGCCGGACAGTCTGGTGGTGCCGGAGCCTGAGACCGACGACACGGTGACGGCCGTGCGCTTCGGGCCGCGGGTGGCCGTGCGCGGGCTCGACCTGTGCGCCAGCGTCGAGCCGGAGCTGGTCCCCCTGCTGGCCGACGGCCGCGAGGTGGTCCCGGTCGAGCGGCCCGAGGCGGTCGAGCAACTGCTCATCGCGGCGGCCCTGACCCCGCCGCTGAATCTGATCGTCGGCCCGGCGCGAGGTGAAGCGGGAGGCTGGCGACGCTGGCGGCTGCCGATGGCGCTGGCCGCGGCGCTGGCGGTGTCGCCGCTGCTGGTGATCGCGGCGGAGGCGGGGCGCGATGCCGGCGCGGCGCGGGCGCTGGAGGCCGAGACCCGGATCCTGGCGCAGGGCCTGTTCCCGGGCCTGCCGCCCGGAGCCGATCCGGCTGCCGAGGCGCGGCGCCGGGCCGGGGAACTGCCGCCGCCGGGCGGGGTTGCGGCCGCCGCGGTTGCCCTCTTCGGGGCCATGGAGGGCGTCTCGACCGCCGATCTGGATGCGCTGGTCAGCGACGCCGGCGGGACCCTGAGGGCAACCCTCACCTATGCCGAGCCGAGCGATCTGGAGCGGATCAGGGCGGGCATGTCCGCCCGAGGCTATGGCCTGACCGAGGAGACGGTGGAGCCGCGCGAGGGCGGCTTCGTCGCCGACCTGATCCTCGGGGGCGCGGGATGAGCGGGCTGATGACCGGTGTGCGCGGCTGGCTGGACGGGCGCAGTGTGCGCGAGCGGCGGATGCTGGCGGTCATGGGGGCGGCGATCGCCCTGTTCCTCGGCTGGTTCCTGGTCGTGGCACCGCTGCTGGCGTTCCGGGAGATGGCATCGCGCGACCTGATGCGGGCGCAGGCGGATCACGCCCTGCTGTCGACCCTGTCGGGGCGGAGCGGGGGCACGGCCGGGCGGGCTGTCTCGGAGATCGAGAACATCGCCGCCGCGGCTGCGAGTGCGGCGGGGGTGACGGCGACTTTCACGCCAGGCGACGACAGGGCGGTGCGCTTCGCGGTCAGGGGGACGGGGACCGGGCCGCTGTTCGCCTGGCTGGCGGAGCTGGAGCGGGCAGGGCTGGTCGTGCGCGAACTGGGCGTCACCGAGAACGCCGACGCGACCCTGAGGGCCGAGGGCGTGCTGCGGGGCTAGGTCCCCCTCACAGGCCCAGCGGGCCATAGAGCCACACGAGCCAGACGCCGGCGGCGAGGAAGGTCCCGAACGGCAGGCGGTCGGTCATCGCCACCGGGCGGCGCAGGATCAGGCGCGCCAGCACCAGGCTGAGCCCGGCGGCCGAGCCCCACAGCAGCACAGACGGCAGGCCGATCCAGCCGACCCAGGCCCCGCCGGCGCCGAACAGGAAGGGGTCGCCGCCGCCCAGCCCCTGACGGCTGCGGAGGCGCTGGTAGAGCCACCCCAGCCCCCACAGGATGACGAAGCCGGCGACCATCCCTATGCCGCGGCCCATGAGCATATCGGGCGTCAGCAGGGCGGCGGCGACGAGGCCGGAGAGGGCGAGCGGCCAGGTCAGGACGTCCGGCAGCCAGAAGTGCTCGGCGTCGATCAGGGCGATCAGCAGCAGCTGCCAGCCGAGCCCGGCGGTGACCAGCGACGGCCAGACCTCACCCTGATGGTGCAGGGCGGCCCAGACGCCGAGCGCCGCCGCGGCCAGCTCGATCGCCGGCAGGCGCGGGGACAGGTGCGCGCCGCAGTCGGCGGCGCGGCCGCGCTGCCCCAGCCAGCTCAGTACCGGGATCATGTGCCAGGGTTTCAGCGGCCTTCCGCAGGCGTCGCAACGGGAGGGCCGGAAGATTACGTCCTCGTCGCGCGGCATCCGGTCGGCGACGAGGCCGATGAAGCTGCCAAGGATCAGGCCCAGCCCCCCGCCGAGGAGGGCCAGCAGCCCGGGATCGAGGACTGGCCCGGCCACCGGCGTCAGTCGCGCAGCAGCTCGTTGACGCCGGTCTTGGCGCGGGTCCGGGCGTCGACGCGCTTGACGATGACGGCGCAGTAGAGCGACGGGCCGCCGTTGGGGTCGGGCAGGGCGCCCGGCACCACCACCGAGTACGCCGGCACCTCGCCGCGGAAGACCTCGCCGGTGGCCCGGTCGACGATCTTCGTCGAGCCGGACAGATAGACGCCCATGGCCAGCACCGCACCCTCGCGGACGATCACACCCTCTGCCACCTCGGCCCGGGCACCGATGAAGCAGCCGTCCTCGATGATGGTGGGGTTGGCCTGCAGCGGCTCCAGCACGCCGCCGATGCCGGCCCCGCCGGACAGGTGGACCCGATCTGGGCGCAGGAACCGACCGTGGCCCAGGTGTCGACCATGGTCCCCTCGCCGACCCAGGCACCGATGTTCACGAAGCTGGGCATCAGCACGACGTTCCTGCCGATGAAGGCACCGCGGCGGACCACGGCACCCGGCACGGCGCGGAAGCCGGCGGTCTGGAACTCGGCGGCGGTCATGTCGCCGAACTTGTTGGGCACCTTGTCCCAGAAGGGGCCGATGCCGGGGGCCGGGCTGCTGATGCTGCGGTCGCCGGCGCGCAGGATCTGGTTGTCGTTGAGGCGGAACGACAGCAGCACAGCCTTCTTCAGCCACTGGTGGGTCGTCCAGGTCCCGTCGGCACCACGCTCGGCCACGCGGGCCTCGCCGGAATCGAGCATGGAGAGGGCGCGCTCGACGGCGTGGCGCACCTCGCCCTGGGTGGCGGCCGAGACCTGGGCCCGGTCCTCCCAGGCGGCTTCGATGACGGTGACGAGGTCGTGGCTCATGGAACCCTCAGCGCGTGTGGGGACGAAGGAAGGACATCAGGTCCGGAGTGATGTGGTCGATCCAGTCGCCGACCGGCCGGCCGCAGCCCTCGCCGACCAGCACCGTGGTCATGCCCATGGCCTTGGCCGGCTCGAGATTGCGCGGCGTGTCCTCGAAGAAGACCGCATGTTGGGCGGCGATGTCGTGCAGCTCGAGAAAGCGGCGGAAAGTCGAGGGGGCGGGCTTGGGGGTCAGCGCCATGTCCTCGATGGCGTGGACGGCCGCGAAGCAGTGGGTGATGCCGAGCCGGTCCAGCACCCGGTCGGCGTGGGAGCGGGCGGCGTTGGTCAGGACGAAGCGGCGGCCTGGCAGGGCCAACAGGGCCTCGGCCAGCTCCGGGTGCGGCTCGAGGCTGTCCAGCGGCACATCGTGGACCTCGTCGAGGAAGTGCGCCGGATCGACGGCGTAGTTGGCCATCAGGCCGGCGAGGGTGGTGCCGTACTCGTCGAGGAACTGGCGCTGCAAGGTGCGCGCCTCGTCGGTCGGCATGCCCACAGCCCCGACCATGAAGGCGTTGATGCGCTCCTGCACCAGCCGCATCACCCCCTGCTCGGCGGGGTAGAGGGTATCGTCCATGTCGAAAATCCAGGCTTCGACGTGGGTGAGGTTGGCCTGGCTCATCCCGCCTTCACCAGGGTGCCGGCACCGGTCTCGGTGAACAGCTCGACCAGCATGGCGTGAGGCCGGCGGCCGTCGAGAATGACCACAGCCTCGACGCCGCTGCGGATGGCGGCCATGGCGGTCTGCAGCTTCGGGATCATGCCGCCGGTGGCGACACCCTCGTCGATCAGGCGCGAAGCGTCGCCGACGGTCATCTGGCGGAGGATCTGGCCGTCCGCGTCCTTCACCCCCGGCACGTCGGTGAGCAGCAGCATGCGCTTGGCCTTCAGGGCCCCGGCCACGGCTCCGGCGACGGTGTCGGCGTTGACGTTGTAGGTGCGCCCGTCCTCGGCCACGCCGATCGGGGCCACCACGGGCACCCAGTCCTCGGTCTCCGAAGCGATCAGGCCAGCGATCAGTTTGGGATCGACCCTGGTCGGC
>Ga0209972_10002180_pt1 | contig 16232 bp, 27 predicted proteins | sample NOAtaG_7_FD_187302 | JGI IMG/M metagenome (GOLD analysis project Ga0209972, IMG submission 187302) | Freshwater lake microbial communities from Lake Erie, under a cyanobacterial bloom - NOAA_Erie_Diel1S_2200h metaG (SPAdes) (version 2) | ecosystem: Environmental > Aquatic > Freshwater > Lake ... | reverse complement strand
GGCAAGGCAGGCGAGGCGAGGTCAGGTTGGGCGAGGTCAGGCGAGGCGCGGCTGGGTTTGGCAGGCGGGGCCCGGCGCGGTCAGGCGTGGCGTGGCACGGCAAGGTTTGGCAGGCGAGGCTGGGTCTGGCGTGGCAGGGCACGGCAAGGTTTGGCAGGCAGGGCACGGCTTGGCCCGGTCGGGCGCGGCGGGGCGAGGCGCGGTTTGGCAGGCAAGGCGCGGCGGGGCAAGGCGAGGCGAGGCGAGGCAGGGTTTGGCAGGCGTGGCCGGGCGGGGCAAGGCGCGGTTGGGCGAGGTTTGGCAGGCGTGGCAGGGCTCGGCGTGGCCGGGCGGGGCAGGGCGCGGTTTGGCAGGCAAGGCGCGGCGGGGCAAGGCGCGGCGGGGCATGGCGCGGTTGGGTAGGGTTTGGCAGGCATGGCTCCTAGGCGCAAACTAACGTCGGCTCGACGAGCGGCAATCTTTCGGGACGCTGGCGGCGTTTGCCACCTGTGCTCCCGAAAGATCGCGCCGGGCGAACCTTGGCAAATCGAGCACGTTCTGGCGCTTGCGCTGGGAGGTGCCGACGAACCGGAAAATTGCCGCCCGGCGCACGCCGACTGCCACGCGGCAAAAACCGCCGCCGACGTGCGGGCAATACGCAAGGCAGATCGGCAGGCTCGCCGGCACGCCGGGATCGGCAAAAGCCGCAACCCGATTCCCGGTTCGCGCGCGTCAAAATGGAAACGCCGCATGGACGGCCGCATAGAGGAACGCGAGTGATGCAGACCGATGACGTTGTGAAGATCATTGTGCGGTCGCTCCTTGATCGCATCGCTGATGGCGAGGAGAAGCTCTCGTTGATGCGACGCGAGCGAGAAGAACTCTACAACCGCATTGAAAACCTTTGCCTTCAGCTTCGCGAGGCGCGCGAAAAGGAGACAAAAAAGTGAACCACCTTCTTGCCTTTGCGCTCGGCGCAACCCTTGGAACTGCCATTGCGTTTCTGGCGCGCGCCCCCGCAATGCCGGAACCAACATTCGCGGTCATCGAGAAATCTGATCGGCTCGATTACGTCGAACAGGAGCCGCCGATTCCTCCCCGGTAGGCTGCTTGGGGCCGGGCGGGACTTTTCCCACCTGCCCGCCCCTCCCCAAACCGCAACAGCGCGACAAGAGGTGTTATGAGCGACCTAGTAGACGTTTACGCCGCCGGCATGGACGCCGAGATCGACCAGCGCCGCCTTGAAGCGCAGCGCGCGATCATCCGCATGGAAGTCGAGACCGACCGGCAGCGGCGCGGGCAAGGCTCCAGTCTGCTTACTATCAAAGCCTCCGCGCAACTGGAACAGCGGATCGCTGCGTTCATGGTTCGCGAAAGAATCTGGAACCGGTCGCGCGCGCTCCGCGTTCTGCTTGCCTACGCGCTTAACGACCTGAAATACGAGGAGAGGTAAATGACCACGGCGCTTCCGGACCTGTCTCACGTCATAAGCTGGCTGCAAAACGGCTGCGACCCGATCAAGGCCGCCGATGAATTACAGGTTTATCAAGAGCGGATCGACCGCGCCAAGACCAAAGCGGAGGGCAAGCCATGATCACCACCACGCTTTGGCACATCATTGAAAATTCCTGCTTAGTTGAAGAAAGGCTGAAACGGCTGCGAAGGAAGCTTGGGGAGAAGTGGATGATTGATGAACCATTGCCGTTCTCCCGGATTGTCGAAATCAACGGACTGGACGACGCTGTTTTGTGCTTTGCGGCAGAGCGGCAATACGCAAAAGAGATGCAATTGTTCTCGGTTTGGTGCGCGTGGCGCGTTCAACATTTTATGTCAGACCCGCGCGCCATTGCGGCGCTTAATGTTACTAAGCGCTACGCCAATGGCGAGGTGACGGAAACTGAGTTGGAGCAAGCGATGGACGCGGCGTGGGCGGCGGAGCGGGAGGCGCGGGCAGGGTCGGAGACGGCTGAGACGGCGACGGCGTGGGCAGCGCGGGCGGTGGCGAGGGCGGTAGAGTCGGCGGTGGATGGAGTAAATGGGTGGGCGAGGCCGTCGTGTGCGGTGGGGGCGGCTCGGGCAGCGCGGAAAGCGCTGCGGATGGCGTCGGCGGAGCGGGCGGAGCGGGCGGTGCGGACGATGAACCCACCCGAGCGAATGCCGGCGGCGGAATTTGACGCGGCGTTGGCGGCTTGGGTTGCGGCGGCGGCAGATGTAGCGGCGGCGGATGCGCTCGCTGCGCAAACCAAAGAATTTCTCAGGATCGTCAATGAAACGGAGGCCCGGATATGAGTAATCTTGTGGAGCGAGTGGCGGCTGCGATAGCCGCGACGCCAGAACCATGGACAGAGGTGAGGCCGTTGCATCGCAAACAAGCCCGCGCCGCCATTAGCGTAGTGATGGACTCCCTGCCGGAAATTCGCGCCCTGATTGAGAACGATATCGCCGGCCTTCGCCTCCAACGGGATTCATGGCGCGCCAAGGCGCTGGCGACACCCCAGGGACAGGAAACCTTGCGATGGGCGGAAGGCGAGGCGGAGCGGCTGAGGGGTGTGATGGCGGACCCGCAACAGAAAGGCCGCCCTTGGGAGGAGTTCCGCGCGGAGATCGTTGCCATGATCGAGAAGGAGGGGAAGCGATGATTGAAACCTTGCTTCCCATCGCCATCGCCATAGGGGTGGCGTGATGGCGGCTTACTACAACGAGTTCGATCCGTACGCAGCGCAATGGCTACGCAACCTCATAGCTGCCAGCCATATCGCCCAAGGGGAAGTCGATGAACGATCAATCACAGAAGTCTCCGCAGACGACCTGCGCGGCTTCACACAATGTCACTTCTTCGCCGGCATCGGCGTCTGGTCATACGCCCTTCGCCGGGCCGGATGGGACGACGCACGGCCCGTCTGGACCGGCAGCGCCCCCTGTCAACCATTCTCCGCAGCCGGAGCCGGAAAGGGAACCTCCGATGAACGCCACCTCTGGCCGGTCTTCTACCGGCTCATCCGAGCCTGCCAACCCCCTGTCGTCTTCGGAGAGCAAGTCGCCAGCAGCCTCGTCGTCGGAAAGTCGAGTGTGCAAGGGGTGCGGCGAGGAAAAGCCACTCGTGGAAGCGTTCAGGCGGCACAACAAGGGCGGGTTTCGCTGGACATGCAAGGCCTGCGAGAACGCTTGGGTCCGCACGACGAAACCTTGGACGTCGGATGCCAAGAAGACCTACCAACGGTCAGTTCGCAATTCTCGGAGAGGCATGGCGTTGACCTTCGACGCGCGGCGCCGAGCCAAAGCTCGGGGTCTCCCCTTCGATCTGGATTGGCGGGATATACAGAGCCGGATCGACAGGGGCGTCTGCGAAGTGACGGGGATTCCGTTCGATTTGACGGGGCACCGAGCGTGGAACGCACCGTCGCTAGACCAGACCAAAGCCTCGGAGGGGTACGCCAAGAGCAACACCCGCGTGGTCCTATACGCGGTGAACATGATGGCCGGGACATGGGGGCTGGAGCGAGCCCTTATGGTGGCGGACGCAATCAAGAGAGGGGCGCGCTAGATGGACCTGTCGAAGATGCTCGCCGAGAGGCTGATGGAGAAGACCCGCCAGTATGGATCGACGCTGTATTCAATGACTTGGAAGCAGCACACTACACCTGCGGGACGGTCGTTCTCCCGGCTTGTGGCGTCGGCTCGCCCCATATCCGACAGCGCCTCTGGTGGGTTGCCGAGCGGGTGGCCGACCCCGCACCTGAACAGTTCGACGGGGCCCGGCGCGGAGGGGCGCGAGGGCGGCTTGAACATTCAGACGGCGGCGCAGTTGGCCTCGTGGAACACGCCTCGGGCGACGGACGGCAGCAACGGCGGGCCGAACCAAGCCGGGGGAGCCGTGCCAGCGGACGCGGCCTTGGCGGGCTGGCTGACACCATCGGCGAACGAGGACGCGGCGGGGAACTGGGGCGCGAAGATGCAGCCGATGCTGGGCTCGCAGGCGAAGCTGTGCGGCTGGCCGACGCCGATGGCCGGAACCCCGGCGCAGAACGGGAACAGCGCGGCGGGCAACAACGACAGCAGCCGCAAGACGGTGGAACTCGCGGGTTGGCCTACGCCCACGACGCCGAGCGGGGGCCCGACGCTGCCCGAGGGACCGACAGCCGAGGGCAGGACACCGGACGGGCGCAAGGTGCAGGTGACATTGAAGGACGTGGCGGCGATGGCAGGCCCGGCCCGGTTAACGGCGTCTGGCGAGATGCTGACTGGCTCTTCTGCCGGGATGGAAAGTGGCGGCCCGTTGAGGCCAGAGTTCAGCAGATGGTTGATGGGGTTGCCCTCCGAGTGGGATGTTTGCGCCCCGATCTCAAACGCAAAACGGAAGAAGTAGTCCATGAAGCGGCGAAGCGATTACAAATCGAAACCTCAACGTTGCTGCGAGAGATGTGGCAGCCCCTTGGTTCCGAGGAAGTTTTCGGACCGGGAGGAAGAATACTCCATGTTTATGAGGCGCAAATACTGCTCGCTCTCCTGTGCGAATATGCGGGGGAGAAGGGGCGAGAGCCGTACCCAAAAAATGGTGCAAGCGCGCAACGCGGCTCTCAGAGAGACGTGCGAGTGCTGTGGCGGGAAAGAAAGGCTGGCGATCCATCACATCAACGAAGATTGGACGGACAACCGCTTGGAGAACTTGCAGACACTTTGCGTTCATTGTCATCAGCAGTGGCACGGTCTGCACAGGAAGCTGGGTATCAAATGCTTTACGCGGATGCCCCCGCTAGCTTCCCTCTCATTGGAAACGTACCACAAGATAAAATGGGGCAATTACGACCCAAGAACAGGGTCGGACGACTGCGCGCCTACGGCAACGCGATTGTCCCGCAAGCCGCGCAAGCCTTTATCGAGGCCGTAATGGAGGCGCGGACATGATGGACGCCTTATCCCCCATCTTCATCGCTATCGCCATAGGAGTGGCGGCGCTTATCATCGAGGTTCTTGCAGATGACGCGAGGGGGCCAAATGACTGACGACACGATTAGCGCTGAAGTCCGTCGCCTTGTCGCGGAGTTCCATTGCCTGCCAAAGTCCGCGCAAGAAGCCGCATGGGAGGCGCAGCGACGGCGACTGGCGGCGGCGCTCACCGCCCGCTGTGAGCACGGCCGAATTGATTTCGAGCAGTGTCCGGATTGCCGGGCGCGGTCCAAGGTCTGGAACGCTTTAACCGAGAAGGAGGGGAAGTGATGAACAAAGCAGCCAAGAAATATGTTGGGAACGTCAACCTGCAACACGCCCGCCGCGAGGCGCGGGAGGAGGCGGCGAAGGAGATTGAATGCAACTGCCCTGGGCGCAGCCAGATCGCCTCGCTGCCACCTAACAGCGGCGAGCGGTGGCGCTTGTGCCCCGAGTATAACTGCCGGGCGATCTGGGCCGCCGCCATTCGTGCGCTAAATGATAAGGAGGGGAAGTAATGTGCGCTTTGTGCGGCAGCGCCAGCTATTTATGGCGTCAATGGGTAAGAACCGGCGTGTCAACCAGCACCGTGCCGGCGGAAATCTTGTGGGCGAATTACTATGCAGACATCAACGGATGCTACTCACTCGCAATCGCCTCGCCCCGGAACCAGCACACATCGCCCGTGACTTCCGCCAGCGACGGCGGGGCCATCCGGCCTTCGTGATCCCACGTGAGAACCGCGAAGCCTTCCGCCCAGTTGACGGGGTTGTTTTCAGTGTAGCCGAACTTCGCCTCACCCTTGAACCGGCTCAGCGTCCCCGTGTCCACACCCCAACGCCGCCCATTGATGTCGGTGATAGGCGTTACCTTGCATTGATGAAGGTGCCCGGTGACGGTGGAAACCCCCGCGTGCAAGGTGTTATTCCATGTGGCGTGAATCCCGCCCCGGAAGCGGTGCTTTATAAGACACGCCCCGCCGACCGAGCGGGCGTTCACCATCGTCGACCACGCCATAGACCACCTGTCGGAGAAGTGGTCTTTCAGGTCGGTTCCATGGACGCCCGCCAGTTCCGGCAGGTGCGTCGAAATCTTCACCGAGAAGCGGCTATCGTGGTTGCCCGCGTTCCACAACAACGGCACGTCGTCGGGGACGCGCTCCTCGATCTGCGTCATGAACGCCTGACACGCCTCCAGTTCATCGGCGACGTTAGGAAGGTCCATCCATTCGGTAGGGCCATGGCGGCTGACGCGCGCGCCGTCGAACAAGTCGCCGTTGCATACAACCGCCTTGAGGTTCGGGAGCGTGTCGAGGACGTGAAGCAGGCCCGTTTCGGCAAGCGACGGCCTGTCGCCCGGCCAGCGATGCACGTCGGAAAAGACCACGACATTCCCGGCGGCGACGGTCAATTCGTGTTGCGCACCTTCTTTGACGATGGTGGGCCGCACTCCGCTTTCCGCTTCCAACAGCACCCCGCGCTTGCTTTCGATCCGCCGACGCCGTTCATGGACGCCGCGGATATCGACTCCCATAACGCGCGCTACCGCCGTAGCGCTTTTGTAGCGCTGCCACAATTCGATAAATTCATCCTCGGTGAAGCGCGAAGCAATCATTCGCTGCCCTCGTCCACAGCCGGCGGATCGTCCGGGATCGCCTCTTTCGACAAGAGGTGAGAAACGGTTTCAAGCAACGCAATCGCCATGGCGTTCGCGTTCAACGGCGGATCGCCCGCGCTGCGGATCACCTGGACTCCATCCGGCTGCTCGGTGATGATGTAAAGCGTGCGGATGCGCTTGGCTTTCGCATCACGCCACACCTCGCCCGCCATGCGCACGATGTGCGAGAGTTCAGTCACGTCTGCGGTCACTTGCACACCTCGCGATAGGTTCTGTTGTGGGCCAACACCTGACGTTTCGTCCCCATCGTGTCGGCGACAGACGGTCGGATGATTTGAAACGCGGAGCACACCGAGGGTTGAGCCGAGGTGTGTGCGCAACCGCTAAGGACGATCGCGAAAATCGCCAGACAGGGCGCGGTCAACTTCATCATCGGTCATCGCCTCTATGTCGCGGCGGATCGCCGCTGCGGCGTTCGCCGCCTTGACGGCCTCGGCAAGGCCGCGCGCCAAGGCGCGGCGCTCGCCTTCTGCAATCCACCGGCGCTGTTCACCGAGGCGGATAAGAGCGCTGGCGACCTTTAAGATCGCCAGCACCACTTGGATGTAGGTCACTTGATTGCGGCGATCTTCGCCGGGCGGTTCGTCCACATGGACCACAGCGCCACCAAAATGGCTACGAGCCCCCCTACAACAGCCTCGGCGGTTGCAGCATCAACCAAACCGCGATTGATCAAGAGGCCCGCGCCCACGCCAAGCAGCGTGCGGATAACCCCACCGATCTGTTCATTCGACATGTCACTTCTCCTTGGTTGTGCCGGGGTGCGTTTCCCACGGCAGTTCAAAATGCGGCCCGTCCGGAAAGGTCTTGCTCAGCATCGCCGCCGTGATTGGCCCCTTGACCGTATTCAGCGGCTTCCAGAAGCCCCCCCACTCGACAACGATTCCCTCGGCAATCGCGGCGGCCTTCATGGCGTTTGCCCAACGGATCATCGCTGGCCAATCGAAGCGAACGGTTTTGCCCACGACGCCGGCGAAATCGACGGCGTGCGCGAATCCGTTCGGGGCTTTGAGGTGGCGCGAACGCATCGTCCGGCTCAGGCCGGCCGCCACAAATTCGCGCTGGCGCGCTACGGTGCGAACGCCTTCCGTAACGATAAAACGCAGCGACGGGTCTTTCCAGTCGCGGGCAGCGCGGTTGATTACGCGCACAAGGTCGGGGTGGACTCCGACAAGTCGGCGCTTACAACGAGGCGTCAGCATGGGCTATCCTACTTGTGTTCGGCGTGCCGCCGGAGTTCGGCCGCCAGCGCGGCGGGCAACGTGTCAAGCCGTGCGGTCAGCCTGTCGATGGCGGAAGCGAGGCGGCTTTCGACTTCCTTTAGGTGTGTGACCGAGGCATATCGGTCAGACACCTCGAGCTTGTACTCATGGAGCTCGCTGCTTGTGACGCCCTTGAGGTCATGGACCTCTTTCCGAAGAGCGGCGATGCGCCCCTCAAACCAGCCGATGACGGCGGCGCACACCACAAGCATCGAGACAATCCAGGTGGCGTGCTCAAACGTGATCGGATCGTTTTCCATTATCGCGCCTCCAATTCGGCGACGCGAGCGGTAAGCTCTTGAACGGCGGCGACAAGCAACGGAACCAGCTTGCTGTTGTCCATCGCCTGCATCTCCGGACCGTCCTTAACTCCGGTCACAGCCTCAGGGACCACGGCCTGCGCTTCGTGAGCGATAAAACCGTCCACCGTCAGACCGGGATCGCTTTTAAAGTTGAACCGGGAGGGTTTGAGCCCGGCAAGACGACCGAGAGCGCCGGTAAGCAAAACTACGTTTTCCTTGAGGCGGTAGTCTGAAGTTGTATTATATGATACACTCGTTCCGTTTGTGGAAATGGATCCGCGGGCAACGGTGCTATAAAAGAAATCTACCAGTGCGCCCGTAGTGCCGAATCTTTTTACAAACATCGGCGACGCGCCATTACGCGCAACAGCAATTGCAAAAGATTCAATAAGAAAACCTTCCGTGTCCGCTGTATTAAAATCGAAATTATTAGTTCTGCCCACCAGCAAAGTGCCACCAGATGTTAGACGCATCCGCTCTAAGCCCCCGGTGGAAATCGCGACTGTGTCCGCCGCCGGGAAATAAGCGCCGGTGTTTTCATCTCCTGTGCGCGTCAGCGAGGGCGCTGCCGCCGTCCCCGCCGCAAGCGCGACCGTCATGTCCGCCGCCAGCTTCGCGCTCGTAACCGCGCTGTTGGCAATGTCCGCCGTCGCGATTGTCCCATCCGCGATCTTCGCAGACGTAATCGCGCCATCGACGACCTTTGCCGTCGTCACAGCGCCGTCGGCTATATCCGCCGTCGCAATCGTACCGTCCGCGATCTTTGCCGATGTGATCGCGCCGTCTGCGACTTTCGCCGTCGTCACCGCCCCGTCGACGATAGCAGCGGTGGCCACGCTCGCGGTTCCAAGCGTGACCCCGCCCGGAAACGTCGCTGCGCCCGTCGTCGCGTTCACCTCCACCGCGTCGGTAAAGGTTGTCCCGTCCGCGCTGCGCTGAATGTAAAGGTCGGCGCTGGCCGCCTTCATTCCAACTCGCCACCGCCCGCTATTTGCGTCGTCGAAAACCAGCATGGCGGCATGGCTCGACGACGCCCGCGAAACCCGTAACAGAAACTCGCTGGCGCTCTCGAAGACCGCGCGAACGCCGCGCGCGGCGAAAACGCTGCCGGTCGTCGCTTGCGTCGAAGGCGTCCCGAGAAACGCAGAAGCTGCCGGGATGCTGCCGCCGATCCAGTTCAGGAGTTCAAGGACTCGCTGATAGACGGTCTGACCTAGAGCGTCCGGGCCGGTGTCGATCTGATACGCCTGCCCGGCGGCTGTGCTGCCGAGGTAGTTCGGCGCGACGGTCATCGCGGTGTTACTCGTAACCGTCAGCACCTCGTACAGCCGCGCGTCCGGGCCGATGAAGGTGTGACCGGGGAGAACTCCGCTCCCTTGAAAGGTTGTGCTTGCGCCAGTCACCGAAGCGCTGCCGTTCGTTACCGAGACGGTGCCGTTTCTTACCCAAGGCATGAGAAGCCCCCGCTATGTCCAGAGATCGTCGTCGGCAGGATCGGGAAGCGCGCCAGCGTTCACCGCGTCCTTGAGTTCTCGCGTCTTGACAGCAAGCGCGGTTGCGCGCGCGGTGATCGCCGCAAGCAATTCCCGGAGGTCTTCGGCAGTCATCGCCACCACCGCGTTGTCGGCGGTGATCCACTGCGACGGCTCGCCCGCCGCGACTGCCCGCGCCAGCGCGGCGGTGGACCTGTCGTCGGCTTGGAACCACCGGCCCTGAAACCGCACAAGCGCAGCGGTGCGCCGGTCCCGTTCGGCGGTGATGGTTGCATTCAGTTGTGCGGCGGAAGGCCGAAGATTGACGCGCATCCTAGGTGACCGTCACGATCATTGTGTGATCCCGGTAGGGCCACAAAACGAATTCCATTTTGTACCGACCGGCAAACTCGGCCGAGATGACAATCTGCCCGCCTTCCAATGTCGTTGTACTTCCAAACGCTTTGACCACGACACCCGGCGGCAGCGTGTAAGATTGGTCAACCCCCACCGATAGTTCCAAGGTCTCCGGCAGCGGAAGGTTGGGCCGCTCGATAACAATGCCAGCAACCACGTAATGCGTATCACCACGCGCGGACTGGCCGACAACAACGCCCTCGCCGGGCTGCGGCTGCAAAGAAACGTGCGCCGCGTCGGAGCACCCGCCGGAACGCTTGATAAACCCGCCGCTCAAATCAAACACAGTGTATGGAGTCATCGCTTGAACTCAACAACAATAATGTTGGCAAATTGGCTTTGCTTTGTTTTTCTAAGAACATATCGCACTGTTCCAGACCTGCTATCTGTCGCGACTTTTTGAAGGCTACCAAAGAAACCCGTATAAGAATACACTGTAGACGAAGCTCCCTCTTGCCTTCCCCACTGGATAGGAGCGGTAATCGACGCCCCGCCGCCGCCTGAGGGAAATTGATTACCAGAGCCGTCAAACTCAACAATTTGCAAGGCGGCCCTTCGATAAATTTCTTGCGCCCCAACCTGATTGCTTTGAGTTCCGCTTCCATTACCAGCTGAATATGCAAAAATAATAGCTGCCGTTCCCGGCGTCCTGTTTGTGGTTACGCTAATTATTTCCTCGTTTACTGTTGGCGCCTCAACGTAATTTGTTCCGACAACCGAGAATTGCTCGGCGGTCCATATATTTGTGACTGCATTATTCTCGATTCGGGCTGTGTTGATCGCGGCGTCTTGAATGACAGCGTTTTGAATATAGGTGACGCCGCCGATCACTGTGAACGGGGTTGCGCCGTTGTCGCTCACCACGAACTGGTTCGCCTCGACGACAAACCGGGACGTGAACACCCCCGGCGGGCCTTCGGTCACGTCGATAGCCCACCCGGCCCGGCGGAATTGCGTGTCTCCGCCCGCCTGCACAAAGGCGGCGATCCGCGCCGCCACGCCAGACGGTGCGGCGACGGCCTCCAATTTGATCGCGCCGGACGCGGTGCCCGCGTTTGCCGTCGCTTGAACGGCGGTCAGGCTTGACGCCAGCGCACTATCTTGCGTTGCGCGGGCGACCTGTTCCGCAACCACAGAAGCCGTATTCGCATTGACGGCCACCGCAATGGCGTTCGTCTGCGTCGCGGTCTCCGAAGCTTCATCCCAATCGCGGCGGTAGGAGGTCAGGGCCTCCATGCTTAGCCGTGACTTCTCCAACGCATCCGCGCGAACCGCATTCAGCGCGTCCGAGTTGATGCGCGTCGAAATCGCGGCAAGCTCTGCGCCAAGCTGCGCAGCGCCCTGTCCGGCAGCTTCGGGGACAACGTAGTCCGCCGCCGTCAGCACCGAAACGTACGGCGTCCAGACGGTTACGCGAGTCGGGTCGGTGATGATCGTTGCCCGCGCCTCGTAATTCGTCCCGGCCAAAATGTTCGACGTGATCTTCGCTACGCCGGTTTCCGGGCTGCTACTGAGAAACGAAGAAGCAGCGGTCTGTCCCTGTTGTCGATACTCGATAACGACGCCGGTGATGGTTGTGTCGTTCGGCGGCGCCCAAGTCGCCACAATGGACGGCAGCTTTTGAAGGCCGGAGGTTTCCAGACCGGGCGAGAGGGCGAAGCCACTGACAGTCTGCGCCCGCGCTGGCGCGGCCGGAACGGCGGGCGGCGTGAGGACCACAGGCTGCGTAATGCCGCTATACGCCCCGGCCGCGATCTCGGACAGGGACAGCGTGATCGTGCGCTCCGCATTTCGCGTGCGCGCCATGATCCTATATGTCCGCGTCCCCAGCGCCGGGTGATTGAACGTAACCCAGTCGCCCGGTTCTAAAAGCAGGAAGCGATAGCTGACAGTGATTTCCGCTGTTGCTTGCCAGCCGCGCGTTTCATTCAACCGGATCGTCGCTACCCGGCGCGCTTGGAATCGCGACGGGATGTAGGGGAAATCGAAGCTACGCCCGCGTCGTTCTCCGTCCTCAGTTTCCCATCCGGGGACAGTGATCGGATCAAACGAGACTTCCTCGAAGCCTTGCGACGGATCAAGGAACGTCCCGAACGCCGCGTTCATAAGCTGATCGCGGGATCGCTTTGCCGACAGAACCACCGGCGCTTCGCGCACAAGGTCCGCCGTGGTGAGCGCCGCCACCGTTGTTTGCGCCGCCCCGGCGACGATTGAGAACTGACCCGCCCTCTCGTACGAGAACCCGGCGCACGCATCCGCGAACACGCCGCAGATAACCCTGTGCTCTTGGTCGGCAGTGGCAATTGCCGATACTCGATACCGGCGGACGCTCTGCCCGCCCTCGGTAAGGGTCTCGTCGCAGATGTTCGCGGCGGCAGTGTATTGATTGGTTACGAGGTCGGTGGCGTTTGCACCCATACCAACAAGCAATTGACCGGCCCGGTAGAAACCCCGCCGGTAGTTGTAATCGCAGACAGCCGGGTTATCGCTCCATTCCCACGTCGCCGGGTTATCCCATCGGTGAGCGCCGGACCCGCCCGCCGTGGTATCCTTCCGCCAATCGTACAGACGCGCGCCGCGGAACTCGAACAGGCATTCGGGAATGCCCCCGGAAAACTTGTCTTCATCGTACGAAAGCGTCAGGGACACATAGCAGATACCGCGAAGGCGGTCCGCCGTCGTCCATCGTCCGTCAGGATTGTCGTTCGCGATTAGCTCCGCGTCGGCGCTTTGGTCAAAGCGGCCATCGAAAAAGCGGATGACAAAATCGCCGCCGAAGTCCTGTACCGTAAATCGCGCGTGCTCGGTGTTGCCGCCGGGGATCGAGACCGGCGTCAGGGTCTTGCGAACGCCATCGATCCAGACGGCTTGCAGGCCGTCGCATTGCCAGTCTGCCAGAAGATAGACAAGCTGCAAGAACTTGCGCGAATTGCCGTAGCTGTTCTGATACGCCATGCGCCCGGCGCTGGCGACGACACCGAACGGAATGCGCCGGGGTTGCGCCCCGGTAATCGTGGCGCTGGTTTCGACACCCCGGACTTGCGACTGCCGTCCGCTCCCGAACAGAGCGTTTACGCCATAGGACAGGCCAAGCGACAGCCCGACATTGACGACCGCGCCGACGGCAATCGCGCTGACGCCGCCAAGCCCAAGCGCGCCTGCGACGAACGCACCGACCCCTGCAAAGACCGCTGGCATTAGCGCACCTTGAACGCGCGGACGATCCGATCACGCGATACGTGATCGATCCCGGTTTCAGCCTTGACCACGAACCACGGCCCCACGCATACCGCCGCCGCAAGCCCGTCCGGCGTGTCCACAATGCCGATATCCCCGCGCCCTGCCATCGCCACCGGCGTTTCTGGGAGGCGCGCAGCCAAGGCGTCGGCGACGCTGGCAAAGCCGCGCTGCGCCAAAGCCTTCGCCGCGCCCGCCTTGCTGCGGTACATCACATCTGGATAAGGCCGCTCGCCGGTAAGCGCCTCGATCACGTCTGCCGCCATAGTCCAACAATCCGATTTGCCATAGACAAGCGGCAGGACGCGGTGCCGCTCCACCGCCGCGATCAACATGTCAGGCCAGTTGTCGCCGGTCATGTTAACGTCCGCTTGCGCGTCACATCGGCGCGCAAAGCCCGGACTGCCGATTCCGGAGCCTTGCGCCCCCAGTAGACAGTTTGCTTGCCCGAAATCCCGGACAAAAACAGGCCCGTATCCGTCGAATCCAAGGCGCGCTGATCCGCATCGGATTGCTCGCGATGCCCTGTGATAGTGTAATCTCGCGAGCGGCTTTCGAGGCGCGCCTCCAGCGTGTAGGTTTCCCCGTCGTCGCGATGCGTGATTTGATCGATGCGACCGGAGTAGATCGGTTCGACGGCGATAAGCCCGCCTGTCGCCATGTCCATGTGCGCGATCGACAGCACCGCCGGGCGCTGATGATACCCCTGAGCCTCGATGCTCGCCAGCGCGTCGCCAGAAAGGAACTGGACCGGGATCGCGCGAAGGCGGATCACGCAAGAGACCGACGACAGTTCTCCGTTCTCCTCGAATGAGTCCATCTCCAAAACGGACCCCCACCCATTGAAGGTGACGCCGCCGTGAGTGATTGTGTCGTTCCCTTGCCAGAACCCTACCGATCCGGATGCGAGGTCCATGCGCACCATCAAGCGCTCGGATGAAGCGCCCGCCTGAATGTTTGCGAGCGCGGTCGCGTCAAGCGTGCGCATCAATAGCCCCGCTGAATCGCCGAAAACGATGCGGTCGAAAAGTCGATCTGCGTCTCGCAGTCCCAACTGTCTGGCGTGACAACCGCCTCGAACGTGGGATTGGCAACCGTTACTGTCACAAGGTTGCCGGCCGGGAACAACGTAGACCGGACAAACGGGGTCACTTGAATTTGCGTGATCTGGCCAGCGCCGCTTGCCGTCTGCGCCTCGATGATCCGATGCAAAGATACACGACTCTGATACGACAGGCCGATGTAATCTCCCGCAGCCAGAACAAAGCCGGCTGGCAACGAAAAACCGGTCGCGCCGAAGGTCAACAGGTCGTTGGTTGCGCCGAACGCATTGAGCCTCGACGTGCCGTCAAACGCTCCGCCTCCCGCCCGCGTCAGTCCCGCGAACCCCTTGGGGTAAGCGGCGGGGAACGCTCCGCCGGGCGGGACGGCAAGGAAGGTTCTTATGCCGCCTGCAAGGCTTTCCCACCAAGCTTCGGCCGCGCGCGTTTGAGCGCGGGTCAGTGGCACGCTCGTATAGCTGACTGTCCATCGCGGCTCGCCGACTTCGACGCGCTCGACCTGCCCGCCGCGCAACGGGTTGCCGACGACCATTCGCTCAAGCGTGATGGTCCCCGACCGTAAATTGAACGGTGGCATTCCGCGCGGGAAAGTGACCGGCATTAGATCATCCCTCGCTGCCGCGCACCGCGCACGGTCGCGGGGACCATGGCCAGCGTCTGCCGTTGGTGGTCCGCCAAGATCGCGCGGAATTGCGCTTCGCTCAAATTGGAGCCGCGCGCGTCGATGTTGTAGACCGTCCCGCCGCCGTCGCCGAACGCTTCGTTCGGATACACAGTGAGCGGAGAACTTCCGGCCGCAACCAACTCCGGACCACGCTCGCCCACAAGGCCGAACTGCCCGCGCGGGATCGTGCCGCCGCTGGCGAAACCACCAGCAAACAACCCTCGGATGCCAGACACCAAAGCGCCGAACGGCGACGTCCCGCCGTCTTGCGGCTTCATAAAAGCCATCGCAAATGCTTGCTGTAACCCGGCGGATGCCATTTGCCGCGCAAGGTCCTTGAGCACGTCGCCGAATTTCTCCCCGCCGATGGCCAAGCGCTCAAATGCGTCCGCCGCCGTGTAGCTAAAATCCTGCATTGCGTAATCGACGTCGGTCAAGCCGTCGTTCATTTTATAAAGCTCGGTGGTGTTGTCGCCGATCCGATCTTGCAGCTTTTTAAAACCTTCCTCGGCTGGCGGAAGCACGGTGTTTACCGCCTGCCCTAGGTCTCTTACGGCGTCCTGAATCGGCTTGATGCGCGGCAACGGCGCTTCACCGCCGAAGCCGCCGCCGGTGGAATAGGTGATGACCGGCGCGCGATCACGCATCCCCGGAGATACAGCCGACCGGCTCGGCGCGCCTTCAATGGCTTCGCGCCGCTTGCGCAACAGGTATTCCGCGCGCCCTTCAAAGCCTTCGGGAACCGATGGCCGCAGAAAAGCGTCCGCAAGAAACGCGCGCAACCGTATGGAGACAACCTCAAGGGTCTGTGTCCATTTGCGGTCGAATTCATCGGCGGCCTGGATAAGTTTTTCGTCCACAACCGCCGACGCCGAAACAGCGGCTTGGGCAAATTCGTTCAGGCCCTGCTTGCCGCCGCTCAGCGCCTCAAGGTACTTCGACGCGCCCCGGCCGAAGACGTCTTGCGCAATGTTCATACGCTCTTGCGCGTCCTTGGAGTTCTTGAGGACTTCCGCAAAATCGGCGAACAGCTCATTGACCGACTTCTGTTCGCCGCGCGCATTGGTGAGGCTCACACCAAAGCGGTCGAAGATATCTTTGAGCGCGCCGGTGCCACGCTGCGCATCTCCGACCTGATTGACGAAGCGGTCCATCGCCGCATTGAATTCATCCGCAACGACGCCCGTAGAGGCGAAGGCAAACTGCAACTTCTGGATTTGATCGGTGGTGAGGCC
>Ga0209972_10002179_pt1 | contig 16235 bp, 27 predicted proteins | sample NOAtaG_7_FD_187302 | JGI IMG/M metagenome (GOLD analysis project Ga0209972, IMG submission 187302) | Freshwater lake microbial communities from Lake Erie, under a cyanobacterial bloom - NOAA_Erie_Diel1S_2200h metaG (SPAdes) (version 2) | ecosystem: Environmental > Aquatic > Freshwater > Lake ... | reverse complement strand
GATTATTTCCGCTGCTGGTTATCATCGCGGAGGAAGCCATCCAGTGGGTGGTGTTATATGGCACGATTGGAGAGCAGAATTCCATCCTATTTTAGAAACTGGTAAACAAATTGTTGGTCACACAACTCTCAAAGAGCCTGATTGTATTCACATGAATACACCTTTAGAGTGTTGGAATTTAGATACCGAAAAAGACTACGGGGTTATTATTGATGGGCTTTTAATAACCAAAAAAATACCAATGCAAAAATCAGTTTACGATAAACTATCAAGTAGGGTCAGTAATTTATCAAATCATAGTGGATTAACTTAAAAGTTAAATATTACTATGACTGTTAAAGAATTAATAAATCGATTACAACAAATCAGTAATCAAGAAATGAAAGTTGTTGTGAATGGCTACGAAGATGGTTTTGATGATATCCAAGATCCAAAGGTTATCATTGCGTATGAACAAATAGACCGCGAGTGGTACAATGGAAAATACGAACAAAGTTCTTCTGGACAAGGTGGCAATCTTATGCTACTCTTGCCTAGATGAAACGAAAAGTTTTATATCTCATAACAGGACCGTCTGGTGCTGGTAAAACTACTCGCGCTAAAGAATTGATGCGCGAAAAGGACATTAAGCATCATTACGAAGCAGATATGCTTATGATTGATCGTAATGGTGATTACGCATTTAATCCTAGAAAATTAAAAGAATGTCACAATTGGTGTCAGAAAGCAACCGAAAGAGCTATGCTTCTCGGTGAAGCTGTTATTATTTCCAATACCATGACAATGCAATGGGAAGTTAAACCGTATATTGAAATGGCAAGACATCATGGCTATCATATCATTATTGAACATTTAACAGGTGAATACAAAAATATTCACGATGTACCACAAGAAATTGTTGAAAAAATGAAATCGAGGAGAGAATTTTTTAAATTGGAGGATTTTGAATAATATGAGCATAGAAAAAATTATAGCAAGAGATCATAAACTTAGTGAAGATTATCTTAAAGAAGCCAAACTTAATACTTGGCAAAAATTAAATTTTCATATCCGTTCTTGGACAAATAACAAATTTGGCGTCTGGGATATTTGGGATATTGTTCCTTATGGTTGGCAAAGATTTTATTACGACAAAATCAAAACCATTTTTAAACCACATCACTCTAGACTTCGTAAAGCTATTCCTCGTCAATGGTGGGATCTTAGTGGTCTGATTGTTGAGATTAATTTTGAAATCATTAAATCCTTTTACGAAGATGAATACTCAAAGGGAATTGTTGATTGGGACGCTGATGAACACCACAAAAAATTTGCTGAATGGTTGGAAGCATCTTACAAATACATCACTGTGGAACGTCAAGAATTCGAAAAACAAAAAGATGCTGCATATCCAAAAACAGATAATTTTTCTGATTGGTTTGGAGAAGAAAAAACTGATAAAAATGGCGTTGTTACTCGCACTATGAAAACTTGTGAAGAACGCTATGGAAAATCATATGAAGAGGTTTATGCTGAAGTTAATAGACTTGAAGCTCTTATTGATAAAACTGACACAGAAATATTAACAGAACTCATTAAAAAAAGAGATTATTTTTGGACATAATATCATGGCTAGATATGAAAATTTTATAATGACGGAAGACTTTTTGGATTCTAACCCCAAAGCTGTTTTTGTCTTTGGGGACAATACAATTCGTAATGGTTATGGTGGTGCTGCTATACTAAGAGATCACCAACAATCATATGGTTTTATTACAAAAAAATATCCTGATAATGAAGATGAATCTTTCTATCAACCCAAAGAGTATGCTGGTATATTTTTTGATGAGCTTGTAAACCTAAGAGAAAAAATTAAAGAAGAGCCATTTAAAACTTTTTATATTTCTCAACTAGGTGGTGGTTTAGCAAACAAATATCATATTTGGGAAAAAATTATTAAAAATGGATTAGAAAAAAACTTGCAAGAATTTCCTAATGTGGTATTCTTATGGGAACAATAACATGATTTACGGATTTAATTTAACTACGGAATATGCTTTAGATTTTGGTCTTTTTTATAAAGTTAGAAATTTTAAAGATGGTATTACTTTTTTTGAGTTTTTATTAAACTTAGACCTTTATAAAAGAGATCATAACCCTCAAATTCGATTTAATTTGGTTATATGTAATTTTACCATTTTTGATATTACATTGTATAATGTAAGGCACTATGACTCTTATCTGTGATAAACCATCTATTGATAGTGGTTTTGGTATATACGAACATGACTTTTGTGGTATACCTTCTTATTTGATTATTCCAGCTATTGATGCAAAATGGAATAAAAATAATTTAAACTACAGATCTTTAATTATAAACAAAGAGACTTCTGAAGTTCTTTCTAGTGGTTGGCCTAAATTTTTTAATTGTGGCGAAAAACCAGATTGCTATCCTGATCCAAACAAATATGATGATTGGAACATACAGGAAAAACTTGATGGTTCATTGTTGATTGCAGACTATGTTAATGGAAAATTTAATATGCGAACTCGCGGAACAGCTTCGTATATAAAACAAAACAATTTTTCTGATTTTGAACTTTTAAAAGATTATCATCCAAATATTATTTCTTTCTTAGAGCAAAACAATCATTTATCTTTACTTTTAGAAATTATTACACCAAACAATGTTATCGTTATTAGAACACCAATGGTTCAATTTTACTTGCTTGGTGCAATCGATAAAACAACTTTAAAACCGTTGCCTTTAAAAAAGGTTGAAAACATTTCTCAAGAATTAAAAATTCCAATGCCTGAAGTTTACTCTTTTGATAGTCTTGAAGAAACCGTTAAAACAGTTAAAGAATGGAAGGGCAAAGAAGGAATTGTTATATCATATAACAACAATCAAAATAGAATTAAAATTAAATCTGATTGGTATTGTTGGATTCATAAAATTAAATCCAAATTAAATTCTGAATCAAATTTAATTGAATTTTATGTGAATGAAGGTCTTCCATCATACAAAAAATTTTACAATATTATTAAAACTAATTTTGATTGGGAGCTTGCCGAACAAATGACAGGGGATATCTCAAAAATGGTAGAATGTGGAAAAAAAGTAAAAAAAGCTATCAAAGGAATGGGATTTTTTGTTGATATTATTAAACATTATCCCACAAGAAAAGAACAAGCTCAACAAATAATGTCATCATATGGAGAAAATCAAAGTAATAAGACGGGAATGATTTTTAATTTATTGGATGGTAAAAGTTTAACTAACGAACAACTAATCAAACTAATGCATCAAAATTTATGAAAAAAATAAAAATTATAGCACACATTAAAGAAAACTATCCAGAAGCTCAAATATTATTGGCAGATGGTTTTGAAAACGCATTTTTAGGTATAGGCCAACAATTTAATACTTTTTTTTCAGTTTATGATAAAAATAAGTGTATTAAAATTTTAACAAAAAATATGAGCTATGAAGAAGCTATAGAATATTTTGAATATAATGTTTTGGGTGCATATGTGGGAGAAAATACTCCAATTTTTATTGACAATTTTGACAGTTACTGATAGGATAAAGAAATGAAAATAGTAACTCTTTCATCTCATGCACTACTTCCTAAAAAAGGTTCTGTAAATGCAGCAGGATATGATCTTTATTCTATTGAAACTGGTGTAATAAAACCTAAAGAAAGACGATTAATACCAACTGGAATAGCTCTAGCAATTCCTTCTGGATATTATGGAAGAATTGCTCCAAGATCTGGATTGGCTTTTAAACATGGAATTGATGTAATGGCTGGCGTTATTGATTCAGATTATCGTGGAGAAGTTGGAGTAATACTTTATAACTCTGATAGCTTTAATGATTTTATTTTTAATATTGGAGATAAAATAGCACAAATTATTTTTGAAAAACATTATGATTTTGTTTTTAATGAAGTTTTTCAAATTAAAGATTTAAATGAAACACAAAGAGGAAGTGGTGGATTTGGTTCTACTGGAGTTTAATGAATATTTTTATTTTAGACAAGCATCCTGCTACCGCAGCAAGATATCACTGTGATAAACACATACCTAAAATGTGTGTTGAGTTATATCAGCAATTAGGTTCTGCTGTTATTCGTCATGGTGCTACACCTGCCCAAATGCCTTTGACATCCAAAGGAACACCATTAAAGGGTGGTTATCACAATCATCCTTGCACTCGTTGGTGTGGCGATAGCAGAATCAATTTTATGTGGGCAATGACACATGCTTTGGCTTTGTGTGAGGAATATACCAGAAGATATTCTAAGATTCATAGCTGTGAAGCTGGTCTTAAACATTTAGCTGATATGCAACATATGATCGAAGGCGAACAAGTTACTCCGTTTGCTCAAGCAATGCCTGATCAATATAAATCACACGATGCTGTCTATTCTTATAGACAATATTATATCCATGAAAAGAAAAACTTTGCCAAATGGGAAAAATTAAATAACATTCCCGAATGGTGGATACTATGAATACAAAAATTACAAAACTAATTGCAGATGTTTCTAAAAAATGTATTGAAAATAAAATAAACTTTCGTTTGGAATATGCAGAACAAGTGGATACTAACAACATTCCATGTAGTGGTTTTTTTGATGAAAAAAGTTTAGTCGTTGCCACGAAAAAGAAAACAGTCCAAGATTGGTTGGATATCTTAATTCATGAGTCGTGTCATTTAGATCAGTTTATTGAAAAATCTTCTGTTTGGGTTCCAGATGATTTGGGATTGTATGTTGTTGAGGATTGGATTAGCGAAAAACGTAAAAAGTTTAATTTGAGTAAAGTTACTGAAGCATTTCAAAACACAATTCTTCTTGAATTAGATTGTGAAAAAAGAACTGTCAAAAAAATTAAAAAATATAAACTTAATTTTAACATAGATTTGTATATCCAAAAAGCTAATGCTTATTTGTATGGTTATGGTGTTTCTTATAAGAAAAAAGTATGGCCAAATAGACCCTATGAAAAAGCTTTTATTATTAATAAAATGCCAAAAAAGTTTTTGAAAAAAGAAGAGTACTTTAATATTCCAGACCACATACTAAGTCTTTATAAGTATTCTTATGAAAAAAATACTTAAACCATCGGAATTAGAAGATGCTGTATATTACTCTGATTTTAGTGGAAAAATATTAAACGAACAACCTCCGATAGAGATTAATATTGACTTTAATTATGGGTCAAAGTATGATGGATGTAAGTTAGAATTACATTTGGATGATGAAGATTTTGACCAGCTTTTAAGCTTTTTAAAAACCAAATTATCTGAAGATTTTAAACATAATTATGAGCAGTTTAAATAAAGACATTGTATTGGTTTTAAACAAAAATTGGCAAGCTATTAATATCAGTACACCAGCCGATGCATTATCCATGATGTATTCGAATATTGCTACTGGATTAGATATTCGTGGAAAGGACGATATGGTTCCTTTAACTTGGAAACAATGGGTCGATTTATCATGTTCCGAAGACGATCATTTTGTAAAAACGATTCAGGGTAATGTAAAAATTCCTAAAATTATTATTTTGTGCAGATATGATAAAGTTCCTAAAAAACGTCCTAAAATAACTCGTAAGGGTATTTGGATTAGAGATCAGGGGATTTGTCAATATACTGGTAAAAAAATAAATCCAAACGAAGGAAATATAGATCATGTAATTCCAAAAAGCAGGGGCGGTGCTACTGATTGGACTAACTGCGTTTTAGCACATAAAAAAGTAAATGCTAAAAAAGCAGATAGAACACCAGAAGAAGCTGGACTGAAATTAATTCGTCAACCGTATGTTCCGAAAGAACTTCCAGTTTCTTTTTATCTTACAAACAAATATAACATCCAAGAATGGGAATTGTTTTTGAATTCTAAATCATGAGATCATCTTGGCCAAAACATGCAATGGAACTTGCAAAGGTTGCTATGCTCAGATCCGAAGATCCCCATAAAAAAGTGGGTGCTTGTGTTCTGGGACATAACAACGAAGTTTTAGCTGTTGCTTATAATGGTTTAGCCAGTGGTGTAAACGTTCACAATAGCTTTTGGAAAGATAGAGACGAGCGTAGACCTTATATGATTCATGCTGAAACAAATTGTTTGGCAAGAATTCGCCAAGGAGAAGGAAAAATTATAGCTTGTACTTTACTACCTTGCTCTAATTGTGCAATTAATATTGTGGCTCATGGAATTAAAGAAGTGTTCTTTAATGAAATGTACAGCAGAGATTACAAGGCTGTGGATATTTTTAGCTTTTATGGCGTTAAGTGCCATCAACTTGATTAAAGTTCGTATGCCTCTTTTGCCAATCTATAATCGATTGGTTCAGCCATAGAATATTCTTTGACTGCTTTCTCTATACTTTCTTTGACAGTTGGAAGTCCTAATCCAATACTTTCAATTTTATCCGTATTTAAAATACAATTACTTCTACCAACTTTAAATTTGGCATCAGGAATAGAAACAAAATTCCACTTTGGATTTTCGAATCCATAAGACTTTAAAATTTCAACAACTTCTTTGGCTTCAATACTACCTTTATTGGTAACATTATAAACTCCTAAAGGTCTATTTTTTTCAATGAACTTGTAAACAAAATTTACAAGATCATCAACATTAGTAATAGAATTTTGTTGGCTGATTAAATTGTCATAATTTAATAATTTCCAAAGATAATTTTTAGATTCAGGAACGCCATTAAACGGTATACGAATTCTGAAAATATATCTTTCCAAATGTTCGCTCAACTTTTCAAAAGCATCTTTTGTTTTTGAATAAAAAGAACTTTGATTACTATCTGCTCCAAAATTTGGGAGATCGTCTTCTGTGTATTGTTGTGAATACCCATCATAAATACAACCAGATCCAATATGAATAATTGGAATTCTGAGACGGTTGGCGACTTTAGTGATATATAAAGGTACTGTTACGTTATAATGGTAACAATTTTCTTTATCGGTTTCACATGCTTCAACATTGGGTCTACCAGTATAACCAGAACAATTTATAATCCAATCAAAATTTGCTTTTGGATAGTCTGATTCTCTATGTAAAAATTTTACAAATGTATCAGGATCTTCATAATTCAAATCAGATTTACTAATATGAACTATGTTATGTTTTTCATTAGCTTTTGCTAAATAATTTCCAATATATCCCTTTCCAAGTATTAATATTTTCATATTATTTGATTGGACATGCACCGCCTTCACATTCCAAACCTTGAATAGCATCTTCTCCCATATCAGAAGATTTTATTGTTTGAATTGGTTTAACTTTAGCTTTATTTTTTTCGTATGTTTCACCATTAATTTCTTCGTATGGTGCTTGTTTAAATCCGTGATTTTGTCTCAACAAAAAGCTTACAGATTTAATTGAATTTTGATAATTTTCTTCTAACCATTTTTTAAGCTCTGGAAGTTCTTCTTCCGAGTAATATGCTGTAACACTAACTGCATTATCTGACCAAATAGTTTGAAGTTTTTTGACTGTTTCGAGTTGTTTGATAACTCCCATATCTGCTGCAAAAATTGCACCATCTGGCGTTTCGCACGGAAACTCAATAACAACGGTATCATGATTTTCTGATCCATCAAAATTGATGACATATTCGGTATGATATCCCATATCTCTACAATATTGAACTAGTGGATCATTACTTGCCATACGAACACGACGAGTATAGTATTTTGAATAAGCGGGGTGAATTCCTGGTGTAGCACCACCAAGAAGACTTAATGTTCCGCTAGGCTTAATTGTTGTAAGTTTAATACTGCGAGGCCATCCTTTTTGTTTACTCCACTCTTTATCAAATTTTCTCAATTCTTTATAACAATCGTCAAGCCAATCAACTTTATCCAATGCTTGGCAAACACCAGTTACTCCCAAACCGAGACGCATGTTCTTATGGACAATTTTATTTGTTTCATCGTGAATAAATGGAAGTGCAGCGATTGCTTTTTGTGTTTTATAAAGCAATCTGGCACAATCAACCAATTCTTCTTTGTTTGAAATATTATTCAAATAAAGTTCTGAAAGATTGCAACACTCATAAGAGGCTAGACTAATTTCACCACATGGGTTTGTACCAACTACATTGTCTTCATCGGTTGGATAAAGACTAGAATCTTTCATTGGACCATCTTTAATTCTTCCATATTTTTGTGAAAGAGGAAGGTTAAAGAAACCATAAGGTTCACCTTTTGCAAAACCAGTTTCTTTATCCGTTGTATAACCATTTTGCCAGATTTCATTCGAAATATGAGAAAAGTCATCAGCATAAATCGTGTTGTTAGACATTGCTCTCCAGTTAGGAATATTTCCCAATGACCAATTTTTTGCGCGTAAAAAGAGATAATCATCAGGATCTCCTATAGCAATTTGGGCAGAGCGACGAACATTACCAGAAACAACAATACTTCCAATGATATTACAAATGTCTAATACATCAATAGAACGAAGTTTTTTTCCTTCTCTTGTTTGGAAGATTTTTGCAATTTTATCAATACCCTCGATTAATATTCCTGCTCCGCTTGCTTGTCCACCGAAACCTTGAATCTTTTCACCTGCACCACGAATAAGGATTGTAGAATAATTAAAAGATTTTCCTGTTACATAAAATGCATGAAGAACTCGATCTAAAAGTTCGATCCAGCCTTCACGACTATCTGGAATAATAAACTTTGCATCTTTTGTACATTCATGTGTAATCGTTACACCTTTTTTAATTTTAGGAAGTTCGTGAATATCTTCTCTACGAATAGAAAATCCGACACCACCACCAAGCATTAAATTTTCAAATAAAAACAAAAATGCTTTTGGTTCATTCATAGACACATTCCAACAATTCAATAAAGAATTTGCTCCAAAACGCTCAACGGTGTTTGTTCCTAATTGCCAAAGCATTCTTCCTGCATAGTTGCAACGCAAGTTGAAAATATGATCGAACAGTCTTTCGGCTTCTTCTTGTGTATAATCTGCACCTAGTTTTTGTGCTCCGTTGATGCAACGTTGAATCGTTTCGTGCCACTCTTCTTTTTGTCCATCGTCTTTTAAACGAGCATATGTTCTTTTATAAACAATATAACCAAGTCCATTGAAACCCCAATTAGTTTTTTTGTTAGAATATTTTTTAACAAACGAATCCGAAATAATTTTTTCCATATTTTTAATTAGATAATTTTTACAATAATCAATATATCATTTTTTAATGTTTTTGTAAATTTTTTTCTTTTTCTTTTTTCGTTTTGCAAGTTTTTTTAATTCCCCTTGATATATTTTGATAGCTAAATATTTTAAAAATTTTGTTATATCTAAAACAGACAAAGTATTCATTAATCTAGATTCGGTATATAAAACTTGGGTTTCGCACCAATCTGGATACAAATAATGAACACATTCATGATAAGCAGTTGATATTAAATTTGTTCTTGGATCTATTTCAATATCTGTCCAATTACAAGAACCATCAAACCCTCTCATTTTTTTAAAAATAAAAAAAGTTGGAGGTTTTCTTCTGATCAAATTTAAACATCTATTATGAATTTGAGTCAATTGTCTTTTGGTCAGCTTTTTCATCTTTATACTTATCGCTATGGATTTGGACGATTTTCGTATGCGGGTTAATGGCTATATTCAATATTACTAAAAAAATATAAGTTGCGAGCCAATTATTAAATGTGTATAATATGTTCATATTGAACAGCGTATTTAAACTCCACATAAATAAAATAGGCCCAAAAATCAAATATACTAAGATTAATAGTAACGCAAAAATATATTTCATAGGTTGAATTATCCGCTTTTTTAAAGGAAAGTCAATTTATTTGTTTGCTTTTATCTTCAAAACTGCTAAACTACTTGCATGATTTCTTTAAAAGTAAAAAGTGTCTTTTCAATACCCAAAGATAAAGAATTTTATAAACCTGAAATGGGTAACGAGTTTCCCCTTAAAACATTTATTACAAATCATTATGGTTATGCTCCTTGTTTTTATAATCTCGAAACTGTTTTTAGTTCTGGTGTGTTAGATTATTTGTTTGAGCATGGTCAACTTATTAATTTTTACAATACAGGCAAATTAGAAAGCATCTTAGTTGGAGAAATCGAAAAAACACACGGAGGGTTTTTTCTTTTTAAATACAAAGACATTTTTGTTAAATTAAATATTAAAAATTTCAACAGTGAATTTTTTGACGATGATTTAGAATTTCTTTCACGCATTCAAATTAAAGATAAAAAGAAAGACACTAAAACTTTTACACTATCTATTATAGGACCAGCAAACTTGAAAGAATACCCACTAAAAGATTTTGCTCAGTTTGCTCTTAACGATGCTCAAGAAGTTAAAGTTCACTTGTTTATCAAAAATCAATATGGTGACTACAACTTTGAACCTATTGCGATTAATCTTCCAGATAATCTTGATCTAGAATCAAACTATGGAAAAAATTTTATTGATGTTGACAAAAAAATCAAAGAAAGATTGGAAGAAAAACCCAACGGTTTATTCATGTTTCATGGTTTGCCAGGTACCGGAAAAACAACTTATATCAAATATTTGGCAGGGCAAGTTAAAAGAGACTTTATTTATATCCCAACAACAATGATCGAATATTTTACTTCCGATCCTAATTGTTTACACACTCTCATCCAAAAACCAAATTCTGTTATTATTTTGGAAGATGCAGAAAAAGCAATTTTAAAAAGACTTGGAGATGGCATGGATTCATCAGCAGTATCTTCACTTTTAAATCTTTCAGATGGAATTTTAAGCGATATTCTTAAAACATCTGTTATTGTAACTTATAATTGTCCAAAACAAGATGTTGATGATGCATTGAAAAGAAAAGGAAGATTACAAATGGATTATGAATTTACAGCATTGAGTGAAGAAGATGCAAAAAAATTAGCAAAAAAATTAAAATATTCTAAAAAGACTATTGATGAAAAAATTAATAAACCAATGACATTAAGCGAAATTTATAATATTGAAAAAGAAACTGAATTTTATGGAGATACCAAAAAAGAAAATCAAAAACAAATTGGATTTGGAGTTTGACGATTTAATTTTATTGGAAGAATCTTTTTCTCATATAAAGTTCTTTGATAAAAATCACACTTATACAATTAACAACAAACCAGCAAAAGAGTCTGTTTCTGGTTTATTGAAAAATTTTGAAAAACCTTTTGAATCTGAAAAAATTGCAGGTTTTGTTGCGACAAGAGATCAAAAATCTGTAGAACAAGTTTTATCTGAGTGGGAATTTGCAAAAAATTATTCATGTCATAAGGGATCAGAGTTTCATTTATTTGTTGAAAATTATTTTAATAGAAAACAAATCACGATAGATTCAAAATCTTTAAAATTATTTTTTGATTCTAATCAAAGTTTTTATGATAACCAATCAACTGAAAAATACTATAAAGAGTTAGCACATTTAATAAAAAATTTTTTAAATTTTTATGATTGGTGGAAAAAAGATCATGTATTGATTAAATCTGAGTTTGTTGTTGGTGATGAAGAAAATGGTATTTGCGGAACTATCGACAACCTTTCTTATAATAAGAAAACAAAAGAATTAGTTATTTTTGATTATAAAACTAATAAAGAAATTAAAAAAAGAAATCCAAGAGATGAAACATTTTTAAAACCAATCCAATATTTGTCTCATTGTGAATACATAAAATACAGCCTTCAATTAAACTTATATCAATATATAATTGAAAAAAATTCACCATTCAAAGTTCCAAAGTCATACATTGTTTGGGTGGCTGATAAAGAAAACTATGAATTGATGCAAACTCTACAACTTCAAAAAGAAGCAAAAATGTTAATAGAGTACTATAAATAGTATTAATGAGATCAAAAGACCAAATTTTACTAGAAAATGCATATTCAAGCATTTTATCAAAAGACAACGATATTGAAATGGGTATGCCAGAAGAAAACCCTGAAGCTCCTTTTTCGTGTGACCATTTAGCAGAAAGAGAAGAAGAGGCTATGGCAAAATCTAATCTTTATGCTATCTGTAAACACGCAAAATCTCTTTTAGACTCATTGGAGTCTGGCGCACATTTAGAACCTTGGCAATTAGAAAAAATTGCAATTGTAAATGATAACATTCAAAGTGTTTCTCAAGTAGCAGAATATGAAGCTGGTGCTCAATCTGAAGAATTTGATATCAATGATATTGATAGTATGGATAAACCAGAAAGTATCCAAAGAGAATCAAAAGAAACTAAAGAAAAAGGAAATCCTTGGGCAATATGTAACAAATCAACAGGTGGTAAAAAAGAAAACCCAGAAAAATTTGAAAAATGTGTCAAAGGGGTAAAGAAAAAAACTGGTTATAAAAAGAAATAATTTTATAGAAATGGGAACAAACCAAGATAAATAATATTACAACTATGAATGATCCATTAGCAAACGCATACTTAAAAATCCTTGAGGAAGGTGTTCCTTCAAGCGAAGTAAAAGGTACAACAACTAAACCAAGCGATGCTCCTTACGGAGACAAGAAAAATAATCTTGTTAAAAAAGTTTCGCCAAAATCAGCAACCGAAAATGCTGACAGTGAAATGGATGATGTTGAAGAAGCTCCAGCCGAATTAACATCAAATGGATCAGACGGAGAAGCTAAAAAATTAGGAGAAGCATCCAATCCTTTTGATGCTCTCTTTAATAAAATTTTAGAAGAAGAAGAAGCATTCAATTTCTCAACTGAAGACAATTCTTTGGAACCAGATTCATCATTTGATATGAATACAAACGATGATGGTCTTGATGAATTTGATGATGAAACAGAAGAAACAGAAGGCGAAGAAGTAACACTCACACTAAGTCGTGAATTAGCTGAAAAACTTCACGAAGCTTTGATGGGAGTTCTCGAAAATTCCGAAGAAGAATCAGAAGATTTGGGTGAAGATTTGGGTGAAGAAGGTGAAGAAGGTGGAGAAATCGAAGAAACTGAAGAAGTTAAAGAAGAAGCAGTAGATGCTGAAGTCGTAGGACATGCTTTAGTTGATTCTGAAAAACTCAATAAAGGTTTGAACAGTCATTCAAACAAAGTTGTAAAGGGAGCAGTTCCTGTTACAAGTAAATCAGCCGAAACACCACAAACAGGAAAAGGTTGTGATGGAGAATTAAAATCACATTCAACAGAACCAGCAGTAAAAAAACTTCAAAGTAAAAAAGATAATGTTGGTGGAGTAACTGTTGGAAAAACATTATTTGACAATTAATTAAAATATTAAAATAAAGTTAAAAACCCCGCAATCGCGGGGTTTTTTCTTTGTAAGTACTAGTAATGGATTTTAAATCATACTACTCTTTGAATAAACAAGAAAAGGATTTGCTTAGTCCTAATACAGGGTCACACCATCATCAATCTTTAAACAGATTGGTAGGATCTGGATTAAATCGCAAACACGCTAACTTTGTTGCTCGTAAAGAAACTGAAAAAGAACACCTTCATCCCAAAGTTACCAGTTGTTATAAAAACAAAAAAGATGAAAACTTAACACCATTTGAAGCAAAAGACATTATGAATAAATTTGGTTTATATCCAACTGATGAAGAACCAAAAAAAGCAATTAAACAATTGGGAGTTTATTTATACAAGACCGGACCAGATACATATATTTTAAAATATATGGGACAATAAAATGGAAAAGCTAAGATTTTTAGATAAAAGACTTAACGGCAACGAAAGAAGAAACTTTGATCGTTGGTGGTATGAACAAATTGGTATATATGGACAAGGTGTAACATATTACACAAACCAAACAACTTTAAGTAGTGCATATCATCTTTATGGTGAAAACCCTAGTGCTGGTTTTGGAAATCCAAACGATATGGTAGTCATGTTAAATTTAAATAATGATTCATATCTTCTTTCAAAATTTGGAATTGTTGCAGATAGTGATGTAACTGGAGTTATACACCCAAAACACTTTACAGCGGTGTATGGGTTATCTTCTGAACCAAAAATGGGGGATTTGATGAGGTTGACGGAATTTGGTGCTGACAGAATCAACTATCCAAAAAGAGGCGCAACAATATATGAAATAACCGAAGTTGTTGATGAGTTTCAATTTAATCCTCTTGGTGGTCATTACGTTTGGTTTTTCAAAGCGAAACGTTATGATTATAGTTATGAAACTGGAAGTCCAGGACCAGGACAAGGTAATAACGGTCTAGATGATAATGATACAATCGAACAGGCTTCTCTAAACAACTTCAACTACATTGATGATAATACTTGTAGTAATACTTCTGTTTATGGTGAATATTAATATTTTTCGTAATTGAGGTTCTTTTCTGAAAAATCATCATAACAAACATCTATTTGATATTCATCCCTTAGAATTTTTCTTAAAAAAATATTTTCCGTTGCTTCCATATATTTGTAAACTTCTAGTGGTTTAATTTCAATCTTGGAAAATGGGATATTTTTTTCTTGGGCTTTATCAGCTATAATGTTTACTGCTTCGTATAAAGACATCCATTTGGCCCAAGTAGAAGCTTCTTGATGTACTACTTCAAACTTTTTTTGTTTATTTTTTTTCATATATTTAAGAAACTTTTTTATCATCAACTAAAGGAACTCCTGTTACACTCGGAATGTTTAATGGTTCTGTTACTCTTGCAACCACAAATTGAATATTAACAGAATTTTTCTTTTTACAAGAAGCGCAATCAAATTCTACTTTTTCGTTTTCATCTGGTAAAAACGTCATGATATTTTTAGAATTACAATATGCACATTCTAATATTGTGGACAATGGTTCTAATTTTTCTAATTGTTTTTGTTTAGTTTTCTCAATAAAATAGTTGTTAATAATATTGGCTAAAAAAGAAAAGGTAACATATTGAAAAACAAACATTAACAAAAAAGATCCCCAAAAACTAATACCAAATAAATAAAAACCAAATGCACCCAAAGAAGAAATAGAAAATACAAGTGCTGTTGAAAATAAAGCTTTTTTCATTTATACTAAGTTAACAAATTATAAACAGTTTGTCAACTTAAAAAATCAAGGTAATTGAATTTGGATTGTGTTTCCTTGAATTGGAGAAGAGTTTATTGGTATGTCTTTTGGAACAAAAACTGGATTCTGTGATGGTTGTTGCTCTGCCATATTAGTTATTTCACCTATTTTTAACCCCACATCTTTAATCAAAGAAATGGCTTTTTTTGATTTTCCATATAGCTGAATTAAATCGCTTTTTTGTTCTGGTGTTAATGTTGGGTTATTTTTAATGCATTGTGCAATTTTAGACATACCCGTCATTAAATAAACAAAACTGTCTGAGAGATCATCCACAATCGTTTGTAGTGGCCAAGGAAAGCAACGGATGCGTCTGGTGGTGGCGTTGTTAAATTATCAGTTGGAAAGTTTCGTTGGTTTTGATAGTTATAGCCGTCTTTAGTTGGTATAGGAGCAAAGTCTTTTCTTGGTGGTGCATTGTACGCTGGATACTGTGCAGGACCCCTATCATAGACTTCTTCTATAATTTTTTCCAAATTCATTTACTTGACTACACCAACCTTCGATAAATTGCCACATCTAGCACAAACCCATTTACATTCTTTTACTACTTGTTTGTCTTGTGGATTTGTTTTTTCGGTGATTTTACCATGAATTGATGCGCCACAAAAATGACAAGCAATTGGTCTATTTTCGACAGTCATATAATGAGGGTTGTTGTTCATGTTATATTTACTTAGTATTCGAAGGTTTCCAAGTGTTCTTTTCGTTTTCTAATTTTTCAACAACAAATTTGACAAACTCAGATCTTACAATATCTTCTTTTGTAAATTGAAACCTGTGAATACCAAATTTTTTGGATTCTTCACAAGTAAAAAGATCACAAATTTTTGAAAAACCACCTGCTTTATTTTCTGGTAAATCTGATTGCATGGGGTCACCACAGAAGATTATTTTGGAAAATTCTCCCATTCTGGTAATTGTTGTAATAAGTTCACGAAAACTAATATTTTGACATTCGTCTACAATAATACATTTAGTAGCCCAATGCAAACCTCGAATATAATTTACTGGTGTTGCATTAAATCTTTCATCGTTTCTTAATCTGTTGATTGATGCTTTATCTAAAAGTTCTTCGAGTTTTTCCATGAAAGGTACCATATATGCTTCAAACTTTTCATCAATAGTTCCTGGTAAATATCCAATTTTACTATCTGCGCTTTC
>Ga0209972_10002174_pt1 | contig 16259 bp, 17 predicted proteins | sample NOAtaG_7_FD_187302 | JGI IMG/M metagenome (GOLD analysis project Ga0209972, IMG submission 187302) | Freshwater lake microbial communities from Lake Erie, under a cyanobacterial bloom - NOAA_Erie_Diel1S_2200h metaG (SPAdes) (version 2) | ecosystem: Environmental > Aquatic > Freshwater > Lake ... | reverse complement strand
TACTCTTTGTATATTCATTCCAACATTTTAGATTTGTTCCGGCACCTTGGATCATAATAAATAATATTTTTGTCATTTAATTTAATATAAAATAATATATTTTTTATTATTTTGTCCAATGTGATATTATTTTTTTTGGAATTGGAAAATTAGTTTCTTGTCCATATCTTTATGACCTAATTATGAACCAATCGTATCAACACAGATTTTTTTAATAAAATTTTCTATTTGTTTTACTTTTTACATAGATTTTTAATCTTTATCTTCATTATAATCAATAATTTCCATCTTATCAATTGTATAACATGCATCTTCACACATTTTTATAAATTTTTCTTTTATGTTTTTGTTAAATTTCCATTCCACTTCTTCTTTAAAATATTTTTTAAGACCATCAAATGTCATAAATACACATACATCATATTCATTATAAAAATTTTTTTAAATTTATGATGAGTAAATATGCTTGTCATTATAAACTTTTGTTAAAAGTGTATTCAATTTTTTATTTATTATTAACAATATAATTATAATATTCATCAATTGTTTTGTAATTATCAACAAACCATTTTCTTAATGTATTTATAACAAAAATATTATCATAATAATTATAATCATAATTTATTGCTAAATCACGAAATTTTACATTAAATTGCGTTGTTAATTCTCTATCCATAAAATATACATACTTCTCAAACTTTTTATTTTCTTCATATTGTGGATTAGTTTTATTAAAATATCTTGAATACGAATCATCAGTCATATCTTCTAAATCTATTTGGTGTTTTCTAAATACTTTATTCATTATATTTAATTTATTCCATTCTTCTTCTGTAAATATATATATATCCTCAATATCAATATCATTAATAGTTGTAGATAAAACACCATAAATTAACTTACATTGTTTATTTATTTCTTGTGTAAACATATTTTTAAATTTATGGAATAAAAATAATATATTAAATAAAGTATAAATCAATTTTTATTTGATATATTTTTTAATTGTCAAGTTTTTACAAATATGGATGATAATATAAATGGTGAATCGGTTTTTAAGATCCTTTCTGGTGGCAAAAAGTAAAAATTTCTAGTTGTTCTAGTTATCATAAAATAAAAATTGAATGTATAATAAAAGGATTAAATAAGCATTAAATAAACATTAAATAAGCATTAAATAGAACTAGATATGAATACTACTACATCATCTGATATTTCAAAATTAATAGATTTAATAGTGAATGACAATGATTATTTATTAACATTTCAATGTCAACCTGAAACGCAAGCACTAGCAAAAACGATAATAACTTATAGAGATAGTGGGTATAGTGATAAAGATGGTTTAGATAAAGTGTTGGATGCATTAATAGTTCAGGAAAAACAAATTAAATACTTTATGGAAACAGATGATGTTTTCAAAGAATTAACATTGGAAATTTTAGGAGGAGTTGAAGAATCTATTAAGCGAATAAATACTTTCAAAGATGCCGAAAAAAATACTGTAAATATGAATAAATTAACTCTATAACTCTACAAATAAAAATAAATTATTTAACTCTAGTAATCTTTCTAGATTTAGATTTTTTAGAAGATTTTTTACTCTTTTTTTTATTTGTTTTTTTCTTGATATTTCTAGACCCTCCTCTAAAAACTATATCACGACACAGTGGGAATATATCCTTCGCTTCAGATGGGGAACCAGGTGTTCTAGGGGATCCAGGTGTTCTAGGGGATCCAGGTGTTCTTGGTGGTAGTGGAGGTGATATTGGATGATAGGATTCCACAATCGTATATATGGATTTTTTTAATTCATGATTAGTATTTCCACTACATGTATACTCACTGAATGCTGAATTATTAAGAGTTATATATTTATTTTCATTTATCTTAAACATAAAATTTCCTTGTTCATATGTTTGTTTTTTTTTAAAATTATTAGAATCAGGTGCAATAAAATCTATAGTGATCTTTCCATCTGCATTAATCATTTTTATACCATTCTTACAATAACTAATAAATGTTGGTAATGCATCTTTAAATACATGGTTTAACTCTGTGTTTTTAAATTGTGTTCTAAATCCAGCATCAAATAATTTTTTAAAATAGTTGCACTTTAATGCTGGATTTAATCCCCATAAAACAATATCATAATCACCTACTGTATACTTATTAATTAAGTCAATCAGATTACATTTGCTACTGATGTTTTCAATACTATCGTCTTCGATATACATTATAGCATAAAGTATTAATGATGTTGACCCAGTTAAATCAAAATGACCTACAATACCATATAAAATATTTAAATCTTTAAGTATTTTACGTTGTTTATCATATAAAATATTTAAATCTTCACTTATTTTACTTTGTTTATCACATGAAATATTTAAATCTTTAAGTATTTTACTTTGTTCATCAATAATTTTACGTTTATCAATATAACCAGAATTACTGCTGGCACCAGCATTACTGAGTGGACTAGCACTAGCATTACTAAATGATTCTATATGCTCACTATTAATATTAATATTCATCTTATTGTTATTAGCATTATCAAAAGATGGTATATATTTGCGTCTTTTTGCTTCTGGTTCAGCCATTTATTTAATTATGAGAAAATTTTATGGAATTACTAAAAATTATCTAATTTGAAGTTCTTTTGGTGTTATTTCATTTATTAAGTTGGGCATTTGGTTCAAATAGTTTCTTATCGGTGTGCCTTCAAAATTAGTATCTGGTTCTACATTATTCTTTGCTTGATTTTTAAGCCAGAAATGCCTCCATCCTAAATATTGATTATTATTTGGTGTAAATTGATCATGAAATCCATGACAAATTGGGGGTAATTTATTTTTTTCAAATTCTATTTGTTTGATAGCTTCTGGATCATTTAGTTTTTTCTCAAGTTCTTCGATTAATTGATCTTCTTCTCTAGTTTTAGCATTATCCCTATATAACATATAATAATATGAACACAAACATAAATGAATTAAAATTAACAAAATTAATACTTGATGTAAATCTTGAATCATTTTCACTTTATCTCTTATCATTTGTAAAGAAAAAATTATTAAATAAAACTCATAAAACCTTATTACAAAACCTTAAATAATTTTTTAAACATCTTCTTGTGCGATTTCATTGTCTCCATCATCACCAACATCATCGTCTTCACCAGTTGCAATTTTCCATCCACTCCATTTGGCACCACGACGACCAGGTCTTTTACCCAAAATGATTTGTAAATGTTTTTCTAGTTCCCTACGACCATATTTGCGTGTATCTAAACTATTTTCTCTGACAAAATCCTTGAACACTACGTTTATTTCATCTAAAGATAGAGAACTATTAGGATCAGGACGTAATTTCTCAGATACAAATAGACTATATTGATCACTATCAGATTTAAAGACTTCTGTATTTTTGGTAACCTCAGATGGTTCAACAATACCATTCTTTTTATAACTTTCTTGATAATATTTAATCAACATATACATAAAAACCTCAGTCCATTCTGGAATACGTCCTTGTAAAGTTCTATCAACCTTAAATTGATATTGAATATTTGGATTAGGTTTATCACAAAACTTAGAAGGAAAATTAACAACTCTAATACGACGCCATGTTCCTTCATCAGTAGCTGGAATAGATGGCAATTCATTACAAGTTAATACTAATTTAAACTTAGGGCGGAAAGTGATAGGTGAGCAATGTAATTTACGAGCGGTTATTTCATCACCACCAGTCAATTGTTTCATAAAACCGACTTTAATTTCGTCATTTGTTTCAGCTTCGTCCAATGAAATAAAACGTTTTCCTCTAGTTTCAGCTAAAACAGGCGAAGCATTTTCAGAAGCACCACGACCTTGAGTTAATGCCGTAATTGACATAGAACCATAATAATCTCCAACAGTCTTTTTATATAGATCAATTAACATAGACTTACCATTAGAACCTACACCAGTCCATATGTGAAATTTTTGTTCTTTATTAGCACCATGTAAGAAACTTGCTAATAGATTAAGAACATAAGTGCGAACCCTTTCAACAGGTAATACCAACTCAAGAAATTCCTCTACTTTGGTCATCTTCTGATAATCATCAGCTTCTAATGTTTCTAGATAATTAATACCAGTTGTTAATGATACATTATCTTCAGGATAACCTTCTCTAAACTCCTCTTCATCTAAATCATACACACCGTTTAGAAAATGTAATAAATTATCATTTGAATCTAGTTCTTCTTCAAATTCCTCATCAAAGAATAACTCTTGGCATTCCTCAAAAATAGGATTCTTAAAAGCCCGTTTCTTTAAACTTAAACAAATTTCAGATGCTGTATGCCCTTTTCTTTGCCAGTTATCTTTCTCAGGTGTATCCTCATATTCACATGATTTCTTATGACATAAAGAAGCATATTCAGAATAATCAGTAGATACTTCTGCTGATATTTTTTTCTTTAAAGCATTACCTTTTTCATTAAGAACCCATCTATGATTACGATATTGATACCAACGATGATTTGTAATTGATGAACACTTGAACTCATGCTTATATTTTTCATAAATGTATCTAGCAACATCAGTATGACTCTTATTCAATGAACGAATCATAATTTGTTCCGTTGATATACGGCAAATTTCTTTATATGCCGTAGGATTATCTTCTCTAGCCCATTTATGAAGAGTGCCGATACCTAGCTTACGTTCTTTAATACGACTTTGAGATCTTGACCATTCATTTTCACAACCTATAGAATCAAATTTTCCTTTAGAGGCTTTTTTACTAAATTCTATAAAGGAATCCTTCAAACGATGATCTATATTTGACAAACACCAACATACACGAATCCATTCATTGAATCCAGTTGCTCTTCTGGAACATAAACATTTCGTAGCTAGTTCTTTGCATACAGCTAATTCATCATCATCAATCTGATTCAAATTAATCTTTTTATCACTGGCTTTAATTGGTTTAGTATTTCCTTTGGATGAATTAGCATTTTTATTACCATTACGATCATTTGGATCACGATCTTTTTCAGGTATATTATTATATTTATTTTTAATTGATTCTTCACAACCTAACCTAATAGGCGCAATGTCTATTTTATTACTAATTGATAATAGTTTAATAAGATTTTTGCTAATTTTGTATTTGGATGAATCCACCTCAACACACTTTCCACTACTCAAATCATAAATCCTAGTTATTTGATATGGTGGAGATCCTGGTTTAGTAGAACCATACATAAACCAGTTGTTAGTTTTAACAACGCTTAAATCAATAATATCCCTCACGTCATTACTCATTTTTAAATTTTTAAAAAGATCATTAATATCATCATCTTCCACCATATCATATCTAGCTAAAAACTGAACTCTATAAGAAGGACACAAATTAGGAAAAACAATATGAACACCATCCTTTACAACCTCCTTTAATTTAGTCGCTTTATCCTTTTCCATCACAAAAGCTAATGCAGTATCCTGATTTAATACACTCGGATCAACATATTGTTGTAATATTTTATAATATTTTTCTAGATAAGTCTCAATAGTCTCTTTTTTGTATAACTTTTCCAAATTAGGATTTTGATTGATCTTTTGACGAAAATCAAGATCGATTAATATAGGACTTACCTCTGGATGATGTGCCTCTGTAATGTGATATAATTGTTTATTCACAAATACATCTGTGTAATAAGCTTCCAAAAAATCTGCCATCTTTTCAGCAGGTATATTATAAGACCCCCCTCCTCTTATACCTGGATTGGGTAAAGCCGTATGCGTTGGACGCACCTTATCTTTGTCTTCAGGAGATATACGATGCTTTTGAAGATAATCTTGCAAAGTCATCTTAGATTTTGTCTGGATTACCTGGTCTTTACTAGAAGCTAATTTATTTGACATAGTTATATCTTAATTGACAAAATAATTATTTTTTTATTTTATATTCATTCAATTTTTTTTTCCAAGGCAAACGAACTAATCACCACATATATAGTTTTCTCAATAAACATCCATATTTTCCCTTTACTGAAATTTTAAATTTACAAAAAAATTAACATTTAATAAAATATTTTTTAAAAATATGTCAATGGATTTATTCCAGACTATCTAGTTTAAGCCATTGTGTCAATTTTACCAAAGCATCTAAATAGTTCATTTTGGGGGTAATATTCCAAACTCTATCACAATCGGCTTCATCAACATATTTATAACTTGATTTACTAAATTCTATAAAAGTATCTCTTAATTCCGGATGTATCGAACTTAAACATAGAGCTAAATCTGTCCACAGTTCAAATTCATCTGCTCTACTAAATGATAACCCATGTTTAACTATACATTTTGCATATACTAGAATTTCTTCAGCATTTTGTAAATCACATGTTCTTTTAATTGTGGGTATTGCACCAACTGATAAAGTAGGTTTAATTTTTTGAAATAATTGTTCAGCTTTCTCTAAACTAATATTAAGCTTTGATGGCACCTTAATATCCCTTCTGATCGATAATCTTCGAGTAATAACCTCAACAGCACTGTTCATAAATCCACTAGAAATTAACACAATATTCATATATACTTTTTCGTCATTTAACTTGAATTTAACACATATATGATCATTTATTTCACGAAATTTATCTAATTTACAAGATCTAGAAATATGATATGGTTTAGATCCAGGCTTACAATTATTATATAGCATCCAAGCATTCTTTTCAATAACCAATTTATCATAAATATTTTCAATTGAATTATCTAGATCCATCATATAAAACATATCAATAACTTCTTTATCATTAATGATATCATTTCTAATTAGATACAAGATGTTATAAGACAAATAAAGATTCGGAAGCATAATGTGAATACCCCCTTTAATTAAACCATTACTATCAGGTTTATTTGGTGGTTTTTCCATTATATATGCTAGAGATTTCTGCTTTGATACAATATTAACATATTTTGATATAACGGTATATAGTCTAGTCATAAAAGTATTAATATCTTCATCCGAATATAATTTTACAGGATCATCTGATATAATTGTTGTTTTTCTTTTGAAATCTAGATCTATTATAACTGGACTACGATCAGGTAAATGCATTTCAGTTATACATACCGGTGTATCTTTTAATTCTGTTAGAATAGTATAAAAATCGTCTAGGTCTTTGTCTGGAATGTTAAATCTACCTGCCCGATGTTTTCCAGGATTAGGATATGCTAAATGAGTTGCATATTGCCCTTTTTCAACACGATGTTGATTCAAAAAGATATTTAACTTATACAATGGATTCATTTTGATGAAGATTATTAAAAAATTAAAAAATTAAAAAATTTATATTCAATTTTATTTTAGGTTAAATACATATATGATCAATACCATCCCATGATACATTACATGTTTTAGCCCAACGACATTTAGCATAATTTCCACTATCTTTATTTTGAAAATAATCTGTATTAAAATCCATTAATCCACCATTATCTCTAGTTAAACATTTACCAAGTTTATGGGTATTACGGCATTTATTGGATTCTTCAACAACCCAAAAATCTGGACATTCTGTTTGAATCCTAGTTAATTTATCTTGTTCTTTAGTGGCATTAGATGTATATTGGCGGTAATAGTGAATAATAATGAATAAAAATAAAAATCCACCAAAAATATAAATAGCTACAACTCCATTCATTTTAATAAATACTTTAAATACTTTTACATTTAATAAAGATTTAATTTACAATAAAAACCTTATTATTTATAACTTTAATTTTATTTTCATACCATTTATACAGAAAATCCACAAGCATTTCTCCTTCTAACCTTTGCACTTTTATTTTAAGTGTTTCTGCTGTATCATCTTGTTCAACCATAATACATTTTTGAGATATAATGGGTCCCGTATCTGCATTTTCATCAATAAATATTAAAGATGCACCAGTTAATTTACATCCACGATCTATAACAGCTTGATGCACATTTAAATCCATTTGACCCGCAAAAGCAGGTAAAATACTAGGATGAATATTAACTACCTTATTTAACCATTTTTTTACAAAAGAATCAGACATTAATCTCATATACCCAATTAATAATACTAGATCAATATTATCATTTTCTAAAAGTTGAGAAACCTGGATATCATATTCCTCTCTAGTTTTGTCTTTTCCAGTTAAATAAATAGCCTTTAAATTGTGTTTTCTAGCTTTATCTAATATACCAGCTTTTTCAACATTAGATAAAACAAATTTAATATTAATACCCTTCAATACCCCACTTTCTATTTGATCAATAACATATTGTAAAACAGTTCCTTTGGTGCTACCCAAAACTGCAATATTAACAATATTCATTTCGTTTGACATACCCTAGATTATTAACCTAAAATATTACCATAAATAGATATTTCAATTTTTATATATAATTAATGGATACTAACGGATACTAACGGATACTAATGGATACTTAGAAAGGAAATACTTCCCCTTGATAATAACAAGGTGATTTTTTAACACCGATTCGATAGGAATAATAATTTACGAGTATATAGATGGGACCAAATAAGAAGGCATAACATGAAGCGAATAGTTTAGTTCCAAAACCATTATCTTTATTACATATGAGAGCCATTGATAATGCTGTAAAGTTTATTGTTAAGAGTAAAACTAGAAACCCGAATTTAATAAAAAGTTCTAAGAAATTACTGACGAAGGTTTTACCTTTTTCACTTATAAATACAAATTCAGCCATAATATATTTACGTTTATATTTACTTTTATATTTACTTACTTTACTTTTACTTTAGATAAAGATCTTTTTCTGAAAGAGATTCAGAAAAACTTCATTTTTACCCTAATTTAGTATTCTAAAAATTGATTTAGAATAATCTCTAAAATAAATATATAACATACCTAAATATGGCACGTGATGAATATGGACGTAGAAATACGAAAAAGGACAAAGCAATTAATAATTTTAAACTTAATGGTAAATTTAATGGAAAACATATTAGAAAAATGGAAGAACTTCTTCAAAAGCAAACTAGCAATATCCAAAATAACTAAAATTAAATATAAATAAAATTATTCAAATTACCTATTTTTTTTACTTATTTTTTTTTAAGGGGCAAATTCAACATCCCCCATACCACTTATAATTCTTAACATATTATAATGAACAGCATATATAGTTATAGTATATGTATATGTTTCACTAGAATCAATTGGATTCGTTTTTACCCATAGATCAACATTATTATACATGGACATATTACAAGTACCTTGTGGTTGATATGATTTATCATTGGAATTATCTAATGAAAATGAGTAGCAATAGACACCCGTCTGAGGGGATTGAAAATGATGTTGATATGGTTGAACCTTTCCAAAATATGTTTCTGAGTTTTCAGAAAATCTTTCATAACCATTTAATAAAATCTTGGCTTCATTTAATATTTCTTTATTTTTATAATTTACATAATTATTACTTGTAATTTCTCTCGTGGGTCCATATGGATTATAATATGATAAACTATAAGGCGGATTTATTTGATCAGTCCATGCAGTAAAATTAGAATAATCATTATGTTCTGTTGTATCACTTCTCTTAGTTGTCCATACTAATTCTTTAGTGGGATGATGTAGATCTAGTTCGAGGGATTGAGTGCTACCTCCAGCTATTCCAGTTTTTTCAATTCTAAATATTCTTTCAATTAAATATTCATGACTGACATTAGCAAATCTTTTTCTTTCATCTGTATCTAGAAAAATATAATTTACTTCTAATCTAGGATTAATATCAAAACTTATTAAAGATCTTGAGCCATCTAGATTAGACGATGCCAATGAACTATTATTTAAAAAGTTTTGAATACCATGTTCTTGAATACTTCCCTGAGGTCTTACACGATATCCATAATTAGATTGTGTTGGATCTGTTTCAATAATTGTATATAAATCTTGTATGGGTCTCATGACAAATTGTAGTTCTACTTCATGATATTGGAGAGCTATTAAGGGTAAAGCTAGACCGGGATGACGATTAAACCAAAATATTAGGGGAACCCAAATTCTTCTAGATTCTATAGAAGGTATAAAATCTACATCTATGATAGAATCTGGATAAATACCATTATTACCGTCAGCTAAATCAGGTGCATAAATTTCAGGAATATTTCCTGTTAGATGATTGTAATTCTCTTTTTGATCCTTTCCTAAGTTTAATTCGTGCCATATGTGAAGCCATTCGCCATAGTGTTCATCTATTTTACGTCCTTGAATAAAAACAGCTACAGATTTAATAATAGTTGTCCCGATGTTTTTCACCCAATAAAATTGTCGCCCAGATGGTGATTGAATTTCAGGTAAAGTAAATGTAAAATAAATATTAGATACCAAATCAGCATTACGATCCAATCTTCTTTTAAATATCTGAGATTGATCAAAGGATAATTCTGATTTATCAAACTCAAGACTTATATTTTCCATAGAAAAATTAGTATATCGTCTATAAACCGCTTTAAAATAAGTAATTTGAGGTGATCCAGTTAAATAATTGTCTTGATTGCCATATCCGGCTAATTGTAATAATCCACCCGCCATTTCTCTTAATGTTTTTTAATGTTTTTTAGTTTCTATTTACTTTATTGATAAGATAATCTATCATGAAACAGAACTTTTATTATAAAATATAAAAAAATATATATCTCATTTTACAACCCAATACTTCATGTAAAGGCACAATAAATTAATCATTATAACAAATTTTACTTAAAATAGTCTGTTCGTATTTTACGATCCAGATATGTTTTTGATAACTAGCATACTATATTTTATATTATATAGATTATTAAAAGTATTATCCCGAATGCATTGCAGATGAAACTTAAAAGTTTCTGGTATATAAAACTCATTATTATTATAGGTTTTATGGTGATATTCCATAAGTCCCTTAAAAAACGATGCAACATTTTCAGCTTCATAACATGATGACACTGAGTTTGGCAAATTTGCTAGTTCACCAACTTTCTGTTGATCATTATCATCAGTATTACCTGGGAACTTTGCTTTTAGCTCCTTATACTTATCAGTCTTCATGATTTCAATTACAATTGTATTCATCATAGAAATATAACTATTCACTGACATTTGAATAATCTGATATAATCCCTTAATATCTTTACCTACTGGTGTATCAAGTAGGTTTAAATCACCATTCAATTCAAATTTCTCAAATGCTTTTTGGATAGTTTGCATAAAATCAACATATTTTATAAAATTTGTATAATTAAAATCATCCTCAGTATCATCCTCAGTATCATCCTCAGTATCATCCTCAACATCATCTTTCACAAGTTGAATCTCAATTTTTCCAGCTTTTTTTTGAAAAAATGTAGAGCGGGGTTGATGCCAACTCAATAGTTTAACACGATATCTCTTGTTTGTTGATATGTTTTCAAATGTATAATACATACTAGAATTTGGATTAGAATCTGAAACATTTGCCAATGGCAATTCCCCATCCATTAATTTATAAGATGTTCCTCCTGGAAAAACAGCATTGTTAATTGACGCATTACTTTCAAACAAGAATGGTTTTGATGTGTTCAAGAGCTTAAAAGTTGTACGAAGTGGTTCAACCATTTTTATTATTAATTTATATATAACTATTGGATAATACTTCAATTTTTTAGTATTCCTTATAAATCTAATTCCACCATTTTTATTTATTTTTTTTGGATTTTCTTGAATGTTTTTTAGAATGTTTTTTAGAATGTTTTTTAGAGTTTCTTGAAAATTTCTTTTTTCTAGATCCACCTGATTTTATTCCATAATCACACTGTATAAGTTCTGTTGTTAATTCATTTGGTTTATCGTTTTTACATGTTATAATTTGTAATTCGCATCTATTGGATAAATTACTTGATGTGCAATGGGTATCGTATCCAATAAGCCTTACTGCATACTCTTTATTATTTGAAAGATCTTTAAAAATATGATGTGCATCAGTTTCTTTATATCTTTCACCATATAAATCAAGATATGTTTCAAGAGGAAATTTACCTTTAACAAGTTCATACTCATTACCTACTGGAAAATCATCATGAGGTTGAACCTTAATACTTTTATTAAATCTATTCCCAATACTTTTAAATATGTATCTTTCTTCTGGAGTTTTATTGGGATTTGTTAATTGTAATATGGAAGCATGATTATAATCTTCTAGAGACATTTATTAATTTTATAAAAGAAAATATAATATGAATCTATTTTTTACCATTTTTTTTACTTCTTCTTGTTTTTTTTGATTTTTTATTTTTTTTAGTATGTGTTAGCCTTTTATATCCACCCGTTGGATTATTATGAGGCAGTGTTGTTGTATAAACACCAGTTTTTTCCATTTCGATTAAACAGTCTTCAGCAGGGAGGTCGGTTGCATTTTTTGTTATACAATCTTTAGGCGATTTAAAAACCCCACTGAAGACAGGTTCTATTGTATCAAATTGTCTAAAAATTAATATGTTATTTAGGTTTTTTTTCATATTCATATTATTAAATACTTCATCAACGGTTAATGATCCGCTATGACGCTTTAATAATAAATATAATTCACCCTCTTTAAACTCTTGCTCCATCGTATTGCTTTCGATACATTTAAAAATAAATTGTTTATCCGACCCATTTACCACATTTTTTTTTGTTAAATACTGTAATGTTGCTTTAAATTTAGGTTGCGCATCTGATTGTGTTTGTTTTTGACAAACCTTAGTTAAACCACATGGATATACCATAATTTGATCTGTTTTTTTTTGTGAAAAAAATGATGGTGTAAATATTTTTGTATTTATATTCGCAGACTCTGTCACATGCAACTGTTTTAATTTTAATTCATTAGTATTTGTATCCTCACTATTTGGATTAACGCTTGAGACAATTTGATATAATGACTCTGGTGTTTGTATATCTTGAAAAATATAATATGTTTCAGTTTTATTGTCAAGAAACTTAGTTGGATTGTCAAGAAACTTCAAAGTAATTTTATTTGTATTAGACATTTTAATTTCCTAGAAGAAAATAAATGTATGTTTGAGGATACAGATTTAAGTTCGATATTTAATATGTATTTGATTTTTTACCATTTTTTTTAGTTCTTCTGGTTTTTTTTGATTTGTGTGAGTTTTTATTTTTTTTAGTATGGGATATTTTTCTGTATCCGCCTGCGGGACTTTCTTTTAATTTTAATTTTGATTGAGAGTTATTTTTCTTATTATGAGGATTAATACTATTATTAATTAGAGAAAAAGAGAAATAGCTTTTATTTAATCCGAAAGAACCTAGAACCTCATACGGTCTACCATATAATATAGTATCACGTAACAACTTAATATGATGAGCGATTAATCTAAAATAAAACGCATATTCAGGTGGTACTGTTTTTTCACCACTAGACGGGAAAGTGTTTGCTAATGTAATTTTATTAAAAGTATATAAAATATCTTCTTCATACCGCAAAATAATTAAAAGCAATGGTATTAAGTAGGTTAAATCAATATACACTACCTTACTTGGATTGTTAGGATTCATTAAATTAAATAATTCTTTAAGGACTCTTTTAACGTTTTCAAGAACAACCTCTGGTGTGTCATGGTCTTTGCCAAAACCAGTTGGTTTTCCTGGTTTTAGATTATCAATTAAATTAATAATATACTCTCTATTAATATCCTCATTTTTATTAAATTCTTCTGGAAACTTATTTCTCATTTCACCATAAATAATGATGTGCATTATGAAATAATGATTCGCAACATTTTGAATACTATTTATAAGATAATAGATATCCATCGATGTTTCATCATTAAACAAAAGAATTTGTCGGTGCTTTTTAAGTGTTTCATACTCTTGAGTTTTCAAAAGAAGATCTCGAAACTGTTTCTTATATAGGTCTACATCAAGCGTTTTTAAAAATATACTGCCCATTATTTGAATAAAATTTAGTAAATTAGGTAAATCTGTTGAATAATCGTCCGGGTTTGGATATTGAACAGGTTGAGGTAGAACTACACTGTCTGGTGTCAGTTTTTTTCCAAATAGTTTAGAAAACATCTTTTATATGTTTTATAAATTTTAAAAGAAAAAAATATTAAAATGAGTAAAGGTAATTAAAAGTAATATACATAGGTATTTTTAGGAATATCTTCTTTACGGATTCTAAATTGACTAAATAAACTGTCTTTTAATTGGTTTTTAGGAATTGCATTATTAACATTATGTGCTATTTTGACATATAAATCAAAATTAATTTGATGAAATCCTAGATTATTACCATATTTATCCGTCATCCACTTTTCTAATAATAAATAAACTGGTGATTCAACTTGGAAATGTTCCTTAATAGTGATAGCCAAATAACACAAATCAAAACTGGGATTTGGGGCATGTTTAATAACAGTATTAGGATAATAAGGGTATGTATATTGTCCTTCAGCATCACCATCATGTTTAAAAACATCACTGAAAAATTGGTGTCCATCAACTGTAAAAACAGCCCTAGCAAAATCTATGATTTTAGTTATTTTTCCAAATGTAGGAATACGATAATAAATACCCTTGAAGAAATAATATAAATATGATATCTTACTAGGTTTGAACATAATATTACTTGAATGAAGATCATTATGAGTAAATTTAAAGTGTTTTTGTGCTACCGCTAAACCAAAGCAAATTTGAAACAAAATACCCAACCATTCTACCTCAGTTAATTCATTGTTTTTTAATAACTCATCCAACGTCTGATTAAGTGATTCCATCGCTATCAACTGCACCGGATAATCCTTAAACTTAATATAATAATACGAATCATCTAGTTCCTCATCAAATATATCATCGCATAACTCAGATATACTTGAAACATCACTAGCAGTCGTTATTTTTTCTAAATCATTTTCTAAATCATTTTCTAAATCATTTTCTAAATCATCATCTAAATTATTAGATTCTTCACCAGATTCATCCCCAGAACAAGATTCATCACCACTAGAACAAGATTCATCACAAGATTCATCATCGAAATCTAATTCATCACTAGATTCATCACCAGAATTATTTTGAATAGTATTTTCTAGTTCTAGGTTATTAGATGATGAAGATTTCTTTTTATTGAGTTCAAATCCTTTAAAGCTAGTGCTAGTTGATACATCATCATTTTTAAAACGCTTTTTAACAGCAGAATTATTTTGATGGTTTTCTAGACTTAAGTCTTCAATATTGAGATCAACGGCACCAACAGCATGGTCTTTCTTTTTTTGTTCAAGTGAATCGACTTTATCTAATACTTTAATTTTTCTAGCTAATTTTTCTTCAAGGGATAATTTATCTAAATTGAAAAGTTTTCCCTTATTTTCATTAAACCAACTACAATTCTTAATAGATTGATAATCGTCTGTTATATTTTGCTGATATGACTCCATGATACCAATATATGACCCATAAAAATAAGGAAATGCCGGACATTTACCAGTTTCTACTAATTGACTAGATAAATAGTAAAATAAGGTTTCAACATAACTGAAATTATTGGGATTATTTATTTTTTTATTAGTCATATAATCAAAAACATTGGGTAATGAGACTCCCATAGGTTGGTGATATTTGTTCATCATTGTTTGAACTGGTTCAAGTATAGGATTAACCTTAAAATATATTTCTTGTTTTTGACTTTGAATATCTTTTGACCCTTTTTTTTTCAAATAACCTAGAAAAACTAGATTAGAATCTTTTTTATCAGAAGGTCTTTCTAAAGAAGCTAATTGATATTTTGAATCTAATGTGAAAAGTTGATGAGAGTAAGAGTTATTTTGAAAATCTTCCCAAAAAGTCATTGCGGGAAAATACGTTTGATAGTTGTGTAATTTAAAGTATTTTTCAATACCAGTCTTTAGTTTATCTTGATCTTGTTTAGTAATTTTTGCAAGTTTTACGTGTTTAGGCATTTTAACTTTATGATGTTATTGTGATTTTATTTTTTTATTTTGAACTTCCCCATTTTAAATCTTCAATGGTGAAAATAAGCTTGATAGAAATGAGCTTGATGGAAATAAGCTTAATATTAATCACATTAACAGAGATTTAATAATAATTTAATGTTAAATAATGCATGTTATAAGGTTGGTGGAGGAATCCCTATTACAAGTTATTTTTATAATCAACCTGTTAATATAGAAAATTCAAAAACAGATGATATTAAAGAATTAC
>Ga0209972_10002171_pt1 | contig 16282 bp, 13 predicted proteins | sample NOAtaG_7_FD_187302 | JGI IMG/M metagenome (GOLD analysis project Ga0209972, IMG submission 187302) | Freshwater lake microbial communities from Lake Erie, under a cyanobacterial bloom - NOAA_Erie_Diel1S_2200h metaG (SPAdes) (version 2) | ecosystem: Environmental > Aquatic > Freshwater > Lake ... | reverse complement strand
CATGCGTTCGACCCGGCCACGCAATCGCTTGCCGATCTGGCGGCCGCACGGTTCGACCGCGTGTTCATCGCGCTGCACGGCCGCTATGGCGAGGACGGGACCATCCAGGGCGCGCTCGAGATCCTCGGTATTCCCTACACCGGCAGCGGGGTGCAGGCCAGCAGCGTGGCCATCGACAAGCGGATGACCAAGCAGATCTGGGTGGCCGAGGGACTGCCGACGCCGGCCTGGCGCACGGCCCGTGCCGATACCGACTTCAAGCGCGTGGTGGCGGAGCTGGGCGACGCGCTGATCGTCAAGCCCAGCCGCGAAGGCTCCACCATCGGCATCACCAAGGTCACCTCCCACGACCACGACGAGCTGCGGCTGGCTTTCGAGGAAGCGGCCCAGTACGACGCCGATGTACTGATCGAGGAACTGGTGGTCGGCCGCGAACTGACCTGCGCCCTGCTCGGCGAGGGCAAGGCAACGCGCGCACTGCCCCTGATCGAGATCCGCGCGCCCGGCGCCAACTACGACTTCCACCACAAGTACTACAGCGACGACACGCAGTACCTGTTTCCGGCGCCCATCGACGCCCGGCTCGCCGCCGACGTTCAGGCACTTGCGGTTCGCGCCTACAACGCGCTCGGCGCGCGCGGCTGGGGCCGCGTCGACGTGATGGTCGACGTCCATCCGCGCGGCGACAAGCCCTACCTGCTGGAATTGAACACGTCGCCGGGCATGACCGGCCACTCGCTGGTGCCGATGGCGGCCAAGGCTGCCGGACTGAGCTACGAGGACCTGGTGCTGGAAGTCCTCGCCAGCGCGCGGCTCGACTGGCAGGGGGCGTCGCAGCCGTGAGGGCCGTGCGATGAGCGCGACGCGGCTGATGGAGCTGGCGGCCCGGTTGCTGTTCGGCCTGGCGCTGCTCGTGCTCACCGGCACGGCCGTGGCCTGGGTGGCGCAGCGGCCGGCGTTCGACTTCCGTCACGTCGAGGTGCAGGGCGCCGGCGGCGAACTGCAGCATGTCTCCAGCGGCGCGGTCCGCACGGCGGTGGCCGGCAAGCTGCGCGGCGGCTTCTTCAGCATGCCGCTGGACGAGGCGCGGGTCGTGTTCGAGACCGTGCCCTGGGTGGCCAACGCCTCGGTACGGCGCGTCTGGCCGGACCGGCTGGTGGTCACGCTGACCGAGCACCGCGCGCTGGGCGTGTGGAGCGACGGGCGGCTGCTGTCGGATGCCGGCATCCTGTTCGTCGCCAATGCGGCCGAGGCCGAGATCTACGGGCCACTGCCGGAGTTCGACGGTCCGCCGCAGTTCGCCGCCGAGGCGGCGCGCCGCTACTACCGGCTGGCCGCCCAGTTGGCGCCGCTGGCGCTGCGGATCGAGGGCCTGCAGGTATCCGACCGCGCCTCCTGGTCGCTGCGGGCCAGCGCCGGCGAGCGCGACGTGCAGATCCACCTCGGGCGGGACGATCCGGCCGGTGCGCTGGACGCACGCGTCGCGCTGGCCGCCGCGCACTACCCGGTGGTGGTCGGCAAGTTCAGCGCCCCGCCGGCCCGACTGGACCTGCGCTACCCCAACGGCTTCGCCGCTACGCCCCCTGCCGAGAGCAACAAGCGATGAGAACCGAAACCAAGGACCTGATCGTCGGCCTCGACATCGGCACCAGCAAGGTGGTGGTAGCCGTGGCGGAGGTGCTGCCGGATGGCCGCTTCCAGGTGATCGGCCTGGGCCAGTCGCCGTCGCAGGGCCTGCGCAAGGGCGTGGTGGTCAACATCGAGTCCACCGTGCAGTCGATCCGCCGCGCCCTCGAAGAAGCCGAGCTGATGGCCGCCTGCCGCATCGGTGAGGTGTTCACGGGCATCGCCGGCAGTCACATCCGGAGCTTCAATTCGAGCGGCATGGTGGCGATCAAGGACCGCGAGGTGTCGCCGGCCGACGTGGCGCGCGTGATCGAGACCGCGCGCGCCGTGAACATCCCGACCGACCAGCAGGTGCTGCATGTGCTGACGCAGGAGTTCATCGTCGACGGCCAGGAGGACATCCGCGAGCCGCTGGGGATGAGCGGGGTGCGCCTGGAGGTGCGGGTGCACATCGTCACCGGCGCAGTCAGCGCGGCGCAGAACATCATCAAGTGCGTGCGCCGCTGCGGGCTCGAGGTGCATGACCTGATGCTGCAGCCGCTGGCCTCGGCCTTGTCGGTGCTGACGCCGGACGAGAAGGAACTCGGCGTGGCGCTGGTGGACATCGGCGGCGGCACCACGGATTTGGCCATTTTCACCGGCGGAGCGATCCGGCACACCGCCGTCATCCCGATCGCCGGCGACCAGATCACGAGCGACATCGCGATGGCCTTGCGCACGCCGATCCCGGACGCCGAGGAGATCAAGCTGCGCTACGGCGTGGCCAAAGAGGTGTTGGCCGATCCCAACGACCGCATCGAGATCCCGGGCATCGGCGACCGCGCACCACGCCTGCTGAGCCGGCAGGCCCTGGCCGCGGTGATCGAGCCGCGCGTGGAGGAGCTGTTCACGCTCACGCAGAAGGTGGTGCGCGAGTCGGGCTTCGAGGAACTGCTGTCGAGCGGCATCGTGCTCACCGGCGGCAGTGCGCTGCTGCCGGGCATGGGCGAACTGGCCGAGGACGTGTTCCTGAAGCCGGCCCGGGTGGGCTGGCCGGGCTACGACGGCTCGCTCGCGGACGTGGTCAAGAACCCGCGTTTCGCGACCGTGATGGGTTTGCTGCAGGAGGCGCATCTGCAGCGGCTGCGCGGCCGCAAGGTGGCCGCGCAGAGCGGTTCCTTCAAGCAGACGTTCAAGCGGATGAAGGAATGGATCGTCGGGAACTTCTAGTGGCGCACTCGGTGTACGCGACGCTGCGCGTCGCACGAGCATCTCGCGCGGCGAGATCGGCGCGGTCGCCTTGGCTCCGACCGCTCGCCTATGGCGAGCTTCACGCCGGCTTCGCCGGCATGAGCCTGCGCCGCCACGCCCGGGCCCGGTGCGGCGGCTCGGCGACGGCCGCGTCAATGAGGCGAAACGGTCGCTGCGCGACCGATTTCGCATTTGGCACCACGGAAGTCCGCTGCACTTCCCGGCTGCCACGGTTCGTCGCCCCGGCGCAGGCCGGGGCTCAATTTCGCTTCGGCCCTCGCCGGGTCGAAGCGGCAAGGACTTCCTTCCATGCGGAAGGAGTGGGTGCGAGGCCGTGCAGGGAGGCCTCGCGTGGGGTGAGCGTGCAGTGTCAAGCGCGGGACCGAAGTGGAACTCGGCCCGCGGTTGCCATTGCGCGTTTTGCATCTGACTTCACATTCAACTAGGAGAGCACCAACATGGCGTTCGAGATTCTGGAGACGGAAACGCGCGGCACGGTCATCAAGGTGATCGGTGTCGGCGGCGCGGGCGGCAACGCGGTGGAGCACATGATCCGCCGCGGGGTGCAGGGCGTGGAGTTCATCTGCGCCAACACCGATCATCAGGCGCTGGCGCGCTCCTCATGCAAGCACCTGATTCAGCTCGGCAAGACGGGACTGGGCGCGGGCAGTCGTCCGGAGGCGGGCAAGCAGGCCGCCGAGGAGGGGCGTGAGCGCATCGCCGACGCCCTGCGCGGCGCGCACATGGTGTTCATCACCGCCGGCATGGGCGGCGGCACCGGCACCGGTGCTGCGCCGGTGGTGGCCGAGGTCGCCAAGGAGCTGGGCATCCTCACGGTCGCCGTGGTCTCCAAGCCCTTCGAGTTCGAGGGACCCAAGCGCATGAAGCATGCCGACGGCGGCATTAACGAGCTGGAGGCCAATGTTCACTCGCTGATCGTCATCCTCAACAACAAGCTCGAGGAGGTTCTGGGCGAGGACGCCCAGATGGGCGAGTGCTTCAAGGCAGCCGACGACGTTCTGCACAACGCCTGCGCCGGCATTGCCGAGATCATCAACATCCCGGGCCTCGTCAACGTCGACTTCGAGGACGTCAAGACCGTGATGAGCGAGCACGGCAAGGCCATGATGGGCACCGCCGTGGCCAGCGGCATCGACCGCGCGCGCGTGGCAGCCGAACAGGCCGTCTCGAGTCCTCTGCTCGAAGGCGTGGATCTATCCAATGCGCGCGGCGTGCTGGTCAACATCACCGCCTCCTCGTCGCTGAAGATGAAGGAGACGCGTGAAGTGATGAACACCATCCGTGCCTTTGCGGCGGAGGACGCGACGGTGATTTTCGGCACCGTGTGCGACGAGGCAATGGGCGAGGCGCTGCGCGTGACGGTGGTGGCCACCGGGCTCGGCCGGTCCGCCGCCAGGAAGCAGGCCGCCGCGCCGCTGCAGGTCATCCGCACCGGCACCGATCACGCGTCGGCGGGCGTGGCGCCGCCGGCTGCGGCTGCAACGGGTGCTGCGTCCGCCGGCCACGACTACGCCCGGCTGGAAACGCCGGCGGTGTGGCGCTCGCGCGAGCACGCGCAGGCGCGCGTGGCGGCGATGGAAGACTCGGGCACCGACCGCTTCGATATCCCGGCATTCCTGCGCAAACAGGCCGATTAGGCGCTCGGCAGGCGTGTACGCGAGGGCCTGTGGCCCTCGCACGTGTCTGCAAAGAGATCAAGCGGGGGCGCGCCTATCGGGCGGCCGGGTGATTGCGCCCGGATCGACTGTGACGCGCCTGCCCCCGGACGCGGCCGCACCCGTGGGCCAGGAGTTGCGACGGGCCGGTGTTCTCAGCCGTCGCTGGCTGGCCCGACCAGGTCGCGATAGGCATGCCAGGTCGCGTGGCCGACGACCGGCGCGGCGACGACGAGGCCGATGAACAGGGTGGCAAAGCCCATCCCGATCACCAGCACGATCAGCAACGCCCACAGCACCAACGGACCGGGGTTGGCGAGTAGCGCGCGCACGCTGGTCAGTGCCGCGACCACGGTGTCGGTCCCGCGGTCGAGCATCATCGGCACGCTGACCACGCTAACGGCGAAGACGATGGCGGCAAACAGTCCGCCCACGGCGAAATACGCCAAGATGAAGTCCCAGTGCTCCGGGGTGGCGACACGGGCGACGAAGTTGGTCAGCGTCGGCATGCCGGTCGAGAAAAACAGCGCAAAGGTGACCAGCGAGGCGCGCGCCCAGATCAGCATGATGATGGTGAGCGCCAGCGCGAACAGGCTGAAGGCGCCCAGGTTGGCGCGCCAGGCGGCCACGGTGTCGGCCAGCCGCACCGTCTGGCCGCGCTCGATGCGGCGGCTGATGTCGTACAGCCCGGTGCAGACGAACGGGCCCACGAGCAGGAAGCCTGCCGTCAGTGCCGTGGTGTACTGGTAGGCGTGGCGAAAGACCAGCCACACCAGCCACCCCATCAGCGCGAATGCGGTCCCGTAGGCCATGCCCGCAAGGGGTGCGCGCTCCAGATCGGAAACGCCGGCCGCCAGCCAGCGCAGCGGCGCGGCCAGGCTCACCGCGCGGATCGGCGGAAAGGGGCTCGCCCCGCGGGCGGCCGCGCCGGTGTTCGCAGCCGGTTCCGGGTTCGATTCCGACATGACGCACGCTCCAGATCCTGCGCGCCTGCAAGGGTCTGCGGCCCGCGGTGCATGGGCGCATTCTGGAGCGCCGGATCCAAGCCGGCCCGCGGCGGCGCAACATGCGCCGGTACAATAACAAGTCATGGTCAAGCAGAAAACCCTGAAGTCGCTGGTACGCACCGTTGGCATCGGCCTGCACAGCGGCGCCAAGGTGGAACTGGTGCTGCGTCCGGCGGCGCCGGACACGGGCATCGTGTACCGCCGGACCGACGTCGAGCCACCGGTGGACATCCGCGCCACGGCGGAGGCGGTGGTCGACGTGCGCATGGCCACCACGGTCGGGCGCGACGGCGTGATCGTCGGCACCGTGGAGCACCTGTCGTCGGCGCTGGCGGGTCTTGGCATCGACAACTGTTACGTCGATGTCGATGCGCCCGAGATTCCCATCATGGACGGCAGCGCCGCCAGCTTCGTGTTCCTGATCCAGTCGGCCGGCATCGCGGAGCAGAACGCGCCGCGCCGCTTCCTGCGCGTCAAGAAGGCCATCGAGGTCGTCGACGGCGACAAGTGGGTGAAGCTGGAGCCGCATTTCGGCTTCAAGCTGCGCTTTTCCATCGACTTCAATCATCCGGCCATCGACGCCACCGCGCAGGCCGTCGAAGTCGATCTCGCGGAAGAGCCGTTCGTGCAGTCGGTCGCGCGTGCGCGCACCTTCGGTTTCGTCAACGAGGTCGAGGCGCTGCGCGCGATGGGCCTGGCCCTGGGCGGCAGCTTCGAGAACGCCATCGTGATGGACGAGTACCGGGTCCTGAACACCGACGGCCTGCGCTCGGGCGACGAGTTCGCCAAGCACAAGCTGCTCGACGCCATGGGCGACCTGTACGTCGTCGGCATGCCGATCATCGGCGCCTATTCGGCCCACAAGGGCGGCCACGCCCTGAACAACAGGTTGCTGCGCGAGTTGCTGGCCGATGCCGAGGCTTTCGAGGTGGTGAGCTTCGAGGAACCCAGCACGGCTCCCCGCGCCTACCTGCAGCCGGCGCTGGCCGCCTAGGCGTCGGCCGTCATGCTGCTGTTCCGTGCGCTGGCGTTGCTCTTCGCCGCCGGCATCTTCGTCTGCGTGGCAGCTTATTTCATCACCGGCAACCGCCGCTACCTCGGTTGGGCCGGCCTGCTGTTCAAGCTGGCGCTTGCGGCGGGGCTGCTGTTCTTTGCCGTGCTCATCCTCGAGCGCGCGGTCGTGGCGTTGTAGTCCCCGCGGCGGCTGGTTCGCCGCGCCGACGCCGCTCGTCGAGCCGGTCGCGCAGCCGTTCGGCCTGGGCCCGCAGCGGTGACGGGGGCAGGGTTTGCACCAGTCGATCGGCCAGCGCCCGTGCACCCTCGCTCGCCCCTTCGGGCAGGGGGTCGGGTGGCGCGGCCCGGGTCTTTGTCACAAAGGGCTCGCCATCGGCGTCGGGCGCATGACCGGCCCCGGCGGGTTGAACCCGAACGCGAATTTCAGTAACTTGCGTCCCGTGTTGGTGCAGGAGCCGTAACAGTCCCGGAATTCCCTGCCGCAACTTGGCCGCCTGGGCGGCCGAGCTGGCGGTCAACGTAAGGACATCGCCCCTCAGTTCGCAAGCGCGTGGGTCGCCCACCGGGAAGTCCGGCGCGATCGCCGCGGCGGCGGGCCCCGTCAGGGCAGCGATGGCGCGCCACCGCTCCAGCCGATGCAGCAGTGCCGCCGCCGGAGATTCGGCGAGGGCAGCGGCAAGCGGACGGGCCGGGCGCATGGTCGGGACAGTAGGTTTCTTGCTTCGAGGAATGCACGCAGGGTGCCGGCTCGCTAGGTCGGCGCCCTCGACAAGGTCAGGGGTTTCGACGTGCAGATTATCCTGGTGGACCGCCGGCTTCGGCAGGCGCGGTCGGTTACGCTGTCGCTGCGCATGCTGGTGACTGCGGGCGTGGCTCTGGTGGTGTCGGTGCTGCTGGCTGTTGCCGGTCTGTACGTGGCGACTTTCCATGCAGGCACGGAGTTTCGCCTGCCCTTCATCCATGAGCTCGTGTCGTCGGCCGCGCGTGCGGAGTCGCAGCGGCACGAGCAGGTGATGCGCGACAACGTCGCGGCCATGGCGCGCAAGCTGGGCGAAATGCAGGCGCAGCTGATGCGGCTCGACGCCCTGGGCGAGCGCGTGTCGCAGATGTCGGGCATCCGCCCCGAGACGTTCAACTTCAAGGAACTGCCGGGCCGCGGCGGCGCCGCCGAGGGCGGGCGCGCCATGAGCCTGCAGGAACTGGAGCAGGAACTGCAGCGCATCTCCCGGGGGGTCGAGGCGCGCAGCGATTACATGAACGTGATCGAGTCCGAACTGGTCGATGCCCAGGTGCGGCGCGCCCTGCTGCCGCAGAACACGCCGGTCAGCGAAGGCTTCCTGGGCTCGGGCTATGGTATGCGGACCGATCCGTTCACCGGCCAGTTGGCCATGCATGCGGGCGTGGACTTCGCCGCGCCGGTGGGCACGCCGATCTTCGCGGCTGCCGGCGGCGTGGTGGCCAGCGCGGAGTTCCACCCGGTCTACGGCAAGACCGTGGTGATCGACCACGGCAACGACCTTTCCACCCTGTACGCGCACGCCAGCCGGATCGACGTGAAGCCGGGGGATATCGTGCGGCGCGGCCAGAAGATTGCCGCCGTCGGCTCCACCGGCCGCTCCACCGGGCCGCACCTGCACTTCGAGGTGCACTCCAAGGGCGTGCCGCAGAACCCGACTCGTTTCCTCGCCCAGCCCGGATCGCCCTTCGGCACCCTGGCGGCCAACGCGCCACGCGGCACCGGTCGCTCGGTCGACATCCAGGGTCTTGCACGCTCGGCCGGCGCCTCCAGATAGCATCGGGTGCGGGTGCCGGGGGCCAGTGGCCCTCGATGCAATAGACTCGCGTTTTTCGCGCTGCGGGCCTGCCCGGCAGCGCGTTTTCACGTCCGGCGCCTGAGCGTCGAGGCGTGATGCCGATCGATTTTTCCGGCTCCCTCCGGGCCCCCCGTCGATGATCTCTGGATTCCTGACCCGTCTTTTCGGCAGCCGCAACGAGCGGGTGCTCAAGCAGTACCAGCGCACGGCCGAGAAAATCAATGCGCTCGAACCGGGCCTGGAGGAGCTGTCCGACGAGGCACTGCGCGCCAAGACCGCCGAGTTCCGCCAGCGCCTGGCCGACGGCGCCACCCTCGACGAGCTGCTGGCGGAAGCTTTTGCCGTCGTGCGGGAGGCGTCCAAGCGCAGCCTGGGGATGCGCCACTTCGATGTCCAGCTCATCGGCGGCATGGTGCTGCACGCCGGCAAGATATCGGAGCAGCGCACCGGCGAGGGCAAGACGTTGACGGCCACGCTCCCCGTCTACCTGAATGCCCTCGCAGGCAAGGGCGTGCACATCGTCACCGTCAACGATTACCTGGTGACGCGCGATGCGGAGTGGATGGGCCGGATCTATCGCTTCCTCGGCATGACGGTCGGCACCATCGTCAGCCAGCAGGACACCGCCGAGAAGCGTCAGGCCTACGCCGCCGATATCACCTACGGCACCAACAACGAGTTCGGCTTCGATTACCTGCGCGACAACATGGAGCACTCGCTGGAGGAAAAGCGCCAGCGAGGGCTGAACTACGCGATCGTCGACGAGGTGGACTCGATCCTGATCGACGAGGCGCGCACGCCGCTGATCATCAGCGGGCCGGCCGAGGACCACACGGACCTGTACACGGCGATGAACGAGGTGCCGCCGCTGCTGACGCGGCAGGCCGACGAGAAGGCCGAGGGCGACTTCTGGGTCGACGAGAAGTCGCACCAGGTTCACGTCAGCGAGGCCGGGCACGAGAAGATCGAAAGCATCCTCGTGCGCAAGGGCCTGCTTGGCGAGGGCGAGAGCCTGTACGCGCCGCAGAACATCGTGCTGATGCACCACCTGAATGCCGCGCTGCGCGCGCATCACCTGTTCCATCGCGACCAGCACTACGTGATCCAGAACGGCGAGGTGATCATCGTCGACGAGTTCACCGGCCGCCTGATGCCCGGCCGCCGCTGGAGCGAAGGTCTGCACCAGGCGGTCGAGGCCAAGGAAAAGGTCAAGATCCAGTCGGAGAACCAGACCTACGCCAGCATCACCTTCCAGAACTACTTCCGGATGTACGAGAAGCTGGCGGGCATGACCGGCACCGCGGACACCGAAGCCTACGAGTTCCAGGAGATCTACCGCCTGGAGACCGTGGTGATCCCGACCCACCGGCCGATGGTGCGCCTGGATCAGCAGGACAAGATCTACCGCACGGTCAAGGAGAAGCACGCAGCGATCGTCGCCGACGTCAAGGATTGCTACGAGCGCGGCCAGCCGGTGCTGCTCGGCACGACTTCGATCGAAAACTCCGAACTGCTGAGCCAGCTGCTCAGGAAGGAAGGCCTGCCGCACCAGGTGCTCAATGCCAAGCAGCACGCCAAGGAAGCCGAAATCGTTGCCCAGGCGGGACGACCCAGGATGATCACCATCGCCACCAACATGGCGGGCCGCGGCACCGATATCGTCCTCGGCGGCAATGTCGAGAAGCAGGTGCAGTTCGTCGAGGCCGACGAAGCGCTCGATGCGGCCAGCAAGGAGGCGCGCATCGCCAAGCTGCGCGGCGAGTGGCAGTCGCTGCACGACCAGGTGGTGGCGGCCGGCGGCCTGAAGATCATCGGCTCGGAGCGGCATGAGAGCCGCCGCATCGACAACCAGTTGCGCGGCCGCTCCGGCCGCCAGGGCGATCCCGGCGAGTCGCGGTTCTACCTGTCGATGGAAGACCCGCTGCTGCGCATCTTCGCCGGCGACCGCATGAAGGCGATCATGGACCGCCTGAAGATGCCCGAGGGTGAGGCCATCGAGGCCGGCATGGTCAGCCGCTCGATCGAGACCGCCCAGCGCAAGGTCGAGGCCCGCAACTTCGACATCCGCAAGCAGCTGCTCGAGTACGACGACGTGGCCAACGACCAGCGCAAGGAGATCTACGCGCTGCGCAACGACATCCTGGGCTCCAAGAATCTGGGCGAAGTCATCGCCAACCTGCGCCACGGCCACTTCAACGACCTGTTCCGCTCGTTCGTGCCGGCCGAATCGGTGGCCGAGCAGTGGGACCTCGAAGGCCTGCAGTCGGTGCTGGCGGCCGATTGGCAGATCGATCTGCCCCTCAAGCAGTGGGCCGACGAGGACGATTCGCTCACCGACGAGGACCTGCTTGGCCGCGTGATCAAGGCGGTGGACGAGTCCTACGCCGGCAAGGTGGCGCAGGTTGGTGCCGAGAATTTCGCCGGCTTCGAGCGCTCCATTTTGCTGCAGATGCTCGACCAGGAATGGCGCGAGCATCTAGCGGCGCTCGACCATCTGCGGCAGGGCATTCACCTGCGGGGGTACGCGCAGAAGCAGCCCAAGCAGGAGTACAAGCGCGAGGCCTTCGAGCTGTTCGGCGGCCTGATCGACCGCGTACGCGCCGATGTGGTCAAGATCCTGATGAACGTGAAGATCGAGACGCGCGAAGAGATCGAGCGCGCCGAACAGCGCATCGAGGCCGAGGCCGGTCGTCGCGCCGAGGCCGCACGGGCCCAGCATTCGGAGTTCGGCAGCGCGCTGGCTGCCGAGGCGCCCGATGTCGAGACCCTTACGCTGCCGGAACCCGCGGAGGCCAAGCCCGAGCCGATCCGGCGCTTCGGCGACAAGATCGGCCGCAACGATCCCTGCCCCTGCGGCTCCGGCAAGAAGTACAAGCAGTGCCACGGCAAGCTGGCGTAGCGCGGCAGCGCCGCGCCAGCCGATGCGGCCGGTCGTGACGCACGCGACGCCCGCCCCGCCTTCGATCCTGCCGGGTCGTCCATCCTTCGCCCGCGGTTGGCTGCCATACTTGGCGACTGCCTTTCCGCCGCGTTGCCATGCCCGTCAATCTGACCTCACCTGACCCCGCCTCGCTCTTGCCTGTCGCGGGTGTCGAACTGGGCTGGGCCGAAGCCGGCATTCGGAAGGCTGGCCGCAAGGACCTGTTGCTGGTCCGGCTTTGCGAGGGCAGCGCGGTGGCAGGTGTGTTCACGCTGAACCGCTTCTGCGCTGCGCCGGTGCAGGTGTGCCGCGCACACCTGGACAGCGGGCGCAGCATCCGCGCCCTGGTGGTCAACACGGGCTGCGCCAATGCAGGTACCGGGGAGCCCGGCCTGGCCGCCGCGCGGGCCACCTGTGAGGCGGTGGCACAGCAGCTGGGCTGCGCGCCACAGCAGGTGCTGCCGTTTTCCACCGGCGTGATCATGGAACCGCTGCCGCTCGGGCGCCTGGTCGCCGGGCTGCCGCAGGCACAGGCTCGTCTGGCCGCCGATCACTGGGCGCAGGCCGCCGAGGCGATCATGACCACCGACACGCTACCCAAGGCCGCATCGACGCGTGCCCTGGTCGGGTCGCATCAAGTGACCGTGACCGGAATCGCCAAGGGCGCCGGCATGATCAGGCCCAACATGGCGACCATGCTCGGCTTCGTCGCCACCGATGCCGCCGTGGCGCCGGCGCTGATGACACCGCTGGCGCGGCAGGTGGCCGACGCATCGTTCAACCGCATCACGGTCGATGGCGACACGTCGACCAACGACTCCTTCATCGTGATGGCCAGCGGCGCCAGCGGCATGCCGGCGATCGAATCGATCAACGACCCGCGGCTGCCGCTGCTGACGGACGTCATCGTCGCGGTGGCGCGGCAACTGGCGCAGGCCATCGTGCGCGACGGCGAGGGCGCGACGAAGTTCATCGAAATCATCGTCGAGGGCGCGTCCGACGCGCGCGAAGCCGCGCAGGTCGGTTACGCGGTGGCCCATTCGCCGCTGGTCAAGACTGCCTTCTTCGCCTCCGATCCGAACCTGGGACGCATCCTCGCGGCGGTCGGCAATGCCGGCATCGCCGACCTCGATGCCGACCGGGTTCAACTGCACCTGAACGAGGTCTGGGTGGCCAAGGACGGCGGCCGTCATCCGCAGTACCGCGAGGAAGACGGTCAGCGCGTGATGAAGGGCAGCGAGATCACCGTGCGCATCGCGCTCGGCCGCGGGCAGGTCGGTCACACGGTCTGGACCTGCGACCTGTCGCACGATTACGTGTCGATCAACGCGGACTACCGCAGCTAGCCGTGGACGAATCTTCGCTGCGGGACATTGCCGCCGTGCTGACGCGGCTGGCGCCACTGCTGCCGCCAGCGCAGCACGAGCCGGACTGGAGTGCGCAGGCGTTCCGCTGGCGCCGCCGACATTACCTTGGCGTATCGCTGGGGCGGCTGGAGGCGGTGTGGCGGGTGGCGGCCATCGCGCCGGCCGACCTGCAACACGTGGAGGCGCAAAAGGCGGCGTTGCTCGCCAACACCGCGCAGTTCGTACGCAGCCTGCCGGCCAACAACGTGCTGCTGACCGGTGCGCGCGGTACCGGCAAGTCGTCGCTGATCCGCGCCTGTCTGGCGCAGTTCGCGCACCAGGGCCTGCGGCTGATCGAGGTCGACAAGGCCGATCTCGTCGATCTGCCGGACATCGTCGCGCAATTGTCCGGGCGGCCCGAACGCTTCATCCTGTTCTGCGACGATCTGTCCTTCGAGGAAGGCGAGTCGAGCTACAAGGCGCTCAAGGCGGTACTCGACGGCTCGGTGGCCGCCACCGGAGACAACGTGCTCATCTATGCGACCTCGAATCGGCGCCACCTGACGCCGGAGTTCATGCGCGAGAACCTCGCGGCCAAGCACCAGGACGATGGCGAGATCCACCCCGGCGAGACTGTCGAGGAAAAGGTGTCGCTGTCGGAGCGCTTTGGTCTGTGGCTTTCGTTCTACCCGTTTCGCCAGGACGCTTACCTGGACATCGTGGCCCACTGGTTGCGTCAGCATGGAGCCGATGAGGCGCTGGTCGAGGCGAGCCGCCTCGAGGCCCTGCAGTTCGCGCTGCAGCGGGGCTCGCGCTCCGGCCGCGTGGCTCTGCAGTTCGCGCGCGACTGCGCCGGGCGCCACGGCCTGCGGCGCCGTCCGTGAGCGCGCCGGGCCGTCCCAAGCGCGAACTCCCCCTCGGGGGGATGGCGCCCCGGCGGGGCGGCAAGGGGGCCTGATGAGCGCGCCGGGCCGTCCCAAGCGCGAACTCCTGCTCTGGGGGATGGCGCCAAGGCGGTGCGCCAGGGGTGTCACGTGACCGCGTCGGCGCGCGAGACCACCGAGGTGGCTGTGGGTGTACTGGTCCGCGCGGACGGTGCGGCGCTGATGGGCGACCGCCCGGCCGGCAAGCCGTACGCCGGTCACTGGGAGTTTCCTGGCGGCAAGATCGAGCCCGGCGAGACCGTGCAGCAGGCATTGGCGCGCGAACTGCACGAGGAACTGGGCATCGACATCGACGTTGCGCTGCCCTGGTTCGTGCATGAGTACGACTACCCGCATGCCTACGTGCGCCTGCACTTCCGGCGCGTGCTGCGCTGGCGCGGCGAGCCGCACCCGCGGGAAGGCCAGCGCCTCGGATTCTTCCGCCCCGACGGCGACTGGCCAACGCCTTGCCTACCGGCGGCTGCGCCGGCGCTGCGTGGCCTGAAGGTGCCGCCTCTGTACGCCCTCACCGGGGTTGCGGCGCTTGGGCTGGAACGTTTCCTCGCCGCGCTCGACGTGCAGCTGGCGCGCGGCCTGCGCCAGCTGCAGCTGCGCGAGCCGGCGCTGGAGCCGGCTGAGGTCGACGCTGCGTTCCGGGCGATACTGCCGCGATGCCGCGCGCATGGCGCACGGGTCCTGGTGTCCAGCCGTCATGCGGCGCGCTGGGCTGACCGCTGCGACGGCGTGCACCTGACCTCGGCCGACTTGGCAAGAACGGCTGTGCGTCCGGACTGCGGCTGGCTGGCGGCCTCGGCGCACACCCGCGAGGATCTGCTGCGTGCGGCCCGACTGGGCTGTGACTTCGTGGTGGCGGGTCCAGTTCTGCCGACCGTGAGCCACCCCGGGCAGCCGGTGCTGGGCTGGCACGGCTTCGAGATGCTCATGCGCGATACACCTCTGCCTTGCTTCGCACTGGGCGGACTCGACGCGATGGACCTCGACTGCGCCCAGCAGGCCGGGGCGCACGGGGTCGCACTCTTGTCGGGCGCTTGGCGGGGCTAGCCCGGATGCTTCATCAGGAACGCGGGATTTGCGCGGATGCCCGCGCGAGCCAGAATGCGCGAGAGGGGCGCAGCCGATGCCCGTAGGCATCGGTGAGCACTTGAGCGAGAGATGGCCGCGCGAGCGCCGCGCAAACCCGCGTAGCCCCGGCCGTACAAAGTGGCCTGGGCCAAGTGCAGGAGACCGCCGCGGCTTACAGAGGCAGATCGTGGATGCACGGGGGCGACCTGGTGAAACATCTGGGCTAGGGCTTGCCCTGTCCCGACTCGCCGTCGAAGTCCGGACCAATCGGGTTGAGCGGGCTGCCAGCGATCACGTGGCGCTCTGACGCCCAGTCGCCCAGATCGATCGTGCGGCAGCGCTCGGAGCAAAACGGTCGCCAGCGGCTGGCCTCGATCCACGCCACAGGTGTCCTGCACACCGGGCACTGCACGGACGCGGCCATCAGAAAGCGCAAAGGGCCAGTTCGAATGGAACGTCGCGCTCGACCGGCTTGGGCTTGACTTCTCGATCAGCAGCGGTGAAGCGAATCCACAACATGTACTTGTTGGCACTGATCTCGGGAACCGCGCCCAGATCGGCGGCGACCCGTACTTGCAACAGTGCGTAGCTGCGGCCCTGGAGCATTTGCTGGAATTGACCCTGGCTCGCCACCTGCTGCGCTCGGTGGCTGGTTTCGCGCAGCATCTTGAGCACGATCGCGGTGCCGGAGACGAACTGTGACAGTGGCCTAATCCATTGCCGCAGGTCGGTTGCACGTTCTTGTGGGTCGCGCATGAGCCAGGCGTGATACGACGGCAGGTCGAACTCGCAGGTGCCGCCTGGAATGCCAGCACGGCTGCGGATGCTGGTCAGCCACTCGTTGTCGCGCAGCTGTTGGCCGGCCCTGCCCGGCGTGCAGTTCAGTGTCTGCTGCGCCTGCTCGATCTCGCGCAGAATCGCGTCGAGCGCATCCTCGACCACTTGCGGGTTATTGCGCAGAACGCTGAGCGATTGCCGATGGCGCTCGAGTTCCTGCAGCAGGTCGCTCTTTAGGTCGGCACGTGACGTGACTTCGAGTATCTCAAACAGCGTGAGCAACGCGGTATGGTGACAGTACGAGTGCGTCTGGGCGCAGAAGTAGTCGAGCTTGTCGAACAGGTCTTCCAAGCGCAGTAGCGTGCGGACCCGTTCGTTGAACGGGTACTCATAGAGCACGATTTGCTGCTCGTTGACCATGTGTTGCCGACCCCAGGGGAGATACTACAGGGCACCTGCCGTCGCTGCTGCGTGCCCTTTGGCCAGGCGAAGATATTGGCCGTGTAGCCGCGCTGCGCGCGGCGCCAACTGAGTCAGCGGCCCCGCGTTCACAAGCACGTCGTTCGCGGCGACCAACCGCGCTGCCCGGCTCGCCTGCTGACCAATGATGGCCAGCACCTCGGCCGCTGACAACCCAGAGCGCTGCATGACCCGCTGCACCTGCAGCGCCTGCGGAGCATCAACAACAAGAACTCGGTCGACCCGCTGCGTCCACTCGCCCGACTCCACCAGCAGCGGAATGGCAAACACCACGTAGGGTGCGCCGGCGCGTTGACACGCAAGCGCTTCCTCCTCGGCCGCCTGGCGCACCAGCGGATGAACGATTGATTCGAGCGCCTGGCGGCCTGCGGTGTCCGCAAACACGT
>Ga0209972_10002166_pt1 | contig 16316 bp, 12 predicted proteins | sample NOAtaG_7_FD_187302 | JGI IMG/M metagenome (GOLD analysis project Ga0209972, IMG submission 187302) | Freshwater lake microbial communities from Lake Erie, under a cyanobacterial bloom - NOAA_Erie_Diel1S_2200h metaG (SPAdes) (version 2) | ecosystem: Environmental > Aquatic > Freshwater > Lake ... | reverse complement strand
GTGAACCAATGATCCTTGCCCGGCGGCTTGGGTCCAGGTACCCCCAAATGGTCCCGAGATCAATGCACGAAGCCATATAGCCGTACTGTCGCAGACCAAAGCACTGTCCGACATGGCGATTGCTTGCGGCACGAACGGCTGCAATTGAATTCGAACGGTATCCGGACGGATAGTACATCCGGGCCCATCCAAATGCCAAGCCAGTTGATAAAAACCCGTGGCTGTCAGTCCCTGCAGAAGGGTATTGAAGCTGCTGGAATCCAGCAAAGTAGGTGATGCATTGGGTGGATGGGCCACCACTTCCCAACGGCCCGTGAAACCTGAAGGTGGAGGATTGCCCGTCAAAAAAAATGCCGAAGCGGATTCGCATAAAACCGTGTCCCTTCCAGCATTTGGGAGGGGAAGCGTCCAAGAGTCGGGCGACAACAAGCCTACGACCGGATAACACCCCCACCACCTTGTGATTGGTTCCAGACCAGCCAAGCAGCCCTCTGGTTGGGCAATGGAAGGTCCCATCCCATCGTTGACAGCATCCATTGGCCCATTTCCCGGAGCTCCTGTCCCCCATGGAGAAACTGCAACCAAGGCATCGGCCCCGGCTGGACACCCTAAAGGCAAACCGTCGGGCATGTACTGTGCCAAATACATTCTCAGGTTTTGTGGCGTCAAGGAAGAGCCGATGATGGAAGTCCAAGGGATGGCTATTTCCATTTGGTGAACTTGGGAGGTCAACCCGAATGATGGAGAAAGGGAGGAGTCGGCCATACTCCATCCATTGGAACTGAAAACATGGAAGAAGTCGTATTGCGGGTGCAGCACCAACATGGCATTGATTCCTCCCATAGCAGCCACCGAAGGGTTCAATCCACCCCAACCCACAGGCTGATTGCTCATTGCCGCCCCTGCGAAATCCACATGCAAATACACCACGGAGGGTTGCTGATTGTCCCCACCCGGCAATGCCAAGTATAAAAATTGACTGTCCCAAGTGAGAAACCAGTCCGCCTCACCTGGCCTGCCACCCAACCTTTCGTCCGACTCCCAATCGCCATTGTTTGAACCTGGAACCGCTAGCGCACCGACCATTCCGTCGATAACCAAATTTCGTGGAACCGCCCCAGACTGCGTTTTTGCCACCGAAATCAAAGGTAAAAGCATCCACAGGCCCAACCCAATAGACCTGAACCCAGCCATTTCCCATGAAAGATTGAACAACACTCCCAAATATAACCACAAAGGACTTCCGCACGCACCGAGAAGTCTGACGCGTCAATGCCTATATTTGACCATGCGAACCCTTGTTTTGACCCTCATTTTCATTTCATTGGCAACCACTTTTTGGACCTGCAAGCCTCGGGCCCCACAAGTGAGCACGGGGGAATCCAAGGCCGATACTTTGCCCTCCAATTCCAACTGCAGAGGCCTGAACATCCGTGATTCGCAAGAAAGCCAACATCCCTTGGTCGGATACACCACCCACTTGGAAGGTGATTGCCTTAAGATGAAAATCTCCTACTCAGGCGGCTGCGAAAAGCACAGTTTCGGACTTTTTTGGGATGGGGTTTGGATGAAATCATACCCTCCCCAAGTGAATCTGAAATTGTTGCACAACAACAAGGGAGATGCTTGCGAGGCCATCGTGAATGAAATGGTCGCCTTCGATTTGACACCGCTTAGGGCAGATGGAGTGGGACAGGTCATCGTGAACTTGATGGCCGAAGGGCTGCCTTTGCAAAGGGCCAATTATACCTATCCTTGATTTTCTTGCAGCCTGTGGACTACGATTGGCGTAAGTGCTTGTGGACAAGCGGTGTCTGAAGCCGCGCCAGGGAACTCTATTTTTGGAACATGAACCTCACGCGTGTAGCCATTCTCATGGGTGGAAAGTCTTCCGAACATGAGATTTCCTTGATTTCCGCCATGAATATCACGGCAGCCTTGGACCGGAATCGGTACGAGCCTGTATTGTTTGGAATCAGCAAAGACGGCAGGTGGTTTCTTCAAGACGAGCAGGCTTTCATGGCCCAAGAAATGAACCCCAAAACGGTCAGACTCGTTTCTTTTGACAAACCCGTAGGTCTTGTCCCGGGTGCCCAGCCTCCCCATTTCATGGATTTGAAAACCGGTGAAATGCTGCCGGAACCTGCGGTGGTATTTGGTATTCTGCACGGCACAAACGGTGAGGACGGCACCATGCAGGGCTTGCTGCATCAAATTAACCTTCCTTTTGTAGGTCCGGATGTTGCCGGTTCGGCCGTGGCCATGGACAAGGATTTGGCGAAGAGATTGCTGAATGAGGCCGGCATCCCCAACGCACCTTTTGTTGTGTACCAAAAGCATGAGCGCTCCAGCATCAGTTGGTCGGAAGTGACCTCCAAACTTCAATTGCCCTTGTTCGTGAAGCCTGCGAGACAAGGCTCCAGCGTGGGGGTGAGTAAGGTCAAGGGTGAAAATGATTTCTTCAACGCAATTGATGAAGCTTTCCGTTACGACACCAAAATTTTGATTGAACAAGGTGTGGTGGGACGTGAAATCGAATGTGCGGTTCTGGGCAATGCCGAAATGGCTGGATCTGCAATTGGCGAGGTCGTGCCGCCGGAGGGTGGATTTTATGATTATGAGGCCAAATACATTGACGCCGACGGTGCCAAATTGTATTTGCCGGCACCAGGCTTGGACGATTCCACCATCCAAAGGGTACAAAAAATGGCCGTCAAAGCCTGCCAAGCCTTGGCGTGCGAAGGCCTCACCCGGGTGGACTTTTTCTTACAACCCGACGGCCAGCTCTTGGTGAATGAATTGAACACCTTGCCCGGCTTCACCAAGATTTCGATGTACCCAAGTTTGTGGAGATTGAGCGGCATCGCCTACCCCGACCTCATCCATCAGCTATTGCAGCTAGCCATTGCCCGTAAAGCAGAACAGGACGCACTCAGCACGCAAAAAGAGTTCTGACCCTTTCTATTGGGCTTATTTTCCTTCCTTCAGCCAGTCCTCCAATAAACTTTCGGAGGGTTTCACGTCTTCGCCGGCCTCTTTGCCCATTTGGATTGCCTTCCTCATCATTGCGATGGCCTCGTCCCTCCGGCCCAATTTGTGGAGAATGTAGGCCTTGGAATCTGATTTGTAATAGTTGTCCTGCACCGAGATGGATTTGTCAATCCACTTCAGCGCGTACAACAAGAGTTTTTCGGAGGAAACTTCGGAAGCGAACGTGTAGGCGGCATTGTTCAGGAGATTGTCGTCCATCTCATATTTGTGGATGAATTGATCCATCAATTCCGCGTACTCATCCAACTCACCTACCACACGATGGATTTCCGAACGTGTATACAGGATTTCTTTTTCCAAATCCGGATGCTTGAGCTCCTTCATCCTTTCCACCAAAGAGTCAGCCACAATGCGCCCCTCCATGTGGTCCATGTCAGCCTCCAAAATGGCATTCATCTCCAACCTTGACATCAAAATCTCATCGATGTTTTTTTCTGGGAAGGCTTTTTGAAAGCGCTTGCGGTGTTCGAATACATACCTCACCTCCGGATCATCGTGACCAAAAATGGAAACATCGAAAATTCCGAAATTCTCTGGCTTCAAAAGCTCCTCCCCCTGCATGTAGGGCCTGTAAATTGCGAAAATCGTATCGTTTTGATTTCCAGCAACGATGTTGTCCAACACATACTTTCTGATTTTGGCCAAATCAGGTTTTTTGGCTGCAAGAATTTCACGCTTCACATCTTCCAACGAAACGAATTGTGGATCCAGTAAACCCTGTGCCAGCTGCAACAACGGACCGGCTTCCAATGCACCCACACTTCTAAAGTGAAGATTTCCATCCGGACGAATGAATAACAAAGTCGGGTAGGCGGTGACGGTATATTGTTGTGCCAATGCCACTCCTTCGCCTTTTTCCATGTCCATTTTCACGTTCACGAATTTGTCGTTGAAATATTCCGCTACTTCGGGGTCCATGAACGCATTTTCAGCCATCCATTTGCATGGTTTGCACCAATCGGCGAATGCATCCATAAAAACCATCTTTTTTTCCTTTTCGGCTTTTTTCAAGGCCTCTGCCCATGTACCGTGCTCAAATCGAATCCCGGTTTGTGCCATAGCAGGGAGAACTCCCAAGGAAATGAGTGCAACTACGAAGAGTTTTTTCAACGATTGTTTCATGACATTTTGATGTTAGGTAGGGCTAGAAAGCCGCGCAAAGGCCACCTCAAACGAGACAGAACCCCATTGGAACGTTCAATTTACGGATTTTCTCCAAACCTTCCTCGCTTCATTCAGCGTGAGATGGGTGCATTTTCGGGCCATTTCAAGATGGGTGGGGCAGAACCATTCCACGTTCGGGGGATGACCAGTAAAGCCCGGCTGTTTCAAACGTTCGAGGTATTCCAAATCTTCGGGAGAAGGCTTGAATGTGAGCAAACCGCTGTCTTCACCGAACGGATTGAAACCTTCCCCACAAATTTCACAAAAAGGTGGCCGCATCCCCGAATTTAGGAGGAAACGCCACATCACGGGACCGGAGTATGTGTTTATTTTGCCGAATGCGAAAAACCATCACCGAAATCAAGGTCCGCGGATACCATGCCGACCTGTATGGACACGTAAACAATGCCCGCTACCTCGAATTTTTGGAGGAAGCAAGGTGGCAGCACTACGAAGGGGTCGTGGACATGGACGAATTCCGGCAAAATGGCTGGGCTTTCGTGGTGGTCAACATCAACATCAGCTACCGTCATTCTGCAGTGCCGGGAGAAATCGTGGAAATCGAAGTGGAAGTGAAGCAAGTCAATTCCAGGTCTGTGGTCATCCATCAATTGGTGCGGTTAAAGGGCAGCAACAAAACCGTAGCCGAGGCAGATGTCACCTTCGTGATTTTGGATGTCAACAAACAAGCGGTGCTTCCCATCGAAGGCCGTTTGCGTGAAGTCTTGGTGGATACGGCCGGTCCGCACGATGTCGCCTGAACGCCATAGACGGCTTGCTATTGGGATGGGGTTTGCTTTGGCATCCCAATCACGTATATTCGGATTGTAAATTTTTGCACTACCCATCATAGAATTTGAAAACCATGAAAAAACTGTACTTCGCTGCGGCATTGATTCTTGGCTCCTTGGCCTTGAAAGCCCAGACTTTTTCTGTGAGCGCCAACGATTTATACATCAATACCACCACAACCCAGACGGGTTACGCACAAACAGTTTTCACCAACTTGACCACCTCTACGGTGGATTTCCGTTATGATTTGATCACCGAAACCCTTGATCCTTCTTGGAGCATGCAGTTTTGCGATCCCAATTCATGTTTTGTATCCCCTAGGCAAACCGACGACTTCCAATTGGGAAGGGAAGGAAGCGCGATTTTCAAATTGGATATCGACCCCAACAACGTGCCAGGTTCTGCCATTTACCAACTCAAGGTGTACCCCATCAACACACCGTCGGAGGTCGACACCCTCACTTGGTACATCAACTCAACGGTAGGTGTCCAAGAAGCTGCTTTTGCCAAAGAAATCCAGATTTTCCCCAATCCAGCACAGGACCGTCTCCACATGTCGAGCAGCAATGGCGTGTTGTTGAAGGGCCAAGTGGAATTGTACGATTTGAGCGGACGCCAAGTAGCCTCTTGCGAAGTGAAACAGGTTTACGAATTGGAGGTGAATGTGGCAAATCTCAATCCTGGGATTTACACCCTTCGTTACTCCACCAACCAAGGAAACGTTTACAAGAAGTTTGTGAAGGCAAACTGATTGTGATTCCAATATAGAAAATGCCGGGGTCCTGCTCCGGCATTTTTTATGCCCGTTTGGTTCCTAGGAGGAAGCCGAATCCCATGCCACAGAGGCCTCCCACAATGTGGGCAAATTGGGAAACTTGGTCGGGTGTACCCAGGGCATGCAAAACTTCATTGCCCATGTAAAGGAGCAGAATCAGAATGAAAGTCAAGGGAATGGTGCCTGACTTGAGGTTGACCAAGGAACCCAACAAAATCATCATGAATACGATTCCACTCGCCCCTAGCAAACCGGTATCCCAAAAGGCCACATTCAGAACCCCGGTCACGGCAGCCGTGAAAATCATCATGAAAGCCAAATCCTTGGTGCCGTACTTTTCTTCCAAAATGGGTCCAATGAGGAGAATGATGGAAAAGTTCCCAACCAAATGCGCCCATCCATCATGGCCGGCTGCGTGGGACACCAGCCGGAAATAATCAGCGACCGCACCGAAATCAAAATGCCCTGTGCTTGCAAAAAATGCGTGGTTGAACCCAACAAAAATAGTGTCGCTCAATGCTTGAACCACCACGGCAATGACGGTGAAGGTTAAAACAGCTGGCGAGTTGAATGTGATGCGCATAGTTGATGATGTTAGCCAGTGGAAAATGCGTGCTCAAGCTCAACTTTTCTTGAACAAGTCGCGGGGTTTAGCCTCCTGTTGAGGTGTGACCTCGGGGCTGGGTTCGGTTTTTTCAGACTCTTGTTTTTGGACCACTTTCCCGTGCATGTCGAAGGTGATTTCAACTTGTTTGACACCCTGAAAAGCCTTCAAATCGTACAAGATGCCGTATTTGCGGGTAGAAACCTTTTCAACTTTTTCGGTGACAAAGTCAGGATACCATGTTTTGCAAAAAGCGATGGCAGAATCGGGAAGCATGTTCACGGGAATGGTTTCAGTTGTTTGAATCCAATGGCCTCCTTTGGCCTCGTACACGACATCGACCTGTGCGCCTTTAACCAGGCAACTTGCTCCGAAATGTTGCTCGCCGGCCATGAGCCAGACCACTTTTTCCGCTTCGTGAAACCTCAAGGCAAAATCATCCCGGATTTCCAAAGGAACCTGCTTTTCCTTGACGGGCACCTGTGCTGCTGCCGTTGCCGCAGTGAAGCAAAACATCAGGAGCGGGTAATATTTTCTGAGTTCATTGAGCATGTCCAAATTTGGGCAGGGAACCGACCATGGCCAAGGACCTGAATCCACCCTGCCACGGCAAATTGTAGGCATATGGATACAATCAAAGCCAAAATGGTGCAAGAAAGGCTTTCAATGCTGGCTTCCATGGTGGATTTTTGCAGGATGGATCCAATCTTGGGTATGACTGAAAAAAACACATTTGTATTGGGGGCCTCCGACAATCCGGACCGGACCTCTTTCACGGCCCTGCACATGCTCAGAGATGCTGGGGTACCCGTTTTTGCTTTTGGGTTGCGTCCGGCAACGGTGGCGGGAGTCACCATCCACACCGACTTGAATGCCATGGATTTGCCTCCCATCCATACTGTCACCATGTACATGGGTGCGGTCAGGCAGGCTCCTTTTTTGGACTTCATTCTCGGCCTCAGTCCAAGTCGAATCATTTTCAATCCCGGCTCCGAAAACCCCGAATTGGTCTCCCAAGCCCGAAAGCGAGGAATCGAATGCATCCAAGCCTGCACGTTGGTGATGTTGAATTTCGGGCAGTTCTGAACGCCACGGAAAGCGGAATTTAACCGGATTGTCAAGCGTAAGCGCATAAGCCATCATTCCTCCTTACCTTTGCGTCACAGGAGCAGCACATGATCCACCTAGACGAACGAATCGACAAATCTGGACAAGAACGGGCCGTCATTGTAGGAATTTACAACCGTGAGATTCCCCGTGAGAAATCCGAAGAGTATTTGGAGGAGATGAAATTGCTCACCCGGACTGCAGGTGCCCAGACCATGGGTGTTTTCCTTCAGAAAATGGACCACATCCACCCAGGAACTTACGTGGGCAAAGGGAAATTGGAGGAAATCAAGGCATTCATCGCTGAAAACGCAATCGATTTGGTCGTTTTTGATGACGACCTCAGCCCCTCACAAGTAAAAAACATCGACCGGATTTTGGGTGTGAAGGTGTTGGACCGTTCGGGGGTGATTTTGCACATTTTCTCCGAAAGGGCTCGAACAGCGCAAGCGAAAGCTCAGGTGGAATTGGCCCAACTACAATACATGTTGCCCAGATTGGCGGGTTTGTGGACACACTTGAGCAAGCAAAAAGGTGGTATCGGTCTGAAGGGGGCAGGGGAAAAGGAAATCGAAACCGACCGTCGTATGATTCGGCGGAAAATCGACTTGCTGAAGGCGGAGCTCAAAAAAATCGACCGGCAAAACATCACCCAACGGAAAGGGCGCGAAGAATTGGTGAGGGCTAGCCTCGTGGGGTACACCAATGCGGGAAAAAGCACCTTGATGAACCGATTGGCCAAGGCAGAGGTCCTAGCCGAAGACAAATTGTTTGCCACCCTTGACACCACCGTGAGGAAAGTGGTTTGGGAACAGGTCCCATTTTTACTCAGCGACACGGTGGGATTCCTGCGCAAGCTCCCGCATGATTTGGTAGAATGTTTCAAGAGCACGTTGGACGAGGCACGCGAATCCGACATCTTGCTCCATGTCGTAGATGTATCCCATCCCGCTTTCATGGAGCACATCCGGGTGGTCAACGAGACCCTCAATTCCATCGGAGCCGCCGAAAAGCCCATGATAGTGGTTTTCAACAAAGTAGATCGACTCTCCGAGGAGCAGAGACAAGGATTGGAGGCCACTTGGTTCGCCAAGGAAAATGCCCCTGCGGTGTTCATTTCCGCCGAAAAGAAAGACGGAGTGGACAAGCTGAGATCCATGATGCTCGACATGGTGCGGGGGCAATACAAAGACAAGTATCCCCATTTCCGTTTTGCGGAGAAACCAGATTACGAAAACCTTCAGGACTTGTCATCAGGCGGGAATTCAAAAAAGTCCTGATTGTCGTGAGGGGCAAGGATTTTTACCTTGTGATATCGATGATGCGTAAGTAATTTTATACGCTTAATTACGAGCAAATCGCATGCAGAATAGGATTGGCATTGTGTTGTTTTGGGTGCTATTGTGTGCACATGCCCTGCATGCACAAAGCGTTCGCAAATACAGCAATGAATTTTTGAAAATCGGTGTGGGGGCACGTGCTGCTGCCATGGGCAATGCCATGACGGGCATCACCGATGACGTGACCTCGGGTTATTGGAACCCTGCCGGTCTTGCCTTGGGCCCCCAAGCCCCCGAAGTATCCCTCATGCACTCCGAGTATTTTGCCGGAATTGCCAAGTACGATTACGTGGGTTTTGCCATGCCCGTAGGAGGCAGGAGACGTTTCGGGGTTTCGGTCGTTCGCCTAGGAGTGGACGACATTCCCAATACCTTGAATTTGGTCGACCCGAACGGCAACATCGACTTTGGGCGGGTGGAGACTTTTTCAGTGGCGGATTTGGCTGTCTTATTGAGCGTTGCGCAACGGGTGGATGTGCTAGGTGGCCTGGACATCGGAGCCAATTTCAAGGTTGTAAACCGTAGTGTCGGAAAATTTGCCAATGCTTGGGGATTTGGATTGGATGTTGGAGCCAGGTGGGATAAGGGCCCTTTCCAAGCAGGACTGATGTTCAGCGACATCACCTCAACATTCAACGCATGGACCTTCAACACCGAAACGTTTGAACAGACTTTTGTGCAGACAGGCAATGTCATTCCGGAAAACTCATTGGAAATAACGCTTCCATCGGTACGGATGGGTGCCGGCTACACGTTTATGCAGGACAAGGTTGTGGAAGTGTTGGTCTCGGTGGACAATGACATCCATTTCGACGGAAAACGCAATGTGATTGCCAACCTGGGCCCTGTTAGTTTCGATCCGCACATGGGCGTGGAAATTGGCTACCGAAAACTTGCTTTCCTTCGTGGGGGATTCAAAAACCTTCAGCAAGTAGTGAACGACAAGGGCAAAATGGCTTATTCGGTGTTTCCTTCCGTTGGAGCTGGTTTCCGCCTTAAGAACTTTCAAGTCGACTATTCGCTTTCCAATGTCGGCAATTTCTCAACCACCTTGTATTCCCACGTTTTTTCTTTGAAATATACGTTCAAATCCAACCGCTGACCGAAGTGGAAGTTACCTACACATAATCAAAATGCGTCACGCGAGCACACATAGGTCATGCTTCACAAACAAGAGGTTCCGATTGCTTTTGCTAATCGGAATTTTGAGTTTTTGGGGCCGTTTGGTACCTGCTCAGGCAATATTCGATTATGCGAACGGTTGGTACAGCCCCGGTCAATCCTACCTGAAGTTGCTCACTTGGCAGGACGGTATCTACCGAATTTCAGGCGCTGACATACGGAATGCAGGATTAAACTTTTCTCCTTCCGATATCCCCAACCTGCAGTTGTTTTTCCGCGGACAAGAACAGCATATCCATGTTGAATTGAGCGGAGGAGACTTGGCCTACCTGGAGTTTTTCGGCCTTCGAAACGATGGAAAAATTGACTCGTCCATGTACCGCGCCTCCTCCACCATGGCCCATGCACCGGACCTCCAACCCATCGAAAGACTCAGCTTATACACTGATACCGCAGCATTTTTCCTCACGGTCGGCCCTTCACCCGGTCTGAGGGTCACAGCATTTTCAGACTTCAACTACAACAGTTACAATCCCGAACAACACTTCAGGTATGAGTCCTACCACCACTATGAGCCTTACTCAGGTTCTTCGGTGTCCTGGAACAGTGGGGGTGGCAATCAATACGACATTTACCATGCGTTGAACTCATACTTTGTGATTGGTGAAGGGTATGTAGGGCAGTCTATGGCGTATAATTCCAACATCGGCATCCCGTTGTCGACTCCCCATGCAGCCAATGTGGGCATACCATCCACCTTTTCCTGCAGAATTTTTGGCCGCTCTTCTTGGAAGCACATCCTAGAAGTCAAAATTGATGGCAACAGGGTAATTCTGGACTCCATCAATGGCATTTACATCCGTACCCGAACTGCTGATTATAACCTCCCTTTGGGCAATGCGGTCAACGTGTTGTACAATCCCCTCGGCACCGAGAACAATTTCACTGACAACAACAACTATTGTTGGTCTTCCATCCGATACAGTCGCCTATTCAACATGGACGGACAAAGTCAAATTCGTATGGTTGAATGGCAAAAACAATCCAATGCCTACCTGAGATTCACCAATACTGGACCCGCAAGCGAGGTCATCGCCTGGGACCGCACCAATCACCAAAGGAGTATCGGAACAGGAAACGGAAACAACGTGATGGAAGTCGTTGTACCTGGCCGAAACAATAGGCGGGACATTACCGTCGCGGGGGGGGCAGGTGTGATGAGCCCCTTGGTTGCTTCACACTCGTTGTCCAATTTGTCTGACCCTGCTGAAGGGGCAGAGTTCGTAATCATCACCCACCCCAGCCTCCTCGCATCGGCCAATGCCTACAAGCAATATAGGGATACCTGCAGTGTCAACAGACTTTCGGCGAAGGTGGTTACCATGCAGCAAATCGTTGACGAATTCGGACATGGGAGCATCACGCCGATGGCCATCAAACGGTTTTGCAAATACACTTTGGACCAGTGGACCACTCGGCCGAAATATTTTCTGCTTTGGGGAAAAGGCCAATACGAAACAAGGAACCATCCTAACAACTTGGTAATGACCTTTGGTGACCCGGCCACGGACTATGAGTTTGTTTCCGACTTCGACAACCGGACCGTGAGCGTAGAACCGGAAGTCCCCATCGGGCGTGTTAATGCGTACAACGAACAAGAAGGGTACGCTTATCTGGAGAAAGTGAAAACCTATGAGCATACCCCTTGGGCCAGTTGGATGAAGAACTCGGTTTACCTCGGCGGCGGCAATGACACCACGGAACAAAACAATATTTTCTATTATTTGAATGACCAATACCGCCCAATTTGGGAAGGTGCTCCATTGGGTGGAACGGTCAATTACTACCAGAAGTACAACACGAGTGTCATCACCAACAGCAACTTCACCGCCACTCAACGCATCAACGAAGGAGCTTCCATCATCCACTTTTTCGGGCATTCCAGCAGCAACATCTACGATGTAGATATTCAGGAGCCTGTTTTGTACCAAAATTTCGGAAAAATGCCACTCATGGTGGCCTTTGGATGTTATGGTGGAAACTTTGCATCCAATGGCAAAAGTTTCGGAGAGCGTTTTGTCTTGCAACCGGAGAGGGGTAGCATCGGATATTTAGCCAATTCAACGGCGGGCTATCTTTTCCCATTAGGGAATTTTGGCATCCATTTTTATGGGAAAATGATGGGAAGCGAATATGGCAAACCCATCGGGCAAATCATCAAAGCAAGTATTGGTTCGTTTTACAATTCGTTCACAGACATGAACAACGTGAACCATTGCAAACAATTGAACCTCCAAGGTGATCCCTCCATCCGGATTTATTCCCCTGAACTTCCCGACCTGTCCATTTCCGAACCCGATGTCTTTTTTACGCCCCAGGGATTTTCCGCCTCCGACAGCAGCATCACCGCCAACGTCATTGTCAGAAACTTGGCCCGTGCTACGCAAGATTCCTGCTTTTTGGTTATCCGCCAAATGTTGCCCGGCACCACCAACTGGATTGTTCACCCACCTTTGAAAATCCCGCCTGTCAGTTCATTGGATACCTTCTCAATCGAAATCCGCAATACCTTCGGTGCCCTGATGGCAGGGATGAACATGTTTGAAATCCATGTGGATGCCACGGCTTTGATAGCAGAATACAGGGAGGACAACAACCGAATCACCACCAATGTGCTGATCCCGGGAAACACCCCAGCCATCCTTTACCCTCCTGAGTTTGCGGTTGTGCCAGAAAACCCGGTGAAGTTAGCTGCCTCTGCTTATGTGATGAGCAACCAGCCGGTTGTGAGGTATTATTATGAGATTGATTCGTTGCCTGATTTCAGCAGTCCTTTCAAACGGGTTTCACCTATCATCGTGGGCACAGCAGCCTACAGCGAATGGCTTGTGCCAGCGACCCTTCTAGACAGCGGAGTCTATTACTGGCGTGTGAGACTTGCAGATGTTTATCCAGCAACTTGGGCTAATTCTTCCTTCAAACACATTGTAAACCGCAGAGGTTGGGCACAATCCCGTCCGCCCCAATTCTTCAAAGACCCTACCGTCCAAATCGAAATGAACCCAGTCCAACAACAATGGGAGTTTGATCCCCTGTCCGTGGATTTGGCAGCCTACACAGTCGATTACGGACATGGTGTTTATCGCCTTGCCAATGGTGCATTTAGCAGCATTCTCCCCAACAATTCCAACTACAACGGCGTGTTGGTCACTCCTATCCGCCAGGCAGACCTGATACCTGCTTTTCAAAACACGACCTTTGGGGATTGGACCTATTACGCGATGCCGGACGCAGGGAATGATCTCACTGCCGTGGCTGCCACCATGAACAACGGCGACTACTTGTTGGTCGTAAGCGAAGGCGACCCGCGTGTAAACATTTGGCCCCAAGGCATGCAGGACCAACTTCAGTCCTTGGGCGCAGACATAACACAGCTGAGGGCCAGAAATCCCGGTCAAGGGTTCATTCTGTTATTGAGAAAGGGATTCCCCGGCCAAGCAATACAATTGGACAATCCCAATGTTTTCGACAACCAACAAAATCTTTGGCGATACGACCTCAGGGTGGCGCTGAACACGAACCACGACCGTGGCCAAGTGTCTAGCACAACAATCGGACCTGCATCTTCTTGGCAAGACTTTTTCTGGGATTGGAAAACTTCCACCAATTTGAGCGGGGATGACCTGAAGGTTTCACTTTACGCTTCCACCGATGGGGTGCAGGATTCACTTGTCCAGGTGATGCTTCCCGAAGGCACTTACGCGCTCAGCTCCATTTCGGCTGCAAGGTATCCGTACCTCAGGCTTGTGGGTCATTTCAAGGACAGCTTGGCGCGGTCGGCACCTCAACTGAACCATTGGCATGTGATTTATACGCCTGCGCCTGAAGCCATGATCGAACCGACTTTGGCGTGGAATTTCGACTCCGATACCTTGATCCAAGGAGAGAGCGGAAGTGTCGATTTCACGGTCCGCAACATCAGTGACTTCAACATGGATAGCCTTTTGGTGAAATTTGCCATCAGAAGAGCAGATCGTTCTAGGTTGGAATTGGGCACACAAAGGTACGCACCACTTCAGGCCAGGGCATCCGCCTTACTTCATCACGATTTCACCATTTCCGACTTGAGCGCTTTGGGAGCCGTAGCCTTTATCATCGAAATCAATCCCGACCGAGACCAACCCGAACAGTACCATTTCAACAACCTCTATGAGCACCGCTTTTTCATCCGCGAAGACATCATCCAACCGATTTTGGATGTGACCGTAGATGGAAAACACTTGATGAACGGTGACATCGTTTCACCTTTGCCTGAAATCTTGATTGAAGTCAACGACGAAAATCCATTTTTGGCCGTAACCGACACATCTTACGAAATCCACTTCGGACCCAAAACACCCAATCCGAACAATCTTCCCCGGGTGTTCATCTCAGGCAATGATGAAATGGAGACCGTTCCTGCTACCCTGCCGGCAAACAAGGCAAAATTGTATTTCAGGCCGGAGAGACTTGCCGACGGAGAATACACGTTGAGGGTCCAGGGCTTCGACCATGCAGGAAATGCTGCTGGTAAAACTGCCTACGAAGTCAATTTCAAGGTAATCAATGAAAGTTCTGTGAGCAATGTATTGAATTATCCTAACCCATTCAGCACATCCACTCGCTTCGTGTACACGCTCACGGGAGCAGAAATTCCCGAATTGTTCCAGATTCACATTTTCACCATCACGGGCAAGATGGTCAAGGTAATCGACTTGCATGAAACACAGGATGTCCGCATTGGGTACAACATGACAGATTACCAATGGGACGGCAGAGACATGTTTGGAGACTTGCTCGCCAATGGAGTTTACATCTACAAAGTCGTAACCAAATCAAACGGAAAGGAAATCAAGCTTCGGGACGAAGGGGTATCGGGGATGTTTGACAATGGGTATGGCAAAATGTACATCATGCGCTGATGAGTCCAAACTAATCAACAAACCAAGGATAGACCAATACCGATGAAATGGCATCCAAATAGGAATAAGATTCTCACAGCAGGTGCGATGCTCTTCGTTTGGATGTGCTCATTGAACCTTCATGGGCAGTCTGGCCACTTGTTTTTCAACGAATGGTATAACCCCAACCAACAATACGTGAAGCTGTTGGTGAGTGCCGATGGCCCTTGCAGGATTTTGAAATCTGACCTCCAATCGGCCGGTGTTCCCAATTTGGGTGGCTTGGTTGCCTCCAATCTGCAATTGTTTTATCGGGGCCGGGAAATATCCATTTTCGTTAAGGAAACCACAAACGGGGACTTGGACTACTTTGAATTTGAAGGCCGCAAAAACGACGGTGCGATTGATTCCTTGTTGTACAAAAATCCCTATGCCCCATTCAATGTGGACCCTCAGCAACAGCCCAATGTCCACAGTAGCTTTTTCACCGATACATCGGCCTATTTCCTAACATGGGATGCCGTTGCAACCCAACACCGTGGCATTTTCCTTTCCCAGAATTTTGCAAACCGAGCCCCATCCTCGAGTTATAGAAATCGTATCCAGTACGAATACAACACTTCCTATTATCAGGGCGGAGGCGGAAGGTCGGACGCAAACCATGTATTGAATCCGGATTACATCACGGGCGAGGGCTGGGTAAGCCAAGAGATTGAAACGGGGGATTTGCCGGATGCAATTGCCCGGATTGTGAGTTGTCCCGGATATGTACCCGGGGGAACGTCCCGCATGCGCGCTCGGGCTTTCGGCGTCAATGCTTCAGACCAACATGTTTTGCATATCTCACTTAACGGGACGGAGGTATACCGCGACACGACCACAGGAATCACGATTTCCACACGAGATTTTACAACCAATTTCAACCTCAGCAATCCCAATATCGTGGTGCGATTCCAGGCCTTGGGAACAGGAGTAAGGCCTGACAAACAGCGCGTTGCATGGTTCAGCATCGACTACGACAGAAGCTTCAATCTTGGTGGCGCATCTCGAACAATAGTCCGCGACTGGATGTCGTCAGACACGGCCCTGTTCCAATTTCTAGATGCTGATCTGTTTGATGGGGCATGGATATGGGACCCTATTTATAACCTACAGATTCAGGCTGACGTCTCGGGCGACACCCTCAGATTTTTGATTCCGCCCTCTTCACAGCCTAGGGACTTGTACATGTATACGGACAAGGCGGTCACCAAACCCATCATCCGTCCCTACAACTCCTTGAGCAACCTCAGCGACCCTGCAACCGAGGGAGATTTCCTGATCATCACCGACAGGCGGTTCAGCAACAGTGCCCAAGAATACGCACTATACCGCGATACGACTTTAGTGAACCGTAGAAACAGCAAGGTGGTTTATGTAGA
>Ga0209972_10002161_pt1 | contig 16334 bp, 18 predicted proteins | sample NOAtaG_7_FD_187302 | JGI IMG/M metagenome (GOLD analysis project Ga0209972, IMG submission 187302) | Freshwater lake microbial communities from Lake Erie, under a cyanobacterial bloom - NOAA_Erie_Diel1S_2200h metaG (SPAdes) (version 2) | ecosystem: Environmental > Aquatic > Freshwater > Lake ... | reverse complement strand
TTTGTAATAACTGTGCTCGTGCGCTTGAACCAGAAACTCGCGGTCCAGTTGTTCATTGTCGACATCACACTTCCAGTTGTACTGAAGTTTGTCGCTCCATTGAAAACAACACCATTTCCAGCGGCGTTTTTGGCGATTGTTCCGTTCTCTAACCCTGCGTTTCTTCCAAAAGGGGACTGATCGTACCAAGTGCCAGAACCAGCATACGAGGTTGCATCGAGGAACAACTGTAAGGAGGATTGAACCACGGTGGGTGCCAGAGTGCTGGCATATATAGAATACACTTGACTTGATGTCAAGGTCGTGGCGTAAAAGGCGACGTTGTCAACAAGGCCTGGGAAGGGACGATTGATTGAATAAAGAGGATCAAGGGCGATTCCCAAGTTGGAAATAGGAGTAGCTGCGTGTGTATAGTTCCTAGTATGAACTGTGGCTCCATTTATATACCAAATAGCCTGTGTAGGACTGATAGTAAGCGCCGTATGTACCCATTGATTCAAGGGGACTGTGTATCCTGTATCATAGTTATATGTGCCTGCATCATTGTTCCAATGATATCCTATGTTTGTTCCATTAGATGTTAAGCTAAGTGCTACTTCAGGTGTTGAACGAGTCATGATAACAGGTGCTAAGAATGATGCGCCTGTACGATATATAGTAGCACAAAAACTGACAGTATTCGTGGCCGTTACTAGCATTTCTTTATACATCAGATTGCTCAGGCTTGCCCTGTAAGAAAACCCTGAGCCCGTCTGTGTTTGCGTACTCAGATTTGACGTAGCGTAGTTCACAAAGGCTGCATCATTTCCGTTGTTGAAATCGGTGGCGAAATAGGGAGTAGGATTGCTGAGGCCGGCTGGATTCTGGTTGCGATACGGGTGCGTCGTGGGGAGGCTGCCTTGGAGACCCCACTTCCACGCGAGATAGCCCTCGACCGTTTGGCGGTCTTCAGTGGAGAACAGGCGGTTGTACATCAGAACTTCGCATATATGGCCATCCCACGATTCAGCCAAAGAAAATCTATTACCTAATAATAAGCCTGTTCCTGCTACAATATTATTTGTACCAATATTTCCTGTTGCGTATGATGTAGAACCATTAATAAACCCAGCAGAGTTTGTTGTATTAAAGTTAGCAGCACAAATGAAGTTTTGTACAAATACAGGCGATGTCGCTGCTATTTGCGAACCAGCAAACATTTGCGCATTACTGCTAAACATAACAAATCTATTAGCAGATGTAGGACTATCGTGTATATAATTTAATGTATTTCCCAACATTCTGCCCACATAAAATGCTGTTATTGGCTGGTTCATTGCGATTGATGTGTTTGAGCCTAAGCGCGATGCAGTACCTCCTGTTGCGTTATAGAAGGAAGGATATGAGGTGTTGAATAGTGTGGAGTTATAAGTGAAACCAGTGGCGTTCGAGAAAAGGTAGGCGTTTGCTGATTTGTCCCTGAGGGCAACGATTGAGCTTGTGCCAACCGATGTACTCACCGTTGTCGCATCGGCTGCGTCTATCCAGAGCTGTAGGCTGCTGAAAGAGCTCGGCGAGAAAACCGAGCCCGCCGTGGGTGCCGCGATCCTGAAAGGGTGTACAGCAGGCAGACTCGTCTGCAGACCCCACTTCCACGCGAGATAGCCTTCTACTTTCTGGCGATCGAAAGGAGTAAGGGGGGCCAAATACGATACGATTTCACCCATGTCGCCTGGGAAATAATGGTTTATTGGTGGATTGCCTGGACCAGGAGTGCCCCCTGAGCCATTATTATACGCGCCCACCAAGAGGTTGAATGATGTATTTAATGCTGTAGCAAAAGTATATGTGACTGATGTTATAGTGCTTCCATTCAAGTTATAAAACATCGTGCTTCTATCCCAATAGAAGCCAAATAGGGACGTATTTGATAAGTTAAAAGCAGATGTAATACTTCCCGTGTTTGCGTCTGTTCCTATTAGGTAATACTCCATATTAGTAGTACCGTTCGCTTTACCCATAAAATATCTGCCTGCACCACCTCCATATAATGATTTGGACATAAGCAGACCAGCCGTGTTTATAGCGTTATACTTCGCAACAATGAATGTGTGGAATGGACTCGTATTAATATTGAGAGCGTTCGTTCCATAATCAATATACTGTGATGTGCCGTTGAAACGCACAGTAGCGTTGCTCCCTATTCCGCTACTAATATAGGTCGGTCCATTACTGGCTCCTCCTGTGTAGGCATTGGGACTCAAGTCATTCCAGGCAGTCAGGGCCTGGTTATTCGAGGCTCCTGTTATCCTCGTGGCGTCTATCCAGAAAGAGAGACCGGTGAGCGAAGACGGCGAAAAGGCACTGGTCGTTATGCCAAACCCCAGGCTGCTCGTGAAAGCAAAAGGGATACAGTAGCCCGTGTCATTTATGGCCTGCACGAGGAACTGATACCTGATATTCGTAGAAGGCATTTGCAGAGTGCGGGCGCGCTCGAAAATGTAGGACGACTTCGTATAGCTCGAGATAGAAGCAGTACTCGGCAGCACCGTTACCACGAACCACTTGGGCGTCCCCTCATTCGCGATCGTCGATAAGTTCCATGTGATCAGCGCCGTCGATATATTCAGCGTGCTCACCGTAGCCGTCGAGGGGCCAAACGGCAACACACCGGGTTGGACAGTGCGAAATGTCGCTGCAGGACTGGTTCCTATCGCATTCGTCGCCGTGAGAGTGAAGGTGTAGTTCGTGTTATTCGTCAATCCGCTCACTCTATAGAAGGGAGTGCCGGCACTAATATCCTGTGTATAGGCCGCTGCCGCCTCGGCTAACGTGTAGTTTATAATAGGAGAGCCGCCGTCCGATGAGGGAGGCTGCCAGTAAAATGTTATAGCCCCATCCTCGGGCCAGGGGCGCAGCTCAATATTCGGTGCGCTCGGCGCTGACATCTTCTATCTAGCGGCGGTGGTATTATTCTACAGAGAACTATAAGGACTCATCCTCTTATCTCGCGTCAAGCTCTCTCCTGGCGATCCCTTGGGATACACCTTCACAGTATCAAAGGAGGCGAGCTTGAGGAAGCGACCCACATTCGAGCGTCCGTCGGCCCAGGCCGGATTTCCCTTCAAGAACACTGCGTTTCCAATAAGCAGCTGCTCAGTGTGCTCACGGCGCTGATCGGGGCTCATCCCCTTTATCTCGGCATGCACAGCGCCGTCTTCGGTCTCCTTGGCAAGTGTAAAGACTTTGCAGCTGGGCAAAAGCTTTTTCGCCTCATCGACTATGCGGTAGTCATCCGTCTGTATAAAGAGGTTGCGCCCGTCGTCCTTGATCTCGCAGTCCTCCAGAATCTTGGGAAGAGGAATCAGATCCATCTCTCTACTGCCATCTGCAACCTTGTCTCCGCGGCGGACATAGAGCGACGTGTAGGGCCCGCCAATTGTCTTGATGAAAGCCTCGGCCTTGTCCAGCATTTCCTGCTTCGGCTTGTAGATTTCGCGGATGGCCTCTTCATAGCGTGAGACAGGATAACTGCGCTCACCAATGTCGAGACCATGCTGATAGCGCGTGGGGGCGGGATCCAACGGCTCGGCGGGAAGGGAGGTGAGCGTAGTAAAATAGTCGTGCCAGCCATCTTTTGCAGTGTATTGCCAATCCTCGTGACTTATATAGAGCGGGACACCGCTATCTTTGGAGAGCATATAGGCATTACAGAGGAAGAAGAAGGTCGAGTAGAAGCCGGCGCCTGGCGTGAAGGCAAAAAGGATAGGCGCGGATGCTCCACCGCGTTGTCTTGGGTTCCTGCGCCTGCTGCTGTGGCGCCTCTTATGCCTCTTCCTACTTACTCTACGCGTGCGGTGGCGAGGCATTCTACTTATATGGCTGGAAATGTGCGCGAAGCTGTGTAAAATTAAATGGAGCCAAGTGGCCCTTGGTCAAACAACACTAGCCACTATACTAGCCACAAAATGCAGTGCGCCGCTCTTACACCCAAGTGTCGCCCCTGTCGCGGCTACGGAGTCCCATGCTCAGAGGTCCGAGGAGCCCACGTGGCCCTCTGTCACATGCACCGCGACTTCTTTAAAGGAGATGCGCTATTTGAAATCATCAAGGACTACGCCTACCCATACACTTCAGAGAGGAAGAGGAAGGCGATGATTCGTGCCCTGGCGTGCCCCCTCTTTGAAGTGAAGGAGTCATATATGTGGCATATCGAAACAGACGCATATATGGAGGATTCGCGAGGCAACAATGACCGCGCCCTTGCTATGTTCTGCCTCTTCGTCTGCGCAGGCCGCATTTGGCCAAGCCGGCATCACATACTCTGGGTGAGAAAAGTTGTTGCGGAGCTGCGGATTCTCTTGTTCTGTTTGCTCGAGCCGCGGATTTCGGCGGAATATCGTAAGTATATCGTGGAGCAACTGGAGCCCTTCTTTAAAGGAGTGGATCCTGTAAAGGGGGTGATTATCCTCTCAGCGGCGATGATGGACGAGAGTTTCAACCTGGAGGCTGGGGCGGAGGTCCAGCGTGTGGGCGTGGGGATGTGGCGGCTGGTAGCGGAAACATTCGTGCCCATGATGAACACGAGATGCTTGATAGGAGAGTCTATGGAAGAGGCTATGCGACTTCTCGACGAGACCAATGCGCGAAACAAGAAGTCACAGTGGCACCGCGGGGAAGTGCGTGGGCATTTCGAGAGGGAGCTGCGTGAGGCCGCGGGACGAGAGAGGGCTGCGCAGCGCAAGAGAGTGGGGCTGTTCAAGGAGGAACTGATGCAGGTCTGTTGGCATCCTAGGCGGGTCGAGCGGGTCCTTGAGGCAGGAGGAGATATTGATGATATGTGAGGGGAGGCGCGGCAAAAAAAGATGTGAGGCGTGAGCTTCAAGCATCACATCTTTTTTATGGGGCTAGTAGGCTTTAGAGAGGAAGTGGCTCATCTTCGATCACTTGAATGGTATTATCCCCAGTGAGTGTTGTGATGATCTGCTGGATGAACCCCGCTACAGAGGCAGGATCGCTTCTACAAGAGATCTCTGGATAGACAGCATTCACTGTGCGAACTTCAGTGTCCCTCTTGTTTCCCAAGAGGAGGATTGGCTTCGACGAGTAGCTGCGGGCGAGCTGCGTCCAGCGCGCCTTGGCATTGTTGAATGTGGCCCTGTTATCAAGAGAATACATTATTACAATGAGGTCTGCGGCGGCGATATTGGCCTGCGATTGTGTCGTGGAGTATTCCTCTTTGCCGGCATAGTCCCAGACATCAAGAAGAATAGGACCCTGATTCGTATGTACTGGAATGGGATGGACTTCGGCTCCAACAGTGCTCACGTATCTCTTGTCAGCGTAGCCGACCTTCAGAACTTTCACGAGAGATGTCTTGCCGACGGCAGGGTCTCCCAGCAGAGCAATCTTGTATTGGCGCATCATTTTTATAGGTTGGCTGAAGATGATGATGGTACTGGAGAGAGCGATACTGGGTATGATGGGGCACGAGGAATCAATTTTACCTTGAAACTCGCCGCGTGGCACTCTTGGGACTCTTGGATCGCCGCGTGGGGCTCTTAGACCTTCTCGGGCTCCGCCGCTTTCGCGTTGCACTCAGACCCAGAAAGGGGTATATCTTTTCACGGACTACATTGGCAGGAAGACGACCACGCACGGCCAGGGCACCCATCACAATACGTGGGTCTGACTTCAACGACAGCTTTGCCTTGCTGAGTCTTTTGGGAGTAACAGGCCTCAGCATATCTGCGATTTCCTCGGCCCTCTCACGAATCTTCTTCGAGTTCTTGCGCGCCAGATGATTCGCAAGCATATCATATGCTGTTTTCCTGTATTTGTCCCGTGACCTCAGTAGGGGGTCTGCTCCATTATTCAGCAAAATGCGCACAGCAGGAACATTCAACTGCTCTGCAGCAAACATAAGAGGGGTAATCACTTCGTAGCCGAAGTTACTAAAATAGATGTTCGGGTCGGCCCCCAGGGAAAGCAAGACAGAAACAGCCTTCGGACTTGTATTGGTACCGAGCGCATACGATAAAAGGGGGAAGCCATCAATATCCATATTTGGATCCAGCTTTTCCTCCAAGAGAATCTCCTCTAGCTCTTCCGCGTCATCATCGCGAATAGCATTCATAATCTCATCTTCGATGGCAGAGTGTGGATTATCATTATTGTTCCACTCATTGCCCATATTGTTCCAATCGTCGTTGTCCATTCTGCTTTGGGGAGAGAGGAGTTTTAAGGATGCTGAGGAGCGGCAGGGAGTATGCAGAGGGAAGCCCTACGACACCTCGGAGGGCTTACGGATGCTCCGCAATAAACATATCGGCCACCCCCGCAACAGGCACCCACGTGTATCCTATCTCGCGCAACTTGGCAAAGACGCCCTCGCGCAACTCCGCCACGGGCACACGGGAATCCGCGTGAGCCCCCCAACTCTCGAACAAAATCTTCGGCCACCCATTCTCTCGCAACGTCTCCTTCGCGCCCTCCAGCACTTCACTCTCAAACCCCTCCACATCCATCTTTATAAAGCCAATGTTGCGCAGACCGAAATAGTCCAGTCGGCGCATCGGTACAGTCACACGCCGACACCCCTCATCAGCCTCCGTCAGCTGCTTCACACCATTGTCCCCTCCCTCTTCAGACCGCACGTAGTACGTGGTTTCCCCGTCACGATTCCCGAGGGCAAAAGGGAGAGGCGTGACTTTGTACTCGAGTCCCTTTATAGCCACATTCGCCGCAAGATAACAAAAGGTGCGCGGACTGCACTCGAATGCATACACATGGGCCGCTTTGGGCGCAATCGTCCAACTGTATGTTCCTACGTGGGCCCCGATGTCCAAGAAGGCCTTGTCGGGCTGTATAAAGTAATCATAGATCCACTGGAGCACGCGCTTCTCTGCGAACCCCTGGCGATGGACGAAGCGGGCACCGGCGAGGTCCGGATACGCCTGCACATCAGCCGGCACGGCCTCGAAAACGGAGTTGTCCCCTCCTTCAGATTCTGGCCGAATAAGATACATCCTAGACGGGGGCAGCAAGTGTTCTCGGGGCACGCGGCCGCACATAAAGCGAGCAGACTGTTCTTCCTTTAAAGGAGATGGAGATGGGCTCGGCGGCGACCCCAATCACAACCTTCGTCACCGCCTTCCTCGATCTTCGTGAAGACCGCAGCAAAGATAAATCGTTCGAGCGCTGCTTTGACCTCTTTGATCAGCTGGCGTCCAGTGGAATCCCGCTGCACCTCTTCTTGAGTCGGAGCTTCGAGGCGGTCTATAAACCGAAGCCGAATGTCGTGGTCGAATGGCTCGAGCTCGAGGATCTGGCTACCTATAAAGAAGTGGTTGCCGCTGAGGCCGCGCTAGGGGCGCCGATGGCCCTCCCTATCCAGCGGACGCCCCATCACGACACGCGAAACTTTATGATCTTGATGAATGCCAAGGCCGAGTTCGTAGCCCGTGCTGCCGCCCACGAACGCTGGGCAGACGTCCCCCAGTTCGCCTGGATCGACTTCAGCATCTGCCACGTGTTTCGCGATCCCGCGGCATCTCTTGCGTATTTACGCCTGCTCGCGCAGACGCGTCTCCGTGCCCCCGTACTCGCCTTTCCAGGCTGCTGGTACCGCGGTGCCCACTTTGACAATCTCTTCGGCGGCATCAACTGGCGCTTCTGTGGCGGGTTCTTTATAGGGGATAGGGCCTCCGTGGAAAACTTCGGGGCCCTGTACCGCCGCGAGTTCCCACTCGTGCTTGCCAACATCAAGAAGCTCACCTGGGAAGTCAATATGTGGTCCTATTTCGAGTGCGTGGCTGGTGGGGCCTGGAGACCCCACTGGTTCGCCGGCGACCACAATGATAGCATCGTGCGTGTGCCACAAACCCTCTTTCACGTGGTGGCCAGCTTGACCACAATACCCCCACGACTCGCCGCGGGTGACTGTCGCAAGGCGATCGACTCCCTCTTGGACCAAGTCGATCGCGTCTATCTTGCAGTCCCGCTCGCTTACGACCGCTTTCCTGGAGAGGTGGAACTGCCCCCGTGGCTCGCCGACCCCGAGGGGCCCTATGCTGAAAAGGTGGTAGTCGTGAGACCGTCGCAAGATTCGGGACCGGCCACGAAATATCTGGGTGGCCTGGGTTCGATCCCTGCGGGGTCCTGGATCTTCTTCTGTGATGACGACCAGGAGTACGCCGGGGGACTCGTGACCCAAATGCTGGGGCGCGTGGGGCAGTTGGCTGTGTATCAGAATCACTGTGAGCACATTCGTCTGAAGACATCCGGTGGGCTCGTGCATGGCTACGTGGGGAACTTGGCGCCTGTTGCTGTCCTGGATGGCCTCACGGGGCATCCTCTGCCCCCCGCTGCCCGCTTTGTAGATGACCAGTGGATGTCGATCTACTGTCACAAGAGGAGCGTACCAGTACTTCCGAGTGGAGTCGAAGAGTATCGGCACATTTTCGCGGTGCTCGATGGATGGCACGAGAAGCTGGGCGTGGCCTCGTTGTCTGAGATGGGGAACAGGGACAGCAAAGTGGCAGAGATAGCGGCTGCCTTTGGAGTGCGCTTTGCAGCCAGAGGCGTAATAGAGGATGATGCCGCGCAAAATTGACGGGGGGAAGCCCTGTTTTAGATGGCATACCTTTAGCGCAAGACACAAGAGACAAAATGGCCGCAATCATTGAAGCAAGTAATATCGTCCAGCTCCATCTTCATAACAGGAAGGAGCTGAAGACGATGATCAAGATACTGGAGAGCAACGAGAGGACGTTGTCGGCGAGGATGTGGACTGGAGAGGAGGAGGCGGGAGGGAGCACAGCCTGGCGCGAACTGGAGGAGCTGGAGGCGTGGAAGCTGGTGTGCAAGATTGTCTTGCTCGAGAAGATGATCGCTTTAAAGGAGGAGAAGCTGGCCGAGACGGACAAGTATATTGACGATCTGGAGGAGCAGGGGGGGGATATATCGGCCGCGTGCGAAGAGTGGGATGCCATTGATGCCCAGATCTGCCAATGCACAGAGCAACTGGAGGCTTTAAAGGAGGAGGCAGATGAGATGCCTGGAATAGATTATGTGTGGTGATAGGAGAATGCGAGGCGGAGGCACGGGAACCAGAAAGGCGCGGGCCACGGGCCACCAACTTTTTAATGATAATCCACGCGGACGTCCGCGGCTCACCACACTCGCCTACGGAACTCGCAAGAAGGCCATCGATTCTGTTCGGCGTCTTCGCGCGATGCCGCGGGCCTACCAGCGCCAGGCGGCGACCACGATGTATTACAGGGCAAAGCATCACGCCAACCAGACTACTGGAATGCGTGAGGCTATGAAGGTCTATCGGCGTTTTCTAGATCAGCTTGATCGCCGATGAGGATGCCTTGGTCGTGGCGGCAAGAAAGAGGCCGAGGGGGGCCGCTCTCTCACAGACGAGGCGCCGTACGCCCTGAGCTGCAGCCAACTGTGCCGCGTGCTCGAAGAAGGCCTGCTTGCGCGCTTTCCCCGTAGTGGGCTTGCTCGTAGTAGGAAAGGCATAGAGGATCCATTGCGGATCCACTATACCCTGCAGTGTCTGCAGTACTTCCTCGCTTTGCGCCAGCACGAGTATCTTGGGAGCCAGCAACTTCTCTTGTGTCACCAGCGCACGCAAGGCCGCCACGGCCTGGGTGGGTCGCCCTTGTGCGCCGAGCACGACGGCAATGTCAAAAGGGGCAGCGTCTATGGCGGAGACCGTGGTGACGGCGGCACCCCTCTTGAGTTCCCTCAGGCGGACTTCGTTCAAGTATCGCTCCATCTCCACCTTTCCAGCTGGGCCGTAGCGTAAATGGGCAGCTGCAGCCGAGCGTGTGGCATCAAGTGTGAGCCCCTGGAGGAACTGGACGTAGCGCGTATTGCTCTGCCGAAGAGGTGTTGCAGACAGTATTTTTGAGTCAGTGTATCGGACACCCGAGATATCTTGATAGAGCGAGCGGAAGAGGGGAAAGTTGGCACTCACGTAGTTGATCTGATCTGCCACGTAGAGGGGGTTGCCCTCCTTTTGAGCAAAGGCGTGGGCATAAAGAAGCGAAAGGGCCTGCTCTTCAAAGGGGGCATCGGACGTCTCGAAGATATAGCTCTTCTCTTGAGGGGGCTTGGAGCCCGTGGCGGGCCCTCTGCGAATCCAAGATGTCATTCTTTCCTAGCGCCAGAATCCTTGGATGCAAATCTAAGCGAAGATGTGGAGGGAGGATTCTGGAAGAGGGTGGAAGATAGCCGGCCAAGAACGTTCGAGGTAGTGGTTGGCCTCGTGAAAGGGACCTTTGCTCACCTCGTCCAGGAGCTTCTTGTAGAACTCTCGGGGTCTCTTGTGTATGTCGGCGCGTGTGGCGGAAAAAATGGCATAATATGGTTGATACGGGCTCGATACGCCTGGAAAGTGGGCCTTGTACCAGGCTCCGAAAGGGCGTATATCAGCAGGTATAAGATCATAGGAACCGTTCTTATTTCGGTTGGATCCGTGGCTAACGACCCACCTTGTGATGACGAAATCAAAGAGCTGTTCATGAACAGGGCGCGATAGCTTGGCTACAGGTATGAGCGTGCCAGGGGCATTCACCACCGCTTGGGCGTGCTTGATTTTGTGTGGCAGATCTGCTGATCCTGGTAAAAAGACGGTGCGCTCAGGAAGGGTATCATAGTTGTTAAAAATATGGGTGAGGTATGTATGCTCACAGACGCCCAGATTGGGGAGCTGGAGTATCTTGCAGTTGGCCCCTGTTGGCTTACACGTGCTGGGGACTTCTGGTGACTTGTCATAGATATAGACTGTGCCGAACTTGGTGTCTTTAAAGGGGGGCTTCTCGAGCCAGTCGAGTGGTTCTTTATAGTGGGCGATGACGAGGTCTGGTGGAGGCGACTGTGTCTGAGCACCGCCGCTCTGTTTTCTTGTGCGGCTCCTGGACCTGGCCCTAGACCGTGTGCGGCTGCGGCGCCTTCGAGGCATTCTCTATTCTATCAGCAGAGGATTCTAAGGCCATAGCCACCATTTCAATCTCCTGTTTCTGCTGACCACTCATTACGAGCGACGGGTCACGGGTAAAGCTGCCAACGATGATACCGTGGGGTAGGAGAGCGGCCTCTATTGATCGTGTGAGGTCGTTGCTGAAGAGGGCGGTAAATATAGTGGCGTGTGTGTGGCGGTGTTCGAGGTCATCTCCAAAGAGAAGGAAGGGGCGAGAGCAGCATCGACAGGGAGGGAGATGGGAAATACGGCCAAAGTAGCGGCCACGCATATAAACTGGCACGTAGAGGTCACCCAGTTCCCCTACAGAGGATGGCTGCCAGCAGTTGGAACACCAGAGATTATAGCCGCCTGCAGAAGAGAAGATTTGGCGTTCGAGGCTCGAATCCACGAGATAGCCCACGAGGATCCTGCTCTTGTAGGAGGAACCCGCGGTGTAGCCATCGTCGTCTGCTGGATAGAGGGTGCGCTCTTCGAGCTGGATTGCCATATAGAAGTCTGTTCCTATATCCATATGAGCCAAGAGACGCATACGCCGTGTTGTAACCGAGTCTGAATGCACAGTCTTCCAGGGACCGATCAGGACTGTCATGTCTGGAGCGGAGCTTGCCATCTTGTCTTGAGAGAAGAGGAGAGGGATACTAAAAAGGGAGGGGAGACTGGGCGTCAATTTCATGAAAAAAGGGTTAGTGCCTGGGTCTTACAGATCTGTGCATTCGAGAACCTCAGGCTTAGTAGTAACCACGATATAGCCGAAATCCCTTCATACAGGGACGACTCTCAAACTTTACCTTTCCAAGTCGCTTATACTCAATAAGCTGCTCTTCCATATTATCATACATATTCATCTCGCGGAAATAGTTATAATAAACCTTTCCGAACTCATTCATCTCGTCTTGAGTCCATGTTATGGGCTCAGTGTGAGTCTTAGGTGACACCTTCACACGAGGAGCAGGGGGGGCAGGAGAGGGAAGAGAAGGAGCTGAAGCCAGAGCAGGGACAGTGCCCATAGCAGCGAGGCGAGCAGAGCGACGGGGTGCGGCGTTCATCTTGGCGTTTGTATCTGGAGATGATGTGATACTTGAGAAGTAGGGGAGCCGGCGGCACAATTTTATTGGGAGACTCGGCAGAGGGGAGAGCCATGGAAAAAGTGAGAGGCTGTTCCCCCCCTGTCTTGTATTTGTGTTTGCTATGATAATCACTTAGTCATCTCTATCGCGTAAATGCGTGCCCTCAGGGCAGTCATTGAGTTCGAGAACCTCAGAGCTGTGTTATAGGACATATTTAGGTTCTGAACACTTTGGTCAAACTGCTTGAGTTTGTTCTTGACAACAGTTCTGACATAGGCGCTCTTCTGATACAGTGGAGTTAGTGCATCATTGAGCATAACCTCTAACATAGCTGTTATAAGTTCTATCTTTTCTGAAGGAGGGTGGTAGCCAACTAAGATATCTAGTTTATTTAACAGGTCATATATAGCCTTCTGTGTCTCAGCTGTATACGGGTCATTCACAAGAGGAGTAGGGGGGGCAAGGGGAAGAGGGACTGGAGCCAGGGCAGGGACAGTGCCCATAGCAGCGAGGCGAGCAGAGCGACGGGGTGCGGCGTTCATCTTAGCTTTATATCACTAGGAGTAATGAGACTACTGGGGAAGTATGGGGGGTCGCCGGCCCAATTTTGGGGGAAGACTCGCCAGAGGGTTAGGCGAAGAGCCATAAAAAGTGAGAGGGCCTGTGCCTCTCTGTATTGTATTTGTGTTTGCTGTGATAATCACTTAGCCGTCTCGATCGCGTAAATGTGTGCCCTCAGAGCAGTCATTGCGTTCGAGAATCTCAGAGCTGTACTGTATGACATATTTAATGTCTGAACTTTCTGATCAAAGTCAAGGAGTTTGTTCTTGACAACAGTTCTGAAATAGGCATTCTTCTCAAATAGTGGAGTTAATACATCATCGAGCATAACCTCTAACATAGCTGTTACAAGTTCTACCTTTTGTGATGCGGGGCAATCAGCTATGAGAGTGAGTCTATTGGACAGACTCTTCATAGCCTTTCGTGTGTTGGGTGGATAGGGGTCATTCACGAGAGAGGGACGAGAGGCAAGAGGAGAGGGGGTTGGAAGTACAGCAGGAACAGTGCCGATGGCATTGGCCATCTTAGCAGCGAGGCGAGCAGAGCGACGAGGGATTGCGTTCATCTTGGCGTTTGTATCTGGAGATGATGTGATACTGGAGAAGTAGGGGAGCCGCCGGCCCAATTTTATTGGGAGATTCGGCAGAGGGTTAGGCGAAGGGCCATGAAAAAGTGAGAGGCTGTGCCTCTCTGTCTTGTGTTTGTGTTAGTTGGTTGTATCAATCCTATTTAGAAACGGTTACATTGAGAATGTGTTGTCTCAGATTGTAGATTGATCTTAACAGAGCTTGTTTGACATTCTTAGTTAGGTTGTACTGATTGATTGTATATTCAAAGAAGTTCAGTTTCTCATTAACCACTTCAGTGAATCGTTTTTTACTTATGTATATATCCTTAGAAGAGAGCATATACTCAAACATACGTGTGATGTGCTTAGCCTTCGTATTATGACTGACAGCCATCAGAGTATAATATTCTGCCGTATCTAACATACACTTCACAGATGATACAAACTGATCTTGCGTTGGTGGGACTGGGACTGACTTAGCGGCGGCGATACGAGCAGAGCGGCGGAGAGTGAATGCGGGATTCATCTTAACTCTGATTGCTAAATACTCAATAGCAAATGGGACTACTGGGGGAGTAGGGGGGGTGGCGGTCCAATTTTATTGGCAGACTCGTCAGAGGTTAGGCAAAAGCTATGGAAAAAGTTAGGCACTCTGGCCTAGATTCGAATGCAACACAACTAATGCTTAGTAATCATCGCGCCAATAGGTCTTTTCGCCCCCCCTTCTCCTCCAGACTGAATAATACACTCTGTGTCAGGCTGTTTGAAGTCATCAATAAGTTCATAATCAATATTCGAGCGTTTATCTTCTTTCAAACCTATTATTCTGCCTTTTACTTCATTGTAGCGCGCATACGCATCATCGCGATTATAGAAGAGATAGATGCTGGGTGGATTCAACTCATTATGACCACTATCACAACTAAGTTTAACGACGATGTAGGGAGAGGTCTGAGGAAGAGGTAGAGGATTTGTAAATCTCTTAACGATCACTCCAATAGGCCTCTTTGCCGCATGCGGTCCATCTCCACATTGAATAACAGATTCATTATCTGACTGACTGTATCCATCATACCCGATATCACATTCTTCTCTCATATATTTTATATCATCCTTTACCTTATCATAGAGCTTGTAGGCATCCTCACGATTATAGAATACGCTAATGTGAGGGGCGTACATATCATTGGAGCTACTATTACAACCGAACTCGACTACAACATAGGTCTCTAAAGAGGGGGGGGCTGGCACAGTGTCTGCTACTGCAGAGGCAGCAGGCACTGGAACAGGGGGAAGCACTGGAGCAGAGCCGTTCTTAGCGGCGATGCGAGCAGAGCGGCGAGGTGCGTTCATCTTGTTATACTATGTAGATGATGTGGATACTGGAGATGTAGGGGGCGGGACAGTTCAATTCTACTCGGCGATCCCATCAGTTCTTCTTGGACCCCTTTCTTCTCTTGGTCCCCTTTGACTTGAAGCCGTTATTGTTCTTGTTCTTGTTCGCACTACGCGTGGGGCTGAGCTGCGGCAGAACAGGTGGCAAAATGAGATCATCTACGTTAATGCCGTTCTGGGGGCTGAGAGGAATGCCCAGCGGCACGTGCGTGCTATAGTCGCTGAAGTTGAGGACCTCGGGACGATGTATCTCGAAGTACCGCTTGAGCCTAGGTGCAACCGTTTTGAGCCTGTGTTCCTCTGCGTTCGTGAGCCGGCCCCTCTCCTTTTTCAGCAAAAGCCCAGCCTGATTGAAGGAGAAGTCTGATGCAATCTTGTCGGCCCTACGCTCGAGCGCGTGTTGGTTTATAGGGGACATGGCGGAAAAGGGAGAAGGAGGAGAGCGTCGAGGGGACCGTGAAGGCGAGGACCGCTTTCTCTTGCGGGTAGGCGAACCTGGCATTGCTATATAGAGGGGGGAGATATTCAGTGGGCAGAGGGCCAATGAAAAAGAGCGGGGTTCTGCTTACCTGTCAGCACGCAGTGCTTGCTGAGCGCTAGCCTCTGGCTGAGCTATCATATACCGTCGCTCCCTTCGTTTTATAGTTTTATTTTGTCTTGTGTGTTTTTGTGTTAGTTGCCTCAGAAGCGGCGGAATGTGTTGGACTTCTCGTCAGGGAAGCGGCGGAATGTCTCAGGCTTGTAAGAGGGATTGCCATCCCACTCAGCGCACCAGCCAGGCTCGCCAGGGTGCATCCTGTCACAGACGTGTGGTGCCATACGCTTTCCAGTGACTGGGTCAGTGTATTCGTGGGACCAGCACTCTGTAGTGACGCGGCGAGTAGTGGGTCTGGCTGGAGTGCCCTGGCAGTTGTAGAGGAACTTGCAGGGTTGGTTGATCTTCTGTGCCTTCTGCTTACAGTAGACTCCAACTCGGATTGCCACTCTGTCTGCCTTGCGCTCACGCTCACGAGCCTCGCGCTCGATTGCGTCCTTCCGCTCCTGTTCCAGCAGAGCGGCCTCGCGGGCAGCATCGCGAGCAGCCTTCGCATCTGCTGAGAGCTGGCTCTCACGCAGTGCCTCCTCCTCTGCCCACAGATCACCCCAACCCAGACCAGCGAGCATCCCCCTCTGCCAGCGGGCCATATCCGCGCTGTTCATCGGGTGGAATCGGCAGTTGCCCTTGCACAGACCCTCGTGATGAGGCTGTGTAAGATCAAGTGGCTCATCCAGCAAGAGCCAGCGGCGCCCAGTGCTAGCACAGTGCCACATCCCGTCGTCGATTGCGCTCATAATAGAGCAGCAGCGACAAGGGGGTGCGTCATCGATATAGCGCCAGAGAGCCCAGTTATCCTCGTAAGAGGGGAGAGAGAACTTACCATTGTGTCCAGTAGCCAGGGGTCCAGAGGTGTAGATGCTTGCCACGATTGCCATTGTAGAATGCTGAAGAATGCTGAAGATCACTAGAAGATTGCTAGAAGATAAGGGCCTGCTGAGGATATAGGGGGGGCGGCGGCTCAATTTTATTTCCTAAGAAGGGGGTACAGAGGGGTCAGCACGCAGTGCTGCTGAGCGCTCTGCCTGTGGCAGAGCTGTCAGAGAGGGGTCAGCACGCAGTGCTGCTGAGCGCTCTGCCTGTGGCAGAGCTGTCAGAGAGGGGTCAGCACGCAGTGCTGCTGAGCGCTCTGCCTGTGGCAGAGCTGTCAGAGAGGGGTCAGCACGCAGT
>Ga0209972_10002154_pt1 | contig 16374 bp, 15 predicted proteins | sample NOAtaG_7_FD_187302 | JGI IMG/M metagenome (GOLD analysis project Ga0209972, IMG submission 187302) | Freshwater lake microbial communities from Lake Erie, under a cyanobacterial bloom - NOAA_Erie_Diel1S_2200h metaG (SPAdes) (version 2) | ecosystem: Environmental > Aquatic > Freshwater > Lake ... | reverse complement strand
CCGCGAACGACGGCCTCAAGGTCGTCGGCGGCCTCATCACCGACACGATCACCGCCGAGGGCGGCAGCCTGAGCGCGATGACGATCTCGGGCGGTACCATCAACAACGCGGTCATCGGTGCCACGATCGCTAAGGCGGGCACCTTCACCGACCTGGCGGGCAGCACGAAGCTCACCACGCCGAAGGTGACCAACGCCGGCGGCACCCTCGCGCTCGACGCAGACACCCTCGCGCTTAGCGCGAAGGATCTCGCGCTGGCCGCGACCGGCGGCACCAGCTACCTCACCATCAGCACCGGCGGCTTCGAGCAGATGCGTGTCGACGGCGACGGCAATGTCGGCATCGGCACCAACGCGCCGACGGCGAGGCTCGACGTGAACGGCAAGGTCCGTGCGCGCAGCGACTTGGCGGTCGATGGCAAGCTGGATGTCACCGGTCAGACGACGATGAACGGTGCCCTCAACGCGATCGGCGGCATCACCACGACCTCGCTTTCGGTCTCCTCGTCCATCTCCACCGGCACGCTCTCGGCCAGCACCTCCGTGACCGCACCGGCGCTGGTGTCGTCGTCGCTGTCCAGCACCGGTGCCCTGGCGCTCGTCGCCGGGGGCAGCACCAACTCGGTCGCCATCATCACGAACGGTGCGACCCGGGTCACCATCGGCGCCGACGGCCTGGTTGATATCGCCGGCAGCTTCCGTGCGGCTGGCTCGGCCACGTTCGACAGCACGGTCACGCTCTCGGGCGGCACGGTCAACGGCATCCCGTACCTCAACGCCGACAAGCAGCTCGTCACGGGCGACAAGCTCACCTTCGACGGCACGACCCTCAACGTGAAGGGTATGGTTTCGGCCGCGAAGATCATCCCGACCGGCGGCACGGTAGCCGGCAACGGCATGTACCTGCCGGCGACCGACACGCTGGCGTTCAGCACCAACGGTGGTGAGCGTCTGCGCATCGATGCGAACGGCCTCGTCGGCATCGGCACCGGTGCGGGTCCCATCGGCGCCCAGCTGCAGATCAACGGTGCTACCAACACCACCGGCCTCATCGTCCGCGGTGGCGCCGGTGCCGACAAGATCCTCGAACTGCAGGACAGCGGCGGCGGTCGCGTGCTCGAGGTCACCGCTGACGGCAGCATGGGCATCGGCAAGGCGCCGGGGACCGGCTTCAAGCTCGATGTCGAAGGCGATATCCGCGGTACCCGCGTCTTCGCGCAGGGTGTCGAACTCACCTCCGACGCCCGCTTCAAGACCAACATCTCGGCCATCGCCGATGCGCTGTCGATCGTGCGCAAGCTGCAGGGCGTGTCCTACGACTGGAACCGAGCGGCCTTCCCGGACCGCGGCTTCTCGCCCCGTCCGCAGATCGGCGTGCTGGCGCAGGAAGTCGAGAAGGTCCTGCCGGAGCTCGTCTCCACCGACGCGCAGGGCTACAAGTCGGTCAACTACACGGGCTTCATCCCGGTATTGATCGAGGGCATGAAGCAGCAGGCCGACCGCCTGGATGAGCAGGACGCGCGCCTCGTCACCGCCGAGCAGACGCTGGCGATGGTCGAAGAGCGCCTCTTCAAGACCGAGGAGCAGGTCCTCAAGATCGACGAGCGTCTCGGCCAGGCCGAGGCCTTCGTGGCCCGCTTCTCGCTCACCCGTGAGCCGGACACCATGGTCGTGCTCACGCCGACCTTCAAGGTCCAGAACCTCACCGCCGACCGCGCCTACATCGCCGAGCTGCGCGCGCAGCGCATCGAGGCCGAGAAGGCGCGCTTCGTCGAGCTCGACGCCGACGGCGCCACGATCGATAGCGTCGACGCCGCCCGCCTGCGCGGCCGCGTCGTCAACACGGGCGGCAAGGAGCTGTTCGTGTCCCTCGGCACGGTGGCGCCGCTCTTCGAGGCGGCCCAGGACGCCCACTACATCGTCTCGGTCACGGCCGAGGACGGCAGCTTCGCGACGGCCCAGGTGGTCAACGCGGGCGGCACGGTGCGCGTGGTGCCGACGGCTTCGCAGGGCATCGATGTCGTCGCCAACGGCAAGTCCGTGGGCCTCCTCGCGCCCTCGAAGAAGGTCAAGGCCAGCTGGACCCGCACCGGTTGACGGGGCAGATCCGCGTAGCGCTGGTCGACGACCAGTCCCTCGTCCTCGAGGGGCTGCGCGTGCTGCTCGAGACCATGCCGTCGATCTCGGTCGACTGCGCCACCACGCAGCCCATGGAGCTCGTCACCGAACTGCGCCGCAAACCGGTCGATGTGGTCGTCTCCGACATCCGCATGCCCGGCTTCAACGGCTTCGATGTGGTCAAGCGCCTCAACAGCTGGGCGCGGCCGATCCCGGTCATCCTGCTCACCACCTTCGACGAGGCGAACCTGCTCGATGAGGCTATCGCCGTCGGTGCGAAGGGCTTCCTGCTGAAGGGTGCCTCGCCCGAGGACCTGCTCGCCGCCATCGAGGCGGTGGCGACCGGCGGCCAGTGGATGAGCCCGGTGGTGACCAATTCGGTGCGCCGCGCCACGCGTGCCGCCGATCGGCCGGGCGACGCGGTGTCCTTCGATACCACGCTCACCGAGCGCGAGAAGGCGGTGCTGCGGCTCGCCGCTACGGGCCTCACCAACAAGGAGATCGCGCAGACGCTCGGTCTCGTCGAAGGCACGGTCAAGAACTACATGAGCGACCTGATGATCAAGCTCGACTCGCGCGACCGCACTCAGGCGGTGATCCGCGCCATCGGGGCAGGGCTGCTCTGACCTCTCAGGCCCCCGCCGACCTCAACCGCTCGGCGGCGCCTCGTCGGGCACCGTGATCTCGAGCTCGCAGCCGGTGCCGCCCGCGGCGGCGTGGTCGATCAGTCGGTACTCGCCGTTCAGGTCCTTGACGCGCGCCGCGAGCTGGCTGCGCCCGAAGCCCGCCGGCTTGCCGCGCAGGCCGCGGCCGTTGTCGATGATGCGCAGCACGAAGCGGTCGGAGATGCGCCGCAGGGCGAGCTGGATGCGGGTCGCACCGCCGTGCCGCAGCGCGTTCGACACGCCTTCCTGGCCGGCGCGCAGCAGCAGCCGCGCGACCTCGCCGCTCTGCACGCGCAGGTCGTCCTCGAGCTCGACGGTGATCATGCCCTCGGGCAGCAGCGTCGCGAGCTTCTGCAGCGACTCGTTGAGCGCCAGGCCCTCTGCGCCGCTGATCTGGCGCACGATGACGCGCGTGTCGGCGAGCAGGTCGTCGGCGATCTGCGCGGAGCGGTCGACGAAATCCTTGAGCTCGGGGCTGTCCTTCACGCGCTGCTGCATGATCTGCAGGTTGATCTTGAGCGCGGTGAGCTTGTGGCCGGTGACATCGTGCAGGTCGCGGGCGATGCGCAGCCGCTCGCGGTCGCGCACGGTCTCCGACACGAACGACTGCATCGACACGAGTTCGGCGTTGCTGCGCGCGAGCTCGCCGCGCGCGCGGTCCACCTCGACGCGCGAGGAGATGATGCTCACGGCGTAGCCCTGGAAGGCGATCAGCACCAGCGTCGGCAGCAGCGCGCCCGGCCAGGGCATGGTGATGAGGCTCACGCCCCAGAAGGCGAGGCTCGCGATGACGATCAGCAGCGTCGCCACCCAGTCGCGGAACAGCGTCGCGATCTGCGTCGCGACCACGATCAGCAGCGCGGGGACCGTGTAGACCAGACCGGGGTAGTTGCGGAAGCGGTCGAACGCGATCACCACGATGGTGATCTGCAGCAGGATCAGCAGCACGCGCTCGATGGAGTTCGCGCCGTATTCGATCATCAGCACGGTGGCGCCGAAGGCCACGGTGAAGGCGATGAGGGCGCCCACGCCGCCCCACTCGAGCACCGTCCAGTCCTCGAGCCGCCAGGGCAGCTGCAGCGCCGCCACGGCGAGGAGGGTGAAGATGAGGCCCGCAGCCTGCAGGTTCAGCTGCTTGCGCGTGGACGCCGGGACGTTCTGGGTCTCTAGGTCGAAGAGCATCGGATCACCGCGCGGGTCCGCAGTGGACCGGTTCGCAGCGGATGATTATAGGCGCGCACGGACGGGCGCGCGGGGAGGGGTCAGCGCGCGGGCGCTTTGGGGCGGCGGTGCGCCGGCGAGGCATCGGACCGCGCGGGGCTGGTCCAGATGCGCTGCGGCTGCCAGGGCTGGAAGTCGCGCTCGCCGGGGAGTTCGTCCTCCTCGACCTCGGGCAGCTTGCGCGCGGTGACGCAGGCTTCGAGGACGGCGGCCGCCTCGTCGAAGGTGAGGGGGGAGATCACGCGCCAGCGGTTGTGCTCGCAGAGGGCGAGGGCGCTCTCATGCTCGCAGTACAACGCCAAGCCGGCATCCGTCTCCAGATGCTTGTTCGAGTCGCCCAGGCAGTCGTCGCAGGGCGAGGTCGGGAAGGCGGTGAACTTGCGGTTCATGGATCGAGGATGCCCCTCGGGGCAGCCCTCCGGAAAGGTGCCGATAGTCACCTTCAGACAGCGTTTTTCCGGCTGTGTTCCGGCCGGATCATGGCCGCCCTCCGGGTGTTGTTTTTCGGTTATAGCCATAGTCCCAAAAGAAGGGCTCGGAGAGGTTGAGCGGAGCGCCGTTTCTCGGTACTCTTGCGGGTTCAGATCACCCCCGTTCCTTCCAAGGATTTCAAGGAGTTGTAAATGCGCAACAAACTGGTTGCCGTTTTCGTCGCTGCCGCGCTGTCGCAGGCCGCCCTCGCCCAGCAGGGCCAGCAGGCCGCCGGAGCCGAAGAGCTCGAGCAGGTCGTCATCACCGGTACGCGCGTCGCCAACCGCTCGGCGCTCGACACCGCGGTGCCCGTCGATGTGGTGCCCGCCGCGGCGCTGCAGAACCTCGGCGTCTCCGAGCTCAACCAGGCGCTCTCCGTCGCGCTGCCCTCGTTCAACTTCCCGCGTCCGGGTCTCACGGACGGCACCGACACCGTGCGCCCTGCCTCGCTGCGCGGCCTCGCGCCCGACCAGACGCTGGTGCTCGTGAACGGCAAGCGCCGCCACTCCGCCGCGCTCGTCAACGTCAACGGCTCGGTGGGTCGCGGTTCGGCTGCGGTCGACCTCAACACCATCCCGAACGTCGCCGTGCGCGGCATCGAAGTGCTGCGTGACGGTGCTTCGGCGCAGTACGGCTCCGATGCCATCGCGGGCGTCATCAACCTGCGCATGCGCGAGGACAGCTCGGGCGGCGAGATCGGCGTGAGCTACGGCTGGCGCGAGTCCACCTACAAGACGCTCACCGGCACGCCGCCGGGCGGCGCTGTCCCGCAGCCGCCGCTGTCGTCGACCCTGCCGACGCCGACCTGGTCGGCTCCGGCGCTGCTCAGCCGCAAGCGCAGCGACGGTGAGACGCTCACCGTGTCGGGCTGGAAGGGCTTCTCGCTCGGCGGCAACGGCTTCCTCACCATCTCGGGCGAGTACAAGACCGCGGAGCGCACCGAGCGCGGCGGTTGGGACTTCCGCGCGCAGTATCCGCGCCTCGCCAACAACAGCTGGGATCCGCGCGAGATCACCTTCGACCGCTTCAGCCAGTGGTACGGCGAGCCCGAGGTCGACCAGACCACGGTGTTCGTGAACGCCGGCATCGACATCAACGACAACGCCGAGTTCTACGCTTCGGCGAGCTACCAGGACCGTTCGGCGGTGTCGGCCGGCTTCCAGCGCCTCGCCAACGATCCCTCGGGCCGCAACATCCTGTCGATCTACCCCGATGGCTTCCTGCCGCAGATCGCGCCGGATGTCACCGACTACGCGGCTTCGGCGGGCGTCCGTTGGGGCCTCGGCCAGTGGGACATGGATGCCTCGCTCGGCTACGGCAAGAACGAGATGCAGTTCACCATCCAGAACACCCTGAACCGCTCGCTGGGCCCCACCAGCAAGACGGTGTTCGATGCGGGCGGCTTCGACTACGACCAGCTCGTGTTCAACCTGTCGGGCGTGCGCGGTGTCGAGGTCTCCGGCCTCGCCTCGCCGCTCAACGTCGCGGTCGGCCTCGAGGCGCGCCGCGAGGGCTACAGCATCTTCGCCGGTGAGCCGGACTCCTACCGTGACGGCGGCGCCCGCATCGCCATCGGTCAGGCGGGCTGCACCGGTGTCGCGGCCACGCTGCCGGCCAACGTCGCGGCGGGCAGCTGCCCGGCGCCGGCGGGTGCGCAGGTGTTCCCGGGCTTCCGCCCGTCCAGCGTCGTCGACGAGAGCCGCAATGCGGTCGGTGTCTACCTCGACCTCGAGGCCAACATCACCGAGAAGCTGCTCGCCTCCGCGGCGATCCGCGCCGAGGACTACTCGGACTTCGGCAGCAACGTCTCGGGCAAGGTCGCGGGCCGGTACGACATCGCCGACGGCTTCGCGCTGCGTGCTTCTTACTCGACGGGCTTCCGCGCGCCGTCGCTGCAGCAGCAGTTCTTCACCACGACCTCGACGAACTTCGTCAACGGCGTGCCGTACGACGTGACCACCTTCCCGGCGACCAACCCGGTGGCGATCGCGCTCGGCGCCAAGCCGCTCGATTCCGAGGACTCCACGAACTTCTCGGTCGGTGCGGTGTTCCAGTTCGACCGCGCGAGCCTCACCATCGATGCCTACCGCATCGAGCTCGACAACCGCATCGTGCTGTCGGAGAACCTCGGCGCCGGCACCTCGGCCGCCGATCTCGCCGTGCAGCGCTATCTGGGCACGCTCGGTATCACGGGTGCGGCGGGCCGCTTCTTCATCAACGGTGTCGACACCGTGACGAAGGGCGTGGACGTCGTGTTCAACTACCCGATCGTGACGGAGAGCATCGGCCGCTTCGACATCCTCGCCACCGCCAACTTCAACGAGACGGTGGTGACGAAGGTCCCGGCGACGCAGCAGCTGTCGGCCCTGTCGCCGGCGCCGTCGCTCTTCGACCGCGGCAACCGCCTCACCTTCGAGCGCGGCCAGCCGAAGGACAAGTACGCGCTGTCGGTCTCCTGGACGGTCGGCGACTTCGGCCTCACCGCCCGTGGCACGCGCTACGGCGAGGTGCTGTCGCCCGCCAACGCCCCGACGGTCGCGGCGCCGGACTTCCTGATGACCCCGAAGACGCTGGTGGACCTCGAGGCCCGTTACGCCTTCGGCGACAACCTGAAGTTCGCGCTCGGCGCCGACAACGTGTTCGACAAGTACCCGGATCCGCTGCCGCCGGGCCTCAACACCACGGGTGCGACCTCGTTCTCGAACCTCGCGCCCTTCGGTCGTTCGGGCCGCTATGTCTACGGACGCGTGACCTTCGCGTTCTGATCCGGTGAAGTCCACGCCGGTGGCCCCGGAGGTCGTGCTGCTGCACGGCTTCACGGGGCCTACCGAGGACATCGTCGCGGCGGTCGAGGTCATCTCGGCCGCCGCGTCGTTTCGGCACCTCAAAACCCCTGGCGGGCGGCCCATGTCCGCCGCCATGACCAACTGCGGCGCGCTCGGCTGGGTGAGCGACGCGCGCGGTTATCGCTACGAACCCTGCGATCCCTTGACCGGCCGGCCCTGGCCCGCGATGCCCGCGCTGCTGCACGGGCTCGCGCAGCGCGCCGCCGCGGCTGCCGGCTGGCCCGGCTTCGACCCCGATGCCTGCCTCGTCAACCGGTATGTCCCCGGCGCACGCATGGGTGCGCACCGTGACGCCGACGAGCGCGACTTCAGCCAGCCCATCGTGTCGGTGACGCTCTGCGCGCCGGCGATGTTCTTCTGGTACGGCGCGCGCCGCTCCGGCACGCCGCTGCGCGTACGCCTAGAGCCGGGCGATGTGCTCGTCTGGGGCGGCGCCGCGCGCCGCGGCTACCACGGCGTGGGGCCGCCGCTCGTAGCCGAGGCCGCGCAGGGCGATCTTTGGAGCGCCCCCGCCCGAGGGGCCGCTACAGCCGCCCCCGTGCGCATCAACCTCACCTTCCGCAAGGCGGTCTGAGCCCTCAACCGGCCTTCAGTTCCTCGCGCAGCACGCGGCGCAATACCGCCTCGGTGAGCGGTTCGCTGCTGCGACGACGGCTGCCGCTGCCGCGCTGCATCGACTCGCGCAGCGCTTGGTTGATCAGCGTCTGGTAGCCCGTGCCGAGCCGCTCGCCGCGGCTACGGAAATCCGCGAGCACCTCGTCGTCGATCATGATCGTGATCCGCGTCTTCCGCGGACTCGCCACCACAGCGCCCCGCTTGGCGCGGCTGAAGTCATAGGTCTTTCGCATGGTACTGGTCCGTTTCGCCACGGCTGGCCTTGCGCGCGGAGATGATCCGGGTCCGATCGCCTCGCGGTGTATGGACGACGACGAGCACCCTGCCGAGAGCATCCAGCCCGAGCGTCACGAATCGGAGTTCGCCCTCGGCGTCAGGATCCTCTCGCGTGCGACCTTCGGGATCGCGCAGAGCCATCTCGGCCTCGCCGAACGAGACCCCGTGTTGGAGCAGGTTGCGCCTGGCCTTCGCGGGGTCGAATTCGACGAGTACCGGTTGAGTATACATATAAAATGCATATCAACAAACCCGTCTTGTGACCGCAACTGACAGAACGACTGCGTTTCGCCAGAAATGGACTGTTACACCAGCACCCGCTCGATGCCGCCGTCGTTGGCGCGCGCGACATAGTCGCGCATCCAGTGCTCGCCGAGCACATGGCGCGCGATCTCCACCACGATGTAATCGGCCTCCATCGCGGTGTCGTCGCTGTAGCGCGCCAGGCCCTGCAGGCAGGACGGGCAGGAGGTGAGCACCTTGACGGGACCCGCGAAGCCGTCGGCGCGCACCGCGTCCGCGCCCTTCTGCATCTCCTGCGCCTTGCGGAAGCGCACCTGCGTGGAGATGTCGGGCCGCGTCACCGCGAAGGTGCCGGACTCGCCGCAGCAGCGCGCGTTGTCGGCGATCCTGCCGTTCGCGGCCGAGTTCATCAGCTGGTTCACCACTTTGAGCGGCTCATGCTGCTTCATCGGCGAATGGCAGGGGTCGTGGTAGACATAGCGCGTGCCGGTCACGCCCTCGATCTGCACGCCTTTCTCCATCAGGAACTCGTGGATGTCGACGATGCGGCAGCCGGGGAAGATCTTCTCGAACTCGTAGCCCTGCAATTGGTCGTAGCAGGTGCCGCAGCTCACCACCACGGTCTTGATGTCGAGGTAGTTGAGCGTGTTGGCGACGCGATGGAAGAGCACGCGGTTGTCGGTGATCATCTTCTCGGCCTTGTCGAAGTCGCCCGAGCCGCGTTGCGGGTAGCCGCAGCAGAGATAACCGGGCGGCAGCACGGTCTGCACGCCGACATGCCACAGCATCGCCTGCGTCGCGAGCCCCACCTGTGAGAAGAGCCGTTCCGAGCCGCAGCCCGGGAAGTAGAACACCGCCTCGGCGTCCGCCGCGGTCGCGCGCGGGTCGCGGATCACCGGGACATAGTCCTTGTCCTCGATGTCGAGCAGCGCGCGTGCGGTCTTCTTCGGCACGCCGGTGGGCATGCGGCGGTTGACGAAGTGCACCACCTGCTCGCGCACCGGCGGCTTGCCGACGGTGGCGGGCGGCGCGGCGAGCTGCGGCTTGGCGAAGGCCTTCAGCAGCCCGTGGCCGAAGCGCTGCGCCTTGAAGCCCCAGTCGATGAGGCCCTTGCGCAGCAGCGTGATCTTCTCGGGGCTGGTGGCGTTGAGGAAGGCCATCGAGGCCGCCGCGCCCGGGTTGAAGCGCTTCTTGCCCATGCGGCGCAGGAGGTCGCGCATCGCCATCGACACCTCGCCGAAGTCGATGTCGACCGGGCAGGGCTTCTCGCACTTGTGGCACACGGTGCAGTGGTCGGCGACATCGCCGAACTCCTCCCAGTGCCGGATCGACACGCCGCGGCGGGTCTGCTCCTCGTAGAGGAAGGCCTCGATCAGCAGCGAGGTGGCGAGGATCTTGTCCCGCGGGCTGTAGAAGAGGTTGGCGCGCGGCACATGGGTCGCGCACACGGGCTTGCACTTGCCGCAGCGCAGGCAGTCCTTGATGGCACCCGAGATGGTGCCGATGTCCGACTGCTGCATGATCAGCGACTCGTGGCCGAGCAGGTTGAAGCTCGGCGTGTAGGCGCGCGACAGGTCGCCGCCCGGCAGCAGCTTGCCCTTGTTGAAGCGGCCCTCGGGGTCGATGCGCTGCTTGTAGGCGCGCAGGTCGGCGGTCTCGTCCTCGGTGAGGAACTCGAGCTTGGTGATGCCGATGCCGTGCTCGCCCGAGATCACACCGCCGAGCTCGCGCGCGATGCGCATGATGCGCACCACCGCCGCGTTCGCCTCCTGCAGCATCAGGTAGTCGTCGGAGTTGACCGGGATGTTGGTATGCACATTGCCGTCGCCGGCGTGCATGTGCAGCGCCACCCAGACGCGGCCCTTGAGCACCCGCTGGTGGATCGCCGCCATCTCGGCGCGGATCGGCGCGTAGGCGTCGCCGGCGAACACCGCCGCCAGCGGGTCGCGCAGCTCGCGTTTCCAGGACACGCGCAGCGTGCGGTCCTGCAGCTGTCGGAACACCGCGGGGTCGTCGAGCCGGTGCCTGAGGTCCGACCAGCCGCTGCGCACCTCGATGACGGTCTGCCGTGCGCGCTCGGGCCGGTCGCCGAGGATCTCCGCGCGCGACAGCGCGTCGAGTTCGGCATCGCCGGTCTTGCCGGGCTTGAGCGGGCCGCGCAGGAACTCCTCGAGCGCATCGGCGAGCCGCAGCTTGTTCGCGATCGAGAGCTCGATGTTGATGCGCTCGATGGCGTCGGTGTAGTCGCCGAGCCGCGGCAGCGGGATGACCACATCTTCGTTGATCTTGAAGGCGTTGGTGTGCTTCGCGATGGCCGCGGTGCGCGCGCGGTCGAGCCAGAACTTCTTGCGCGCCTCGGCGCCCACGGCGATGAAGCCCTCGCCGGCGCGGGCGTTGGCGACGCGCACGGTCTCGCTGGCGGCGCGGGCGACCGCGGTCTCGTCGTCGCCGACGATGTCGCCGATCAGCACCATCTTGGGCAGCAGCGCGCGCTTGCTCTTGGTGACATAGCCGACGGCCTTGAGATAGCGCTCGTCGAGATGCTCGAGGCCCGCGAGCTTCACGCCGTCGGCGCGGTCGGCGGCCTCGAGGCGGCCGATGATCTCGACGATCGACGGGATCGCCTCGCGCGCCTCGCCGAAGAACTCCAGGCACACCGTGCGGCTGTGCCGCGGCATGCGGTGCACCACCCAGCGCGCCGCGGTGATGAGGCCGTCGCAGCCTTCCTTCTGCACTCCGGGCAGACCGCCCAGGAACTTGTCGGTGACATCCTTGCCGAGCCCCGCCTTGCGGAACGCGGCGCCCGGCATGGTGAGCGTCTCGGTGCGCAGCGTGCGCGCGGTGGCGGCCGGGGCGCGGCCGTCCTTCCAGGTGAGGCGCCAGACGACCTCGGGCGCGTCGTGGATCTTGCCGAGGTTGTGGCCGATGCGCTCGACCTCGAGCCAGTCGCCCTGCGGGTCGACCATGCGCCACCAGGCGAGGTTGTCGACCGCGGTGCCCCACAGCACGGCTTTCTTGCCGCCTGCGTTCATGGCGACATTGCCGCCCACGCAGCAGGCGTCCATCGAGGTCGGGTCGACGGCGAACACGAAGCCGGCACGGTCGGCGGCATCGGCGACGCGCTTCGTCACCACCCCGGCTTCGGAGTACACCGTGGGCACGGTGCGGCCCGCGGCGACGCCCGGCAGCGCGATGTGCTCGACCTCGGTGACGCGCTCGAGCTTCTCGGTGTTGATGACGGCCGACAGCGGCGTCAGCGGGATCGCGCCGCCCGTGTAGCCCGTGCCGCCGCCGCGCGGCACGATGCTGAGCCCGAGCTCGATGCAGGCGCGCACGAGACCCGGGATCTCGTCCTCGGCGTCCGGGTAGAGCACGACGAAGGGGTACTCGACGCGCCAGTCGGTGGCGTCGGTGACATGCGCCACGCGCGCCGCGGCGTCGAAGCGCACCGCGTCGCCTCGCACATGGCGGCCGAGCAGGCGCCGCGCGCGGTCACGGAGCTTGCGGGTCCGCTCGAAGGCGGCGGCGAAATCCTCGACCGCGCGCCGGCCGGCGGTGAGCAGTTCGCCGACCTTGCGGTCGCGCTCGCGGTCGGTGGCGCTGCCGTCCGCCGAGCGGCGCTTGTCGATCTCGCCCAAGCGGTGCTCCAGCGCCTCGATGAGCAGGCGCCGACGGCGCGGGTTCTCGAGCAGGTCGTCCTCGAGGTAGGGGTTGCGCTGCACGGCCCAGATGTCGCCGAGCACCTCGTAGAGCATGCGCGCGGAGCGGCCGGTGCGGCGCTCGCCGCGCAGTTCGTCGAGCAGCGCCCAGGCGTCGGCGCCGAGCAGCCGGATGACGATCTCGCGGTCGGAGTACGAGGTGTAGTTGTAGGGGATCTCGCGGATGCGCGGCGCGGCGCTCTCCGGCGGGGCGAACAACGGCAGATCGGCGGCGAGGGCGTTCATCTGGGGTGTGCGGTCGGGGCGTCCGGTCAGGGCGTCGGTCTTGGCCGGCATCCTTGCCGACGCCCCCATTCTCCCACCGTTCCCCTATGATTTGTGGTCATGAGCCGACCTTTATCCGTCGATTTCGATCCGCGCCACCCGCAGGCGGCGCAGATGGCCGATCCCGCGATGCTGCGCACGCTGCGTTTCCAGGCCGAGGCGACCTGGCCGCAGGAGTCCCGGCTGCTGGCGCGGTACGCGTTGCCGGCCGGCGCGCGCTTGCTCGATCTCGGCTGCGGCTCCGGGGAGTTCGTCCGGAGGCTCGCAGGAGCCTTTCCGGGGGCCGAGTCCATCACCGGAGTGGATGTTCTGCCTGCGATGCTGCGCGCCGCGGAGGCGCTCTGCGGGGCTGCCGCGGACGGCTACGCGTCGGTGCTGGCGCAGTCCGCGGGCCGTGGGGTGGGCGAGGTGCAGGGCTTGTTCGACGCCGCGCTCGCGACGCTGCGCGATCCAGAGGGCTACGCGGTGTGGCATTTGCCCGTGGTCGCGGGCCGCAGACCGGGAGGGATGGCATGACGGACGGTGCAGCAGAGCGGATCCCGCCACCGCGGGTGCCCGGCAGCTTCGCGCTGCATCCCCACCCGACCTCATGGACACCGCCGGGCTGGGAGGTGGCTGTCGCCACGCGTTGGTCGGCGGGCGCGCTGCTCATCGAGTACACGCTCGCGGTGCCGGCCGGGCGGTTGATGCTGCCGCGGCGCAGCGCCGTGCCGGCGGCGCGCGACTTCCTCTGGAAGCGTACCTGCGGCGAACTCTTCGTCGGCGTGCGCGGTGAACCCGGCTACATCGAGTTCAACTTCTCGCCCTCGGGCGATTGGGCGTCCTACGCCTTCGACGGCTACCGCGAGAACAGCCGCTCGCGGCCCTGGCAGGGGCCGACGCCGGAGGTGCGCGTGATGCCGGGCGAGGGCGTCACGCGCCTCGTCGCCGTGGTGCCGCACCAGGCCTTCCTCTGCCTGCTGCGCGACGACCGCATGCCGCGGCTCGAGGCCGCCTTCACGCTGGTGCTCGAGGCCGACCGCGGCGACCTCAGCTTCTGGTCGCTCGCGCATCCGCGTGCGCAACCCGAGTTCCACGACCGCGCCGGCTTCGTCGCCGACTTCACGGTCCCCGATTGAGCCACGCACCATGACGGCCATCCGCTTCGGCATCGACCGGCTCCTCGACGAGCCGGCGCTGCGCGCGTCGCTCGAAGGCAAGCGGCTCGGCCTGCTCGCGCATCCGGCCTCCATGGCCGAGGCGGGCGCGGGAGGCTGGCGGCATTCTTTGGATGCGTTGGCCGCGACGCCGGGGCTCACCGTCACCGCGGCTTTCGGGCCGCAGCACGGGCTGCGCGGCGACAAGCAGGACAACATGGTCGAGTCGCCGGACTTCCGCGACCCCGCGCTCGGCATCCCGGTGTTCAGCCTCTACGGCGAGGTGCGTCGACCCACCGATGCGATGCTCGCGCACTGCGATGTGCTGCTCGTCGACCTGCAGGACCTCGGCTGCCGCATCTACACCTTCATCACGACGCTCCGCTATGTCCTCGAGGAGTGCGGCCGGCTCGGCAAGGCGGTGTGGGTGCTCGACCGCCCGAACCCGGCGGGGCGTCCGGTCGAGGGCCTCGCGCTGCGCACCGGTTGGGAGAGCTTCGTCGGCGCGGGACCGATGCCGATGCGCCACGGGCTCACCATGGGCGAGATGGCGCGCTGGTTCGTGCGCGAGTTCCGCATCGATGTCGAACTGGTGACCGTGCCGATGCAGGGATGGGCGCCGGACACCGCGCCCGGCCATGGCTGGCCGCTGGGCGAGCGCAGTTGGATCAACCCGAGCCCGAACGCGCCCAATCTCTCGATGGCGCGCGCCTACGCGGGCACGGTGATGCTCGAAGGCACGACGCTGTCGGAGGGTCGCGGTACGACGCGGCCTCTGGAGGTGTTCGGTGCGCCCGACCTCGACGCCGCGGCGCTGCTGCGCGGGATGGCGCGGCTCGCGCCCGACTGGCTCGCGGGCTGCCGCCTGCGCGAGTGCTGGTTCGAGCCGACCTTCCACAAGCATGCAGGCAAGCTGTGCCACGGCGTGCAGATCCACCTCGACGACCCGCGCTACGACCATGCGCGCTTCCGTCCGTGGCGGCTGCAGGCGCTCGCGTTCAAGGCGCTGCGTGGACTGCAGCCCGACTACCCGCTGTGGCGGGACTTCCCCTATGAATACGAGCGCGACCGGCTCGCCATCGACCTGATCAACGGCAGCACGCTGCTGCGCGAGTGGGTCGACGACCCCGGCGCGCTGCCCGGGGACCTCGACGCCGCGGCCTGCGCCGACGAGGCGGATTGGCTCAGGTCCACGGCCGCGCTGCGGGCTGCGTACAACTGCTGATGCACGGCCGCGGGAACCGCTGCAGACTGTAGCGGTCAAATGCCGGGTAAGTCCCTGGCCACAGGGGGAGGTCCCATGAGTTCGACGCCTGATACCGACCGCATCCTGGACGACCTGCGACGCGTGGTCGACGACGCCGAGTCGCTGCTGCGCGAGACCTCCGGCCTGGTGGGCGACCGTGCCGCCGAGGCGCGCGAGCGTGCCGCCGACTCCGTGCGCGCCGCGCGCGAGCGGCTGTCGGGGCTCGAAGAGGAGCTGCTCGACCGCGCCCGCGACGCCGCGCATGACGCCGAGCACTATGTGCGCCGCAACCCGTGGCAGTCGGTCGGCATCGCGGCCGGCATCGGCCTCGTCGTCGGCGTGCTGCTCAGCCGTCGTTGACGCCGATGTTCGAGTCCCTGCGCCAGTTGCTCTCGCAGCTGCTGACGCTGCTCCAGGTGCGCGTCGAGCTGCTGACCACCGAGCTGTCGGGGGAGATCCGCCGCATCGCCGTGGTGCTCGTCTGGGCGGCCGTGGCGCTGCTCTTCGGCGCGCTCGCCATGCTGATGGTCACCGTCACGATCATCGTCGCGCTCTGGGAGCAGCACCGCGTGCTCGCCGCCGCGCTGATCACGCTCGGGTTCTTCCTGGTGGCGGCGTTGGCGCTGTGGCAGGTGCTGCGCCGTGTGCGCGGCCGCAAGCCGCTGCTCGCGGCCAGCCTCGAGGAGCTGCGGCGCGACCGCGCCGCGATCGACGCCGCAGCGCCGCCGCGCGCGACGGCCCGTGATGCACGCGATGTCCGTGATGTCCGCGACGAGGGAGGCCTGCGATGACCTCAGGTGAACGCGACGACGATCGTCGTCAGGCGGAGTTGATCCAGAAGAGCCGTCGTCTGCGCGAGGACATCGCGCGCACCGGTTCGGAGGTCACCGGTCGTCTCGGTGGGGCGCAGCCTGCGCTGCGCGCCGCACGGGCGCTGACCAGCGCACCGGTGCTGCTCGCGGCAGGCGCGGCCTTGCTGGTTTTCTCAGGCCCGCGCCGGGCCCTGCAACTGGCGAGCCGCGGTCTGGTGGCGGTCAACTTGGCGCGCCGCGTGCTGGGCGCGCTGGGCCCGGGCAGGACGCGCCGCGGCCCCTGACCCGTCGGTCAGCCCGGTCAGCGACCGAGGCGACGCCCGCGGTTGGAGCTCGCGAGACGCAGCGACAGGCGCAGCGAGAACGCCTTGAAGGTGACGGCCGCGACCGAGCGGTTCAGGGTCTTGGCGACCTTGGCGGTCGGCATCTTGCCGGCGAGCTTGCGCAGCTTCTTCTCTTCGGCCGGCGTCCAGGGCGTGAAGTTGCGCGAACCCTTGCGGGGCTTGCGGGTGCTGCGGGCGGTCTTCTTGGCCATCTTTGGGGTCCTTCGTCTCGGTCGCGCAGGTGCGCGGATCCTGTGTGGTTCGGGGGCCGATTATACGCCAGCCCAATGAATTATCGCGGCACTTTTGTGCGGCCGGCGGAGATGGTTGAAGATATTTCATGTGCCGGAGCCGCAGGGCGGTGAGCCGCCCTGCAGCGCCGGATGTCCCTCACTTCGCCGCGGGTGCGGCGAGCGGTGG
>Ga0209972_10002152_pt1 | contig 16392 bp, 11 predicted proteins | sample NOAtaG_7_FD_187302 | JGI IMG/M metagenome (GOLD analysis project Ga0209972, IMG submission 187302) | Freshwater lake microbial communities from Lake Erie, under a cyanobacterial bloom - NOAA_Erie_Diel1S_2200h metaG (SPAdes) (version 2) | ecosystem: Environmental > Aquatic > Freshwater > Lake ... | reverse complement strand
ACCGTGACCGTGACCGTGACCGTGACCGTGACCGTGACCGTGACCGTGACCGTGACCGTGACCGTGACCGTGACCGTGACCGCGACCGCGACCGCGACCGAGACCGCGACCGCGACCGCGACCGCGACCGCGACCGCGACCGCGACCGCTGCCCGCCGATGGCCGACAGCCGATGGCCGACCGCCGATGGCCGACCGCCGAGCGCCGTCACGCGGCCGCGCTTTGCCGATGGCCGCCCCCCGGAGGCTGGGTAGAACCGCACGCCATGCGTTCTCTCGTGCTCGCCCTCGCCCTCCTCGTCCCTGCCGCGGCCCGCGCACAGGACGCCCCCGTGCGGGACGTGCATCTCCGGGTGCGCGTCCTCGCGACGGCGGGCATCTCCGGGCGCTTCGCCGACGCCCGCTGCGACGCGCTCGACGCTGTCGTGCCGCACGAGACCGCCGCCTTCACGGCCCCGCTTCTCGCGCGGAGCGGCCCGGATGCGCTCGTGCTCGACACCGGCGGACTGCTCGCGCCGCACGGGGTGACCCGCTTCGCGAGCCGGGACTTTCCCGGTGAGGTGGCAGCACTCGTCGAGGGCCTCGGTTACCACGCGCTCGCGTTCGGCGAGAATGACCTCGGCGCCCCGCGGCCCCGCACGCTCCTCGCGGCGCGCGCGCTCGCCGAGCGGGGCGTGCCCTACGTCGCCTCGAACCTCCGCTGCGCCCGCGATCAGCCGCTCTGCAACGAAGTCCTCGACGCGCGCGATCCCGCTCCGATGCTGCAGGCCGGCGACGTCACCGTGGCGTTCCTCGCGTTCCTCGACCCCAGCGTGCTTGGCCGGGTGGCGCCGGATCGGGCCGAGGGCCTCACCGTCGACCCGATCGACGAGCGACTGCCGGACGCGGTGCGCGCGGCCCGCGCGGCCGGCGCCGAGGTCGTCGTCGCGGTGCTCGACCTGACCAGCGCCGAGGCCTTCGACCTCGCGCATGAGCTCGACCCGGACGGAAGGCCCGACCTCGCGCTCCTCGCCGACGTGGGCGACGACCTGCTCTTCGCGCGCCCGCCCTCGGTGAGCCCCGCGTTCGTCTCGCCGCCGCCCGGCAGCGGGGTGGAGATCGCGATCGGACGCAGCGCGGAGCTCGCGTCCACCTTCGAAATGCTGGCGGAGCCGCTCGCCGAGCAGGCCGACGCGGGCGTCGCCCCCGCGGTGGAGCGCTTCGCGGAGGCGGTCGGCGAGGCCTACTGCGGAGCGTGGGGCCGCGGCCTCTCGGGCGGCGCCCTCGAGCGCCCGATGGCCGCCCGCGACGTGGCGCTGCTGAGCGCCCAGATCATCCGCGAGTTCGCCGGGGCCGACGCGTCGTTCCTCAACGTGGAGGCGGTCGCGAACGACTTCCGCCCGGCGGATCCGGCACGCCTCAGCGCCAGCGACTTCTACATCGCCCTCGAGTACGACGAGCCGCTCGTCGTGGCCGAGGTACCGGGCAGCTGGCTCCGCGACGCCTTCGACGCCGCGGGCCCGCACGACGTGCTGACCCCCGGGCTCGCGAGCGTCGGCGAGGATCCGGAGCAGGACACGGGCGATCTCTCGACGCTGCGCGTCCGCGGCCGACCGCTGGTCGACGGGACGAGCTACCGCGTCGTGACGATCCGCTTCCTCGCCGAGGGTGGCGACGAAGCGCTGCCTCCTCTGCCCGAAGGCACCACCTGGCAGACGCTGGAATTCGAGGAGGCGGGCGAGGTTCGCTACCGCTCCCTCCGCGACGTCGTGCTCGCCGCGCTCGAGCCTCCCGACGAGCGCGATCCCCGCGACGCGCGCCCCTCGCCCGACGAGGCTCCCGAGTGGATCCTCGGCGCGACGATCGACGGCGACTTCGCGGGCTCGTCCGTCGACAACCCGCGCGGCTACGACGCCGCGCTGCTCTCGACCGAGACGTCGATCGCGATGGGCCTGGCCTTCGACTTCCGAGCCTCGGCGAGCGCGCCCGACTGGACCTGGGAGAACCATCTCCTCGGCAGCTTCCGGACGCAGTGGGCGCCCTCGGGCGAAGAGGGCGTCCCGGGCGAGTTCGTCGAGGCGCAGGATCAGCTCCAGTTTCGCAGCCTCGGGAGCTGGCGCGGCCTCCGCAGCGATCCCGCCGCGGTCTACATCCCCGATCTGTTTCTCGAAGCCTTCCTCGAGTCGGAGGTGACCCGGCCCGAGGCGCGGGAGTTCCATTGGCTGCTCCTGCGCCCGACAGCCGGCTTGCGCTTTCCCCTCACCACCGAGCTCGAGGTGAAGCTGTCCGGCGGTCTGCAGACCCAGCTCCTTCAGAGCGGCAGCGAAGCGGAAGCCGGCGTCGGTAGCACCATCGTCCTGAATTCCTGGACCGTGTTCGGCGACGCCACGCGCAGCCTCACCGCCGAGGGCAGCGCCGACTTCTTCGCCTACGACCTCGGCGACCAGAACCGCTGGCAGCTGCGCGGCAACCTCGATCTCGCGCTCGACCTCGCCGGGCCGCTCGCCCTCACCTTCGGCGGAACGCTCTACGCACAGGACGAGGCGAGCCAGGGCGTCGCGCTCGCCGTCACCGCGACCGCGGGCCTGCGCCTCGCGACCACGCACCGCGTGATCGGGCCGTGAACGTCAAGGCGTCTCGGGCGTCATCGGCCCGAAGCCGCCGTAGGTCTCGCGGTGCGCAGCGGTGAGGCCCCGCTCCGCGATGATCTCTCCATACACCGTGCCGCCGAGCGTGATCGTGCGCGGGTAGCTGCCGGTCCGCTCGACGCGGAAGAGGCCGAAGCGCGGCTCGTAGCCCTCGGCCCACTCGAAGTTGTCCATCAGCGACCAGTGGTAGTAGCCGCGGATGTCCGCACCGGCGGCGCGGACGCGGGCCACCGACTCGAGGATGCGCACGACGTTCTCGGCGCGTCGCGCACCCACCTCGGTGGCGATGCCAGCCTCGGTGACGACGAGGGGCAGCTCGGGGTAGCGGGCGCTCAGATCGAGCAGCACTGCGTCGAAGCCGCCCGACCAGAACTCGTAGCCCATCGCCGGCACCATGAAGGTCTCGTCGTAGGGCGGCACGCACGCGCCGGAGTCGAGCGGCCCGAAGCACGGGGTGAGCCCGATCGGCGCGAGCGTCGCAGGGGACGAGGTCACGCCCGCGCGGAAGTAGTACTGCACGCCGAGCCAATCGATCGACGGGCTCCCGTCCGCCGCCTGGTACTCCGGATGCGGCTCCTCGCCGGTGCCGTCGAAGTCGGCGTCGAAGGTCCCGTTCACGATCGAGTCGACGAAGAGGTGGTGGTAGACGTAGTTCATGCGGGCAGCCGCCGCGACGTCGTCGGGGTTCGCGCTGAGGGCGCCGCGCCGCGCGGGCACCCAGTTCGCCACGCTGAGCGGCAGGCCGATGGCCGCCGCGACTCCGTCTCCGTCCGCGTCGATCGTGTCGTTCTCGCGGATGGCCCGGTAGATGGCGGCGTGCGCCGCGAGGAACGCGCGCACCACGTCGAGGAAGCGCGGCCAGTTGCCGAGGTACGAGCGACCCGGCGGGAACTGCCCTGGCGTCGCCCAGCCCGCGAACATGTAGTTCACCGGCTCGTTGATCGTGCCCCAGTCGTCGACGACGTCGCCGTACTCGCGGGCCAGACGTGCCGCGTGCTCGGCGATCTCCTCGACGATGAGCGGCGTGCCCGCCGCGTGGCCCCAGCCGCAGAGGTAGTCCGCGTCGGGCGTGCAGCCGGCGGGATCGACCCGCGGATCGTCGATCCAGATCGGGTTCGAGAAGTGGTGCACCGTGACCATCGGCCGGATGCCCTCCGCGACGAGCCGATCGAGCAGCGCGCGGTAGTGCGCGATCTCGGCCTCCACGACCTCGTCCCGGCTCGGCTCGACGCGCGCCCACTCCACGCTGAACCGGTACGAGTCGACGCCGAGCTCGGTCAGCAACGCGACGTCGGCGAGCGCGTTCGTGTGGCCACGCACCGCGTCGCGCACCGGCTCGTGCATGCCGAGGCCTCCTTCGTCTTCGGGCAGGGTCCACCAGTACCAGTCGTTCGTCTCGAGGCCGTCCTCGATCTGGGCGGCCGCCGTCGCGACACCGAAGCGGAAGCCGCCCTCGCCGGCCTCGCCGACGAGCGGTCCGAGCGCGCCGAGCGGGACCGGGTCGTTCGGACCGGCGTCGGGCAGCGGCGCATCCACCCCGATGCGCGGCGCGTCGGGACGCGCGGCGTCGATGCCTGCGTCGAAGGGGGCCTCGGGCCCGGGGCAAGCGGTGAGCAGCAGGGAGGTGAGGAGGGCGGAGCGGCGCATCGACCGCCATGGTAGCCGAAGCGTCGCGGGACGCGCCCGGCCCGAAGCGGTACGCTCGCGCGATGTTCGTTCCGTTCCTCTACGAGCTTCGGAGGCGCAAGGTCCCGGTCGGCGCGCAGGAGGCGATCGCGCTCGCCGAGGCGCTCAAGGCGGGACTGCACCAGAGCTCGCTCGACGGCCTCTACCACGTCGCCCGGGCCATCCTCATCCACAGCGAGAAGCACCTCGACGACTTCGACCAAGCCTTCGCCACGTACTTCCGCGGCGCCGAGGAGCAGGGCCAGCAGCTCAAGGACGAGCTCTTCGATTGGCTCGAGCAGGCCAAGGACGAGCTGCCGACGCTCACGGACGAGGAGCGGGCGCTGCTCGAGCAGTACACCCGCGAAGAACTCGAGGAGATGTTCCGCGAGCGGCTCGAGGAGCAGACCGAGCGGCACGACGGCGGCAACAAGTGGATCGGTACCGGGGGCACCTCGCCGTTCGGGCACTCGGGCCGTTTCGCCCCGGGACAGGGCCGGCCGGGGATCCGGGTCGGCGGCAAGGGCGGCGGGCGGAGCGCGGTGCGCGTCGCCGAAAAGCGCGCGTGGCAGGGCTACCGCGACGACCTCACCCTCGACGTGCGGCAGATGGCGGTGGCGCTGCGCAAGCTCCGGGCCTTCGCCCGCGAGGGCGCCGAGGACGAGCTCGATCTCGAGGCGACCATCGACGCGACGGCGAAGAACGCGGGCGACCTCGAGGTCGTCGTGCGCCCTCCCCGCCGGCCGAACGTGCGCGTCCTGCTCGTCATGGACGTCGGCGGCTCGATGGAGCCCTACGCGCACCTCGTCTCGCGGCTCTTCACCGCGGCGAGCAAGGCCACGCACTTCAAGGAGCTGAAGTGCTTCTACTTCCACAACTGCGTGTACGGCCACGTGTACACCGACGAGAAGTTCCACGACGCGGTGCGCGTGCGGGATCTGCTCGCCGAGTGCGGCCCGCACTGGAAGCTCGTCTTCGTGGGGGACGCGCTGATGGCTCCGTACGAGCTGATGCAGGTCGGCGGATCGCTCGATCTCGGCGACGATCGCGGCGTCGAGGGCATCCGCTGGCTGCAGCGCATGCAAGCGCACTTCGAGCGCAGCGCGTGGCTGAACCCCGAGCCGGAGAAGTACTGGTCCGGCAACACGATCGAGTACGTCCGCAAGGTCTTCGACATGTTCCCGCTGACGCTGGGCGGGCTCGGCGAGGCGACGACGCATCTCGTCAAGGGCCGCGGCAACCGCCGCGCCGCCTGAGGGCGGGGCTCAGCGGCCGAGCAGCTCGCGGACCTCGCGCTCGATCGCCTCGGCGTCGCCCGCGCGGAAGCCGCGGTGCACGTGCCGCACGACGCCCTCCCGATCGATGAGGTAGCTCGTCGGCATGGTCGGCGGCGCGTAGCGGCCCGCGATGGCGTTGCCCGCGTCGTGGATGATGGGGAACGTCACCGGGTGCCGGCGGAGGAAGGGCGCGATGTTGTCCGCGCTGCGATCCTGCGAGACCCCGATCACCCGCAGGCCGTCGGCCCGAAACCGGGTGTAGAGCGACTCGAGCACCGGCATCGAATCGGCGCAGGGCTCGCACCAGCTCGCCCAGAAGTCGACGATCACCACCGAGCCGCGGAGGCTCTCGATGGTCACGCGGTTGCCTCCGAGGTCGCTCGCGCCGAGCTCGGGTGCACGTGCGCCCGCATCGACCGCGAGCGCGACCGAGGCGAGGAGCAGGCTGAGCGTGGCGAGCGAGAGTGCGAGGACGGACGGGAGGCGGCGCATCGGGGCCTTCGACGGGGACGCGGGCGAGCGATTCATGGGCGCACGATACCAAACCTCGCGGGATGCGGGGGCGCAGAGGGATCCGCCACGCTGCTGGGGCTTTGCGCGCTGTCCGGCTTTCCCGCAGGTTCCTGGGAGTGCCCCGCCTGCCCCAGCACGACGACGCCCGAGACCGCTCTGCGCGGCTGCTCCTGCCGCCGGCGGCGGTGCTGGTGGCCTGCGTGCTGCTCTCGGCCGGCGCGCACCTGCCGGTGTACGGAGCGCTCGGCGCACTCGCGGACTATTGGGGCGGCCGCATCGAGCCACCCGCGGCCCGACCCCTCGAGGTGACCTTCCGCGGGCCGAGCGCGCCGAGCGAGACGCCGTCGGAGGTGGAGGCGCCGCCGAGCCCGGCCGAGCCGACCGCGTCCTCGCCCGAGCCGGCGCGGCCCGACCGACCCGAGGCGCGTGCGCCGCGGGAAGAGGCCGCCGAGGTCGCGCTCGCTGCGCCGGAGCCCGAGCCCGAGCCCGAGCCCGAGCCCGAGCCCGAGCCCGCGGCGGCGGCGCCCGCCGAGACGCCTCCGCCGCCGGACGAGGAGCGCCGTGCGGTCGTGCAGCGCAGCGAGGACCCGAGCGTCGAGGCCCCCGACGACGCGCGCTTTCTCGCCGAGGAGAACAACGACGTCGAGGAGGAGACGGTCGCCGAGGTGACGAGCACCGTCACGGACGACCCGGATCCGTCGCCGAGCGCGCCCGAGGCGAGTGAATCCGCAGACGCGGTCGGGGACGGCAGCGAGGACCTGGTCGCCGATGCCCGGGACGTCGAAGGCTCCCCCGACCGGCACGTCACACCGGAGGAGGCGCGCGAGCGCCCGCCGAACGTGGAGGCCGACCCGTCCCGCACGCGGACGCCGACGACCGGGGCCGGCGCCGACGAGGCCGGGCGCGACCGCACCGCCGAGGCCGGCTCACCGAGCCGCGGCGACGACGGCGGCGCCGCCGCGCACGAGGGCGGCACGCTCGTGCCGACGCGCGAGGTGCTGGTGAGCGACGGCTTCGGCACCTACGTCGTGCGGGTGCCCGAGGGGACGCTGGGCAGCGGCGGTGGAGAGGCGGGCGGCGCGCGCTCGGAGGGGCGCGGGAGCGGCGCCGGTGGCCGCGGACGCCTGGCAGGCCGGGAGGGCGACGAGGGCGGCGGGCGCGAGCGGCGCGGCGAGCGTGCCGGACGGTCGCTGGGCCTGTCGTGGTCGGACTTCGAGAGCGTGTACGGCGAGGAAGAGCTCGAGCGGGAGCGCGAGGCGCGGCTCGAGGAGCGCCGCTCGCACGATCGCGGCGCGGGCCGCCGGCGCGAGTGGACCGCGTTCCGCGCGGCAATGGAGAACTACATCGCCGAGGTGCGCCCCGGCAACCAGACCGCGCTCGACGCGGCGGCCTCGCCGTTCGCGGTCTTCCTCAACCAGATGCACGCGCGCATCCACCGGCACTTCGCCGACTCGTACATCGCCTCGCTCGGCCCCGACGCCCCCGAAGGACAGAACGACCCGTCGCTGCGCACCACGCTCGAGGTCGCGGTGAACCCCGACGGAACCCTCTTCCGCGTCGGCATCGTCCGGACGAGCGGGAACACCCTCTTCGACTTCGCCGCCTTCCACTCGATGTACGGCGCGCAGCCCTTTCCGGAGCCTCCGTCGGCGATCCTGAGCGGCGATGGACGGGCCTGGCTGCACTGGACCTTCGACCGCGGCGAGCGACTCTGCGGGACCTGGAACGCAGAGCCGTTCCTGCTCGAGAACGGCCCCGGCGTCGACCGGGATCCGCGGCACGACGAGGGCCCGGCGCCCTCCGATCCCGAGGCTCCGCCCGCGCCCGGTGCGCCGCCGAGGCGGGACGAAGCGGTCCCGACGTGAACGACGCCGCAGGACGGGCACTCGCGGACGAGCTGCTGCGCCGCGCCGCCGCCCTCGGCTTCGACCGCGCTGGCATCGCGCGCATCGAGCCGCTCGGGCGCGACGCCGCGGCGCTCGAAGCCTTCGTGCAGCAGGGCAAGCACGGTCAAATGGCGTGGCTCGCCGACACGCTGCCGGTGCGGCTCGATCCTGCGCACCCCGACATGCTCTCCGGCGCGCGCTCGATCGTCGCGCTCGCGACGAGCTACCTGCGAAGCGACGGCGAGGTGGGGCCCGCGCCCGGGCTCGTGGCCCGCTACGCGCGGGGCCGCGACTACCACAACGTGATCGGGACGCGCGCCAAGAAGCTCGCGGCCTACCTGCGGACGCAAGGCTTCCGAGCACGCTCGAGCGTGGACTCGATGCCGGTCCTCGAGCGGGCCTGGGCGCAGCGCGCCGGCCTCGGCTTCATCGGCAAGAACGGCTGCCTGATCGTGCCGGGGCTCGGCTCGCACGTGCTGCTCGCGGCGGTGATCACCGACGCGGAGCTGCCGCCGCACGCGCCGATGGAGGAGCGCTGCGGCAGCTGCCGGCGCTGCCTCGAGGCCTGCCCGACCGAGGCCTTCGAGGCCGAGCGCGTGCTCGATGCGCGGCGCTGCATCAGCTACCTGACCATCGAGCACCGGGGCCCGATCGAGCCGGCGCTGCGACCGAAGCTCGGCCGCTGGGTGCTGGGATGCGACGTCTGCCAGGATGTGTGCCCGTTCAACCGCACCAGCCCGCCGGCGCCGGAGCGCACCGAGCCCTTCGCGCCGCATCCGCGCTGGCAGACCGACGCCGAGGCGCTGCTGGCCATGGACGAGGCCGGCTTCGACGGATGGTCGCTCGGCTCTCCGGTGCGGCGCTTGGGCCTCGAGAACACGGCACGCAACGCCGCGCATGCGCTCGGCAACGCCGGCGAGCGCCGGCACCTGCCGGTGCTGCAGCACGCCGCGGGCGCGCATCCGAGCCCGGTCGTGCGCGACGCCGCGGCGTGGGCCGTCGAAGCGCTCGGACGGCGTTGAGGCGCCCCGTCGGAGCACCTTCCCTCCCGCAGCGCAGCGCGGTACGCCTCGCGGCATGAGCACGTGCCGCCTGTGTCAGGTGCAGGTCCTGACGAACCGCGCCGAGCGCGCGACGAAGGTCTGCCGCGAGTGCGCGAAGACCTCGGCGATCGTGCCGCTTCCGCCGGCGACCCGGCCGGCCGTGCCGTGCCTGCGCTGCCAGCACCCGGCGCTGATCCGGGTGGTACCCCGCGAACTCTCCGTCCTCGGCCACGGCCACGTCGAGCAGATGGCCTCGCCGATGACCGTCACGTACGCGCCGAGGACCGCGAAGCGGTCGCTCTTCGCGGGACACGAGGTGCTGCCGCCGACGCCGGCGCAGGGGGCCGGGGTGCTCGAGGCCTGGATCTGCGAGGCCTGCGGCTACGTCGAGTGGTACTGCCAGGACCCCAAGAGCGTGCCGGTCGGCCCGGAGTTCAACTCCGAACGCCACGTCGTGCCGACCCCGGGTTTTCGCGGCTGAGCAGGTCGGACGGAGCGCGAAGAGGGCACCCCGCGCAGCGGAGATGCCCTCTTCGTCGGTGCACCGCGAAGCGGCCGCGGTTCAGGCCGGGATGGCCGTGCCGCAGTTCGCGCAGAACTTCCCGCCCGGCGGAGCGACGGTGCCGCACGCCGCGCACGCCTTGGGCACCGGCGCGAGCGTCGCGCCGCACTCGGCACAGAACTTTCCGGGAGGCACGCGCTTGCCGCACGCGCCACAGCCGACGAGTCCGCCCGCCGCGGCCGCTCCGGCCGGCGCGCCCGGCATGCCAGGGTGCGCGCCGGGCATGCCAGGCGGTGCACCGGGATAGCCAGGAGGCGCACCCGGATAACCAGGAGGCGCACCCGGATAACCAGGAGGCGCACCCGGATAGCCAGGAGGCGCGCCCGGATGGCCGCCCATCTGCTGCTGGTACATCTGCGCCATCGACATGCCCATGCCGAAGCCGAGGCCGCCCTGCATCATGCCGCCGCCCTCGCCGCCGCCCTTGGCCATGCCCTGGCCGGCCCCGAGCATCGCCTCGGCGGCCGCATAGCCCATGTAGTTGCCGCCGGTGAGCTCGTCCTTGGCGCGCTTCTTCGCCTTGATCTCGGCGTACTTGTCCTGCGCGGCCTGGATCCGCTTCATCTCGTCGTCGGAGAAGTTGATCGAGAAGTCGCCGAGGCCGAGGAACTGCGCGCCGATGTCGGAGAGGTCCTCGCACTTCTGGAGGAACATCTGGCCGAGCTCGTCGTGGTAGGCAGCGAGCTGCTGCACCTCGACCTTCTGCCGGATCACGAAGTTCGGCACGCTCTTCTTCACGGAGTTCATGAACTTCGTGACGATGAAGCTCTCGATGCGGTCGTTCGCCGGGCTCTCGCCGAGGCCGAGGTAGTTCACGATGAACTTCTCGGGCTCCGCGATGCGCCACTGGAAGGTGCCGAAGATCCGCGGGCTCACCGTGATCTCGAGCTCGGGATCCTTCATCGCCTGCAGCGGCCCGCCGAACTTCGTGTCGCGGATCGGCCGCATCGTCACGAAGTAGAGGTCGGTGATGAAGATGTTGCCGCCGGTGACCGAGTCGACGAGGTTCGACAGGAACGGGATGTTGCCGGTGTCGAGGGTGTGCCGCTGGCCGACGCCGGCGGTGCGCAGCACGCCCACCAGGCTGCCGTCGCGGAAGAACACCGCGGCCTCGTCGGCGTCGATGGTGAGCTGCGACCACTTGGGGATGGTCCGCTCGGGGTGCTTGTAGACGATGAACTGCTTCGCGCTGTCGGGCCGCGCGATCACCATCTCGCGCACGCCGTTCCTGACGAAGTCCATGATGCCCATCGAGAAGCTCCTTCTGCCTGACGGTGTTCCGCCCGCGCTGCACCGAGCCGCGCGGGGTCCGGGGACCCGGGGTCCGCGAACGAACGAAGGATACCCGCCGTTCATTCGCCCGCTCAAGCCCGGACCGCGAAAACCTGCGCGGCAGGCCGGGGGAACGTTCCCGCCCGCCTCAGGGCGAGAAGCGCAGGGTCCCGCCGGCCGCGATGCGGTCGTGGGGCACGGTGAGCGCCTCGAGCGGCGCACCATCGAGCGCGATCGAACCATCGAGCGGGGCGCCGAACGCCGCGTCGGGGGCCTCGACGACGAGGTCGCCCGCAGCCCGGCGGATCGTGGCGCGGTTCACGGAGGGCGAGCCGAGCGCCCAGGTTTCCGAGCCGGCGACGGGGTAGAGGCCGAGGGCGGCGAAGAGGTACCAGGCGCTCATCGTCCCGCTGTCGTCGTTGCCCGGGATGCCGGTCGGGTCGTCGTCGTAATGCACCTCGCGCGCCCAGCTCGACCACCGCGCGACCCCTTCCCGGTCGCCCCACTGCGCGTAGAGGAACGGCGCGTGGATGTCGGGTTCGTTGGCCTGCCAATACCAATCGGGCGGCGCGGCGGCGCGGCGCTCTCGCTCGGAGGCGGTGAAGAATTCGGTGAGGCGGGCGAGCGCGCCCGTCCGGCCGCCGAGCGTCTCGGCCAGCCCCTCCGGGTCGTGCGGCGCGAGCCACAGGTACTGCCAGGCGTTGCCTTCGGCGTAGAAGGCCTCGTTCCACTCGTTCGGGTCCTCGAGCACGCCGAACGCGCCGGTCTCGCTCCGACCGACGAAGAACCTCCCGTCCCAGAGGTTCTGGTAGTTCCGCCCGCGGGCGCGGAAGTCCGCCTCCTCGTCGGGACGGCCCGCGAGCGCGGCGAGGTTCGCGAGCGCGTCGTCGGCCCAGGCGAACTCCATCGTGCGGGCTGCGGCGCTGCCCCCGTTCTCGGTGCTGACCCAGCCGAGGCGCAGGTAGGGCTCCATGCCGCCGCGGCCGCCCGGCGGATCGCGGAGCGCGGTGGGGTCGAACAGATCGAGCGCTTGCGCGACGTCGAAGCCGGTCACGCCGCGGAGGGCGGCGTCGGCGATGACGATGGCCGCCGGCTCGCCCAGCATCCCGCCGGTCTCTCCGGTGCCCATCGGCCAGCGCGGATAGAGGCCGCGGTCCTCGGCCATCGCCATGAGCGAGCGGACGAAGTCGCGCCCGATCTCGGGGCGCGTGAGGTGGATCCACGGGTGCAGCGTGCGGTACGTGTCCCAGAGGGACAGGTCGGTGTAGTAGGTGAAGTCCTCGGCGTTGTGCAGTTCGCCGTCGATGCCGCGGTAGACGCCGTCGCGCTCGGTGGCGAGCGAGGGCATCAGCGAGGCGTGGTAGAGGGCGGTGTAGAAGCGGCGGAAGTCGCGATCGGTGCGCGCGTCGATCTCCGCGATCCCGAGCCAGTCCTCCCAGATCGTCTCGGTCTCGGACCGCACGCGGTCGAAGTCGAGGTCGCCTGCCTCGGCCGCGAGGCTGGCGCGCGCGTGCTCGAGATCGACGTAGCTCATCCCGATTGCGACCACGACCTCGGTCGTGCCGGGCGCGAAGCGGACCGCCGCGCCCGCGTCCGCGCCGCTCGCGGCGCGCTCGTCGCTCTCCTCGCCGCCAACGAAGGTGGCGAGCGCGGCGAAGGAGACGCTGCTCCGGATCACGAAGAAGAGCCGCTGGCCGCCGTACCGTCCCGAGTAGCCGCCGTCGAGCAGCACGCTGAGCGCGAGCTCGTCGTCCGAGACGGCCTCGATGCTCCCCTCGCGCACGGTCACGGTGGGGTGGGCATGCGCGAGCGGGACGACGAGGCCCGGCGCGGCTGCGCCCTCGAAGGCGAAGCGGTAGAGCCCCACCCGCTCGGTCGCGGTGATCTCCACGCGCGTCGTCCCCGAGCCGCCGGCCGGAGGATCGAGCTCGACCTCGTAGAAGCCGGGCGAGGCCCGCTCGGTGCCGGGGCGCATCGCGGCGCGGTAGCCGTCCTCGGTGAGGCGCGGAGCGGCGAAGTCGGGCACCGGCATGAGCGCGCCGCCGCCGCCGTCGTTGATGCCGATGCCGTGCAGCCGCCACATCGAGAAGGCGCGCACGTGGGTGTCGAAGTCGTGGTAGCCGGAGCAGTGGGTGAAGGGCGCAGCGCGGCCCATCGCGTCGCTGCCGTCGGGACCGGGGCGGGCCATCCCGAAGGGCCGCTGCGGACCGGGGAACGCGTTGCCGATGTCGTTGAAGCCGGTGCCTCCCGTGCCGATGAACGGATCGACCCACTGCGAGAGCGGCCGCGCGGCAGCTCGGGCCGGTGGTGCGGGGCCCGCGTCCCGGCCCGCGTCGGAGAGCGGGCCGGCGTCGGAGGCAGGCGAAGCGCCGCACGCCGCGGCGAGGAGGAGCAAGATGGGCGCGTGCTGGGCAGTTCTTCGCATCGTTCCTCGAGACCGCTGGGACGGTTCCACCGTGGATGCTAGCCTAGCGCCCATGCGGTTGGCGGCGCTCGCGACCTTCCTCGCCTCGTGGGCCATGCTCGCTGCGAGCGCGGGCGCGCAGAGCGGAACGCTGGTGGTGCCGGCAGGGTACGAGACGGCCAGCCCCGCCGCCGCGCCCACAGCCGCGCCCGTGTTCGTGACCGCGCCGCCGCGGATGCCGGCCGGCCACTGGGAGACCCGCACCGAGGAGCGGGCGGTCCGGGGCCTCTGGCTCACCGGCCTCATCACTCTGCCGGTGTCGTGGATCCTGACCTGGACCGTCGCCTCGACCGGCCTGCCGACCGCCTCGGCCGGCATCCCATACTCGTACATCCCGCTCGTCGGTCCGTGGCTGATGCTCACCGAGCCGCTGAATGGCTACGACGGCTTCGCGGTCGCGATGGGCCTCGTTCAGGCAGCCGGCGCGCTGATGCTGGTGCTCGGCCTGACGCTGCGCGAGACCGTCGAGCGCCGGGAGTGGGTGGTCGGAGACCTCGGCGGAGGCCGGCGCATCGCGTTCGACGCGAGCGCCGGTCCCGGGGGTGGGTCTGCCTCCGCGACGCTGCTGTTCTGAGCGCAGCGCCCGCCCCACGAGGAGGACGGGCACGGGGCGCGACGTCAGCGGAGGTACACGCCGACCGCGTCGAGGCACACGTTCCCGCGCGCGCTGCGGTTCTTGATCCGGACGTAACGATGCCCCTCGCCGGCGGCGACCTCGTCGATGTCCAGGGCCGTCGAGCCCACCAGATCGGAGGCCACGTTCACGGCCTCGTCCCGGCGGCGGGTGACGAGGAGATCGACGCGGTACGGACCGCTGCGGTCCGCGTCGACGACGACCTCGAGCTCCGGGGCCGGGCTGCCGTCGCCGCGAACGAGCAGCTCGGCGCCGACCTCGAGCAGCACCTTTCCGTTCGGGCGTATCACCGCGCAGCGGCCGTCGGGCGGACCGAGCGCGAGCGCGGGGTCGTCGGTGTCGTCGGTCGCCGCGACGATCTGCAGCCATGCGCGGCGCACCGGCGGAGGTCCAGCGTCGGGCTCGGCGCGAGGCGGCTCCACCGCCACGCCGGCGTCGGGCGACACGGACGCGGCGCCCGGACCGAGGACGAACCACAGCCCGGCGACGACGGCCGCTCCGACGACTGCGCCGGCGAACAGGAGCCGGGGTGCGCGCGGCGACGGCGCACTGGCCGCCGGTGGTGGGGCGGAGGGTCCGACCGCCATCGAGACACCGGAACCGGTCGAGGCGCCGAGCGACCGGAACTCGTCGACGAACTGCTTCACCGAGGCCTGCCGCTCCTCTGGCTCCTTCGCCAGCGCCCGGTACACCGCGTCGCGGGCGCGCTGAGGCAGCTCTCGGGTCGCGGGGAAATCGTCGAACGACGGCGGCGGGTGCGTGGTGTGCAGAGTGGCCCAGTCGAACGGCGTCGAGCCCTGGAACGGCCGGCGGCCGGTGAGCATCTCGAAGGTCATCAACCCGAGCGCGTAGATGTCCGAGCGGGCGTCGACGTCGGCCCCCGCGAGCTGCTCCGGGCTCATGTACGCAGGGGTGCCGATGATCGTGCCGGCCACCGTGAGTTCGGGCCCGTCCTCGCGCTCGCGCTGCTTGGCGATGCCGAAGTCGAGCACCCGCGCGTGCTCGTCATCCCCGTGCCGGGCGAGCAGCACGTTGTCGGGCTTCAAGTCCCGGTGGACGATGCCCTGACGGTGGGCCTCGGCGAGCGAGCCGCCGATCTCCTCGACGAGCCGCTCGACCTTCGGCCACGGCATCGGCCCCTCGGCGATGGCGGCGGTGAGCGGCCGCCCCTCGACGTACTCCATCGCGATGTAGAGGCGCCCATCCGCGAGCGCGCCCGCATCGAAGAACTGGATGGTGTTCGGGTGGCTGAGCTGCACCACCGTCTCGCACTCGCGGAGGAAGCGGGCACGCGCGAGCTCGGAGGGCGGGCCCTTGAGCACCTTCACCGCGACGTTGCGGCGCGTCGTTCCCATCGGCTGCTCGGCGAGGTAGACGGTGCCCATGCCGCCCTCTCCGAGCGGCCGGACGAGGCGGTAGCGACCGGCGACGAGCTGTCCGAGCAGCGGGTCCCCGTCGGCGAGCAGCCCGGCACCGCAGCCCTTGCAGAAGCGCGCGCCCGGTTCGTTGGCCGTGCCGCACGCCGCGCAGGAGGAGACCGAGGGGTTCATCGGACGCCCAAAGGGAAACCAGAATCGGTCCTCGGGCAACCCCGTACCGCAGGCAGAAAAACGTCGTTGTGCAGGGACGGCACCTTGTTATCCTCGCCGCCGTGGCGGATCCCTACGTCGGGCGCGACCTCGCGAACCAGTTCCGCATCTTGGAGAAGATCGGTTCGGGGGGCATGGGCGCGGTCTACAAGGCCGAGCAGCCCGACATGCGCCGCTTCGTCGCGGTGAAGATCCTTCACCCGCGCTACCTGTCGCGCCCCGATCTCGTCTCGCGCTTCCGCCGCGAGGCGCGCGCGATGAGCCACCTCTCGCATCCCAACACCGCGAAGGTGTTCTTGTACGGGCAGCTCGAGGACGGCGCCTGCTACTTCGTCATGGAGTACCTCGCGGGCCGCAACCTCGCGCAGACCGTCCGGGCGGAGGGCCCGATGGCGGCGGAGCGGGCGATCCCGATCATGGTCCAGGTGTGCAGCGCGCTTCAGGAAGCGCATACGCAAGGGATCGTGCACCGGGACCTGAAGCCGGAGAACGTCTTCCTCACGAACCTCGGGGGCATCCCCGACTACCCCAAGGTGCTCGACTTCGGGCTCGCCAAGGTCACCGAGCGCGAGATGCGGCCCGGCTCGCTCATCCTGACGCAGGAGGGCATGGTGTTCGGGACGCCGGAGTTCATGTCGCCGGAGCAGGCACGGGGCGAGAAGCTCGACGGACGGAGCGACATCTACTCACTCGGCGTGATCCTCTACGAGCTGCTCACCGGCAAGCTCCCCTTCGATGCAAACCAGCCGATGGAGTACATCCAGCGGCACATCAAGGAGACGCCGATCCCGATCCACGTACGCGCCCCACAGCGGAGCTTTCCGCCCGGGCTGTGGGAGGTGATCGAGCGGACCCTCGCCA
>Ga0209972_10002148_pt1 | contig 16400 bp, 30 predicted proteins | sample NOAtaG_7_FD_187302 | JGI IMG/M metagenome (GOLD analysis project Ga0209972, IMG submission 187302) | Freshwater lake microbial communities from Lake Erie, under a cyanobacterial bloom - NOAA_Erie_Diel1S_2200h metaG (SPAdes) (version 2) | ecosystem: Environmental > Aquatic > Freshwater > Lake ... | reverse complement strand
ATAGTCATAGGCATTTCAATGCCTTCCTCAGGTTCATAGGTGTCTCGGCGCATCATAGTGATGAATGCTGGATTAACTTCGACCTTGTCTGCGTCAAGGTCTGTAAGGGTAATAAAGTTAATCATATTGTTTTGTGACATGACTTCTCCTTAGAGTGTGAGTTTATTAGATTGATGATTTAATGTATCCGTATAATGCTGAAGCAATGATACCGATTACGATTGAAGAGATAAAGAATAGCATTTTATTTAGCTCCTTCTTGAGAGGTGGGTTTGATGGCTAGGATTGTGTAACCGATGTGATGGTCTAGTTCGACGGCATCATAATACAATCTTTTTACCATATCTTTGTGTCGAATATTGGTGGTATTCTTGGAGATCTGGTAGAGAGAATTGCTGATGCTGGTCATCATATCGGTGATCTGTTGTAGGGTGAGTGTGTTTGTGTAGGTCATAGGTGTGGTTGTGTAGGGTTAGAGGGATAGGGGTGTGGGTGTAAGAGAGGGGGGAGTATGCCTGTTGCGATAGAAAATCGCCGGCAAAACAAAATGAAGACAGAATATCCAAAGTAAAGATAACCAATAAGATACTTATCTTCTCTTTATTGTATATACAAAAGTATAAGGATAATAATAATATGATATCCTGATGTGCAGAATGATATATTCTGACGTTATGTATGGGTTCCCCCACGAGAGGTCTCGTTTTTTTCGTTTGTGAAACAAAAATGCTAGAGGCCACGGTAGGGACACCACCTGAACCCTACCGTGACTCTCCAGTTGGTAGGAAAATCCTACACGGTCAACTCGACATTATAGAGTCTCTTGAAGTCTCGTCTCATGGGGTGCAGTGCGGATTCTGTTCCGTGAGTTGTGTACATTGGTCCTTGTATCGTGGAGGGAGGGTAGATACTGTAGGACCCGGACTTCTTATGTATCACATTGAATCCAAGTCTTTCAAGTTCTTTGAAGACTTGTTTCATGGATTTTGATTGATGCTGTCTAGGCATCTTGTTGTGTACTCCTTCGAGATGTGTATTGGATTTTCCTTCCGGGCATCCAGTATATCATCTCTCTATAGAAATGCAACCTATCTTCGTAGGTTTTTTTCTGGGATAAGGTATTGGATTTCATATTTGGGCGCCGGCGAGAAAGACTCAAGCTTTGTCTTGTATACGGATGCTCCATATTGGGAATGGAACGGTCCGTGTACGACTGTGCTTTCTTTGTCTTTTTCTACGATCACCCAAATCATAAAAATCCCGCTTGCAGCTATAGGTCTATTTGTTATTTTTTTTACACAAATAGCCATAGCTACTGCGCTTATAATATCTTATCATATGGGTCCCCCCCGGCTTCGCCGGGTCCCCCCCAAAAGTCTAATAAGATATTTTTTATTACATACATAGAGAGGAGTATACAGATACCATAAGGCACCCATATACTCCTCTCGCGTGTATATGTCATTTGTTGCGTGTATATGTCATTTGGCGAACATCTTTTTCCAGCATTCGGGATGAATGCCAGTCATGATTTGTTCGCGTTGTTCTGCATTGAGTGAGGGAAAGGCATCCTGAATGAGGGCGCCTTGTTCCCACTTTTTGATGCCGGCGAAGTAGATGTCCGAAGAGATCTGTAGTTCGCCTGTTTTGCCACATTGCCAACACCTGGGAGTGTTGATGGTGGCCATTCTGATGTCAGTGGTCACTGCCATCCTCCGTTTCTTGAATCGTAGTTGCTGAATGATGAGCCCGAATCCGGACTGTGTGTGAAACAGTACGGTTCGTCATGGTACAGGATATGATAGTCACATCCTTCTTTTTCGCACTTGTGCCGGCAGGGTTCTGTTTCACAAAGATGAAATTCCATTAGATGTCTCCTATTCCGTAGGTGAATTTGATTCAGTGGGGTTCCAAGCCCAGTCTGTGGCGACGGTCATTGTCGACCTTGCGCACGTGGTGCAACACCGTCAAGATGTCGTCTCGCTTGAAGTACTTCAACTTGTCGTTGATTTCCTTCAGCTCGGTGAGCGAGAACATCTTGTCGGCCTGGGCGACCATGTTCTCCACGAACTCCTTGGACTCCTTGAGTCCGGAGCCGAACACCTCGCGGGTGACCTTGATCATGGGGATCATGTTGGCGTTGGTGGGTCCGAACAGCGCCTCGTGGGTGTTGAGCTCGCACTCCACCGGGGTCATCAGGATGAACTTGGGCATGACTGTACCTCTTTCTGTTTTGTATGAACTATTAAGAAATATTTTTTTATTATGAGTGGAGCTTAGAGGAATCGAACCTCTCTGAAATGGCCTTGCACTATGACACGGTGTCCATAATATACAGACTTTGATTAGAAATTAATCGTCTGTAATATGCTTTTAGCCAAATACTTGTAACCATTAGCCCCTTGGGTGTCCGTTTTTGGCGAGAACGGACAAACTCGTCTAACTGGGGGTCAGAAGGGGTCGGGATCGGCGCCGTTGTCGGAATCACCAATGGTGGTGTTCGACGTGTTGGCACGAGCCGAGTTGGTCCACAAGTCGACTTCGACCGGCGAACCATCCACGACCATAGTGAAACGACCGCAAGGTGCGTTCACCGGATCCCAAACATTCTGGGTTTCCTGCTTGCCGTTTGGCTGGACAACGATACGCTGTTGCGCACCAGACCAGTTCGACACCCACTGACGGGACATGGCTGCGAGCAGATCAGCGTGCTCACGAGCCTTCTGCTGCTTTTCCTGGCTCCAACCGGTAGTAGTGTCCACCTTCACTCGGAGAAGCTTGCTCTCCTTACGAAGCTGAACAACACGCTCAAAGTTGGCGACAGTTGCATCAATCAGGTTCAAGAAACCCTGCTTGGTGCGGGACTTGTCACGATTCACGCTGCCAACCTCGAAGGCTGTGACCGGAACGCCATCGCTGTGCTGATACGCAGCTTCGATACGACCACGGTTGTTCATCGAGCCGATGACATCCTTGGCGCCTGCAGCTACGAAAGCCTCGCGAGCCTTCGTCCAGCCATCGATGCTAGCACCGAATTGCTGGAAGAAGTACGGCATGCCGTCCGTCAGGTTCAAGCCAATCTTGCGAGCGGTATCCAAGAACTGATCACGGGTGATCTTGTTCATGGACTTCTCGTTGATTGCAGCCGTGAGGACATCGATAAGATTCATCTTTTCGCCGTCCAACGTGACAAATAGGTCCATAGACACAGGACGCATGATGCCAGTGACCAGGAAGTATTCCTTGCCAGTGTTCGGGCTGATCTGCTTGAGCAGAGTCATGCGGGTCAACTTGGCGTCGTGAAGGACAGCAGAAGCAGGCACTTCGATGCCATTGATGCTGCCCTTGAACGACATTTCGCGACCAGCACGAAGCGTGACGGTCTTGCCAGTTGATTCGAACATGTCGGGCGTATCGGCCACGGCAGAGAACAAATCGAAATCAATGTTGAAATCAGTAAAGATACTCATAGTGTTAATGTTTCCTTTTTCTAAGTTTACTTACAGTGTTTTTCTAAAGGGACTATATGATTTTATTTATTTGTTGAAACCTGGAGAAGGGCCTGTGATAGACCCAACTCCAGGTTTCTGTATGTTCAGCTGTCCGACGAGACGCCGGCGTTGAACCCATTCTTGAACTGGTTCTTTGCGGAAGAAAGACCATTCTTGGTCTTTGTAGGAGCTGCCTTGGTAGCAGACACCAACTTGCCGGTCACTTTGCCAGTCTTTTGAATAATGTTCAGCTTCATGCTGTTACCTTCTTTCTGTTTTGTGGTTAACTATCTCCAAAGATGGAGTCGATAAGATCAAAGAACCATCCGAACAATAGTTCGAACATCAGGCTTCTTTGCGGGTGTTACGTCGAGCCCAATCGCTTGACTCTTGAATCGCTTGCTTGAGAAGCTCTTCCTTTTCAGCCATAGCGAGGATCATGCTCTTCAAGTCGCCTTCTGCTTCATAGATCCTGATCGCAGCTTCGACTTGATGCAACATTTCCATTGTTTTGTAGTCACAGCGAGGCCGTGGCATTGTCATGTTTGCTTGCATGCTTTCTCCTTTGTTTGTGCTGCAGGTCTTAGGACTCGCAGCTATTTTTTAGAATGTGAAACCATTGGCGCCAGTGGTCCACCCGCTGATATGTGAGCGAGTGGAACCACCGGGAGGCGCCATGCGAATAGCCCAGTTGGTAATGCGTACACTACCTTAGGGGGACTGGGTGCTCCCGTTGCATACTGGCTGATCAGGCCGAACAATATATTCTTTGGACATCCGTATACAAGAGCCCTCTAGTTAAAATAGTCGATGTAGTCCTGAACTAGAACCATACTACACCTGTTTCCTTATATCGCTTTATTGCGAGCAGATTCTTACTGCATCGGAGTTCTATATTATGACAGGATCGAATCATAATATATATCCCAAAGAGAGTTATCCAGACTCTCAATCCATTTTTCCGATTTAGAATCGGCCAGGACACACACTGGTATGTGCGCGGGTACTCGTTACCTCCCCAGTGTTACCTGGGGAACGCACTAGGCTTAAAACCTGTTTATACTCGCCTAGTCGAGTTTTTCGCCCACGCTTCTAGCAGACCCAAGGTTAGGCCGAAGAACAAGCTTTTCTTCCAATGTTTGCGTTGAAACGTTCTGATATCACGAAAGTATTCTCTCATGATCAGACCGCCCGCGCAAATGAAGTCTGCTTGGGACGTGTTTCATTGAAGGCATTACGACATGCTTCAATGGCTTCATCACGATCCAGGTAATGAACCTTGGAAAGATCTCCCATGTCATTGACATAGGCGTACTTCTTCCATCCGTTGTATCGGAGCACGACGAGGTGACCGGCACGCTTTCGTCCAACCATGATCGGCTTTCCGTAAAGACGACGATTCGTGATAGCCGACTTGACGTGATATTGAATTGTGTAGGCGCTGAATCCCAAGAGGAACACGGCGCACGTCCAAACAATTTGCATCATTTCTATTTCTCCTTATAGGGCTAGATAGTTTTTACAACTTTTTTATAACTATAAGCCCCCTGACACACCCGAAGGCATGCCAGGGGGACTTACGGGGAGCTAGGAGCTCTCTCGTTACTCCCACCCGAGAGATCAAGCAGTTTTACGACATGCTTAGGTCGTGTGCAGGGCATCTACGAGTTCTCATACCTGCGTTTGAGAACACCGCCATTTCCCAATGAAATGGATTTATGCAGTTTAACGACGTGCAGGTCGTTTGGTCAGCGATCCGTGTGAATGAGTCGCTCTTCGAGGACGCATGCCTCGGCGTGGAGACGAAGGGATTCCGCGATGCTGTTGGCATTTCTTGCTGCCTCGCGAAGTTCCTTGATCTTTGTTTCCATGGTTTCTTGCTGGTCGCTCATGATTGAGCCTCCTTGTTTGTTGTGATTCGTTGACCCATGTTGCTCTTGTGGAGCTCCATCTTTCGGAGCAGCTCTCGCACCACAGAGAGGATTTGGCTAGAGCCTCCTCCTTCTCGCATCAGCATTTCGCTGAAGATGCGTTCTGCGCTTTCACGCATTTCTTTGTCGTTCATGATTCCTCCTTATTCGTTGGGCATTTTCCGTCAATCAGAAATCGACGGGATCTGATACAACCGTAGTCATCCATACGGTTTGCGACTTTCTGATAGTGACGCTTGTCACCAATTATGCGAATGTAGGGCTTACCGGTTATTCCACCGATAACCCTTCCGATACCCCAAGAGATATCTGATAGTTCATCCAAGAGTTCGCTTTTAGAACGAACCTCAAACAACTCCCAAAGTTCTCCGACTTTCTTTCCATCTACGAGTCGCCGGCTAAACAAATCAGCCAAACCACCGCGAACAGATTTCTTGTTCATGCAATTACACCAAATCATTTCTCAACCCTTCCCATGTCTGAAGGGTATCCGATCTGTATTGCAGCACAAAGAGCTTGTGCTTTTTCTGTAATAGCAGGAGAGAATCCGCCTTTACGCTTTCTCATTTCACTGAGAATTGCTTCAGCAGCTTCTTGAATTTCCTTATTGGTCATGATCGCCTCCCAGCGTTCGTAGGTCTAAGCGCTTTTTAGAACTTTTTGAAAGCTCGCGTATTCAACGACCCTGTCAGAACTACCGCGGTACCACGATAGCTCTGACAGAAGTCGTCTAGTCATTGTGATTGAAGCAGATTGATGCCTGCTGACAGCAATGACACTGTCTCCTCACTCGGAAACCGAAGACTCAATCACTGCTATTCTGTAGCCAGTGATTGCTTGAGGATGTCGGAAGAGGAACTAGATGGTATTTTTTTGATGCTGAGACAGCCGGGAACCCCGAAGGGTCCCCGACTGCTCGCGTGTGGCTCAGATGTCTCCGAGGTTTCCCTCATCGTTCTTTCCGAGCTCGGTCGCCCAGGTGGGCGTGTTGGCCATCCGGAAGTAGATGGCGGTCTGCTTGACTTCCTCGCCGGCCTTGTTGGTCCAGCTCTCCTCGCGGACCCCGGAGGTTCCATCCGTGAAGACCACCGGGTTGAACTCGGCGGTCAGGGTGAGGATGTGGTCGGTTCCCTTCAGCTCGGTGAGCTTCTTGGCGACCTTGAGAGCCACGACGGGCGTGGTGCGGATGGTGACCTTGTCAGCCTGCTCGGTGTGACCGAGAGGGGTGACCAACAGGTTCCCAAACTCTCCGAATGCACCCTTTGCGGTGCCGGCCCAGTTGACCTGGAACTTCTTCATGTTGCCTCCTTAGGCTTAGTGGGACCCAGGTGAAATCCTAGTTCAATCCCATAACTTGAGTTTAGAATACGGACTAATGATGCCCGCAAACTAAAGACTAGGGTTCTAGTCCAAAAACTATATAACTTTAATTATAAATCTATCACTTTGTTAAAGTCCTTATCCCGGGGAGTAAACACCCCCCGGGACCAGACGTTGGCATCAGAACAATGTGGGCTGTGAGTCCCTTAGTTCTTGTTTCTGCTTCCTCACCTTCTTAGAGGCTTGGATAGCATTTCTGCGGGCCTTGCACTTATTGCAGATGAATACGTGACCTTCATTGGGAAAGCGCCCCAAATAGGTCAGTTCACCCTTATAGTGAAATTCCCCGCAATAATCACAATTGCGGTTGTCATAGTTATAAGCCATGACTCTCCCTTCTATCCTTTACTTTTGTTTCAAGGACTATGGTATAAATTGATATTTGTGGGACTATCTCTTTCAAAAAAACTCCTTTCTCCCCCACCCCGAAGCCCGAAGGCCCCGAGGCAGGGGATAGTGGTTTGGCCCCTTATGTTCCCAGGCTGGGGATGGCCCGGTCGTCCGTGTCACGACAGTGTTCCCTCTGGTCAGGCCGGACGTGCCAGCTTGAGACCGAAGCTCTTGATGAGCTCGTTGGCCTCAGCCTTAGCAGCGTCGTCCGACTGCGCCTTCAGGGCGTGCTTCTTCCACTCGGTGGACGAAGTCGCCTTGAGGATCAGCCGGTAGCTCCTCTCAGCCAGGCGTACCTCACGGTACAACTGTGCGCGGACGAGCCTGCCGGACTCAGTGTGGACAAGCATTTGCTCCTTGCCCAGCTGGGTCTTGGTGATCGACATGTTGGTTTCACCTCCTTTCTTTGGTGAGAGAATCTGACTGGGTGTCTATCCTCAAAGAGAAAACCCCCTTGATAGGGGGCTTCTCCTTGTCCAACGGTTGACCGCTCACCGTCGGAATTGTGGATCAGGCGTCTCCGAGGTTTCCTTCCTCGTCCAGATCAGTCTGGTCGAGGTTGGCGATCTCGTTGACACCCTGGTGAATGAAGTACTTGGGAGTATCCACCATCTTGAAGTAGACGGCCGTCTGGTTGACGACCGCACCCTTCTTGTTGGTGAAAGTCTCCTTACGGACTCCACTGACGCCACCGACCTCGGTGAAGGCCAGGGTCACGGTCATACCGCGCTTGTTCCCGTCCTCCATCTTCTTTGCGATGGCCTTGGCAGTCGTCGGCTTGCAACGGACCACGACCCTGTCGGCGGGGTTCTTGGCGCCGATGAAGTTGACGAGCAACTCCCCGAACTCTCCGAACTTACCGACCTTGGCCATGGCCATGTTGATGACCACGATTGCGTTGATGATGTTGTCCATGTGGACCTCCATCGTTGGTGTCTCGGCTTAACGTACCGGACGTGGTTATCACGTTTCCATGGTGTTCTTACCTTCTGGCTGAGCGAATATGTGGCTCAGTTCCCCATTAGGTCCCACTCACATGGTTTGTGGGTCGGTAGTTGTGCGATGTCTTGGCCCTACGGCCCTTTCCCTAACGAGGGGTGACTAACGCACGGTCACCTGGAGGATCTGACTGGGTGTCTATCCTCAAAGAGAAAACCCCAGAACTCGCATGAATTACACACCCATCGGTGCGCCCTTCGGATTCATACGAGTCCCGGGGTTTTCCCGTAAATAAAACACACAATAATTCACTTATACTTATATAAGGCAGGTAACCAATGCCAACTTCATATAAGCTATTATCTTTAGTCGTGTGTTGCGACTTCCCAGATTACTGCTGGTTCAGTGAGTCGACTTGCCATCACGGCAGCTCGATGATGTCACCGGGCCGGATCACAGTGCCATAAGCCTGTGTCAGCTGGTAACGTGCAGCGAGCATGTCTCCGTCGCAATGCTTTGCAGCAATGCCCCAGAGAGTGTCTCCCTGATAAACCGTAATGGTACGGTCTTGGCAAGTGAACGAGGGACTCGCCACTTCCTTGACCATGCCATATCCGGCTGTCAGAAAGATCACCGTGAGGGCAGCCACGAGAATACGCCTGAAAACGTACACTCGCTTGGGCAGCCTCTGCATGATGCCTCCCTTTCTCCCAGCGGATTGGTTAAATCCTTTTGTACTGGGACCGTAGGTAGACCCGGTTGGTCTATCCTCAAAAAAGGAAGTTCCCAGGGATTTCTCCCCAGGAACAACCTTTTTCGTTAGGCTTCCCACCTTTCTCTCATGCGCTGCACCATTTCAGGTGAAACGCCGTGGATGTTACCGTAGGACCCGGTGCACACGATTATCTCGTGATCTACACCAAGCTCTTGCGCTAAGTCAATATACTTAGCAAACTCCCACGTCCGGGTGAACGTGTTAGCCACAGCTACCACTGGGGTACCTGCAACAAGAGCTTCTCGCACCGCTTGAAAGCACTTTTCGTGCACTTCAGCGAGGCGAGAATGATCGAATTCGTACTTACCCGAAGCGTCTACCATATAGGTATCTGCTTCAAAGCACGCATTGGGTGCCATCTCGGCAGCCAACGTACTTTTACCCGAACCGGGTAAGCCACGAATGATTAGGAGCTTTGTCATTGCTCCCTCTCCTTTCTTGGACTGGCCTGGGTGGCCTATCCTCAAAAAAGGAAGTTTCCCCCAGGGCCCGAAGACCCCAGGGGAAACAGTGTTACCCACCTCTCAGAGGTAGGTAACATCCTGGAGAATCCCATTAGGGACATCCAGGAGTGGAAAGAGGAGACGAATCCCCTCTTTCATGTAACCCTTATGCACAATGGCGAACAGGGCGGGGATTTCCCCATCCTGTCCACCAATGTGGGTCAGGGTTACCTCGTCAGCCAATTGGCCAACGAGACCTTCGTGACCCGGGATTTCCCGGACCACAAAGGTTTGTCCTTCATGAGGAATGAACCCCACAAAGGACGTTGAGGTGGTTGCCCACCATTGGATGTCGAGTTTCATCTCGACCTCCTTTGCCACTTCGCCGGGATGGCTAGGCTGTGGCTCAAGCCTAGGGAAAGACCATTGGTCTATCCTCAAAAAAAGAAGTTTCCCCGAGGACCAGCATTTCTGCCAATCCCCGGGGAAAACAACCCTAGACGAAATCTGGACCTTCATCCTCCTCTCCATCCCAGTTATCCTGGGATTCGTCATCATTGATTTGCAGCAGCATAGAGAAGAGAGAGAATCCTTTCCACAGGTCCTCCCCACCGATGTTCTCCTCTGCCAATGGCCACTCGGGGCATTCACCCTCAGCAGCCATCTGACATTCCACCGACCACCACTCGGGGATTACCCGAATGGAGTACAAGTCATCGGCGTACAGTTTCACTGGTCCGCCCATGAGGGAGATCTCTTCCATCTCCTCCTTGTTCAGAGCCCAGATCGTCCCCGCAGGAGCATCTTCCCGTGAGAAGATGATCTGTCCATCCTCCAGGTATGACCTGGCAATGGCCTTCTGCCAACCGGTCCCGATGCCCAGGGTTACCTGAGTAATTGCTTCACCATCCCAAATAATGGAGATGGTTCCACTGTACTCTGTCGTGAACTGCATGACTACCTTTCCGACCTGTTACTTGTTGTTCGCAGGTCTATTGTCAAAAAAGAAAGTTTCCCCGAGGACCTTTCGATCCCCGGGGAAAACAATCCCATTGCTCATCTGGTGGACTCATCACCAGGAATGATCAGACCTCTTCCGAGCGGAAAAAGGCCTTGACTTCGGCCCAGTCGACCGTACGGGTTTTCGCCACGAAGGCAACTCCCGCTCCAATCGAAATGACCACCAACATCGGCCAGTTGATGATGCTGATGCCGAAGCCCAGGATCATCCTGACCAGGACGAACGGCAGGGAGATGATCCCCACCGTTATGTCCGAAGTGGGCTCCAGAACGAGGAGCACACAAATGATGGAAGTCACCACGAGGGTGATCTTGTTGTTGATTCCGAACATGATTCCTCCAAGAAACATGTTTTTGTCCGGCTTAACGTACCGAACATGATTATTACGTTTCTCTTTTGTCAAGGTAAGATAACCTGTCAGGCATTTAGCTCCTGCTGCGTCACCCATGATTTATAGAGCGCTCAGGTTCTGCGCTAAGGATAATGGTCTATCCTCAAAGAAAAAGGTTCCCGAAGGAACCAATTCCTTTTAGTGATTATCCTGTTCCCAAGCGTCACTACTGCTCGGCCACCCTATGGTGACAGTATGGAATCAGTCCTTCTTCTTGAACAGGTCCACGAAGAACGTGACCTCTGCAATCAGAAGCATGCTGATGCCGACGATGTACATCGGAATCTGCAACATTGCACACCTCCTTTCTTTGGTGTAGTGGGCATGGCTGGATGCCTATCCCTAAAAAGAAGTTCCCCCAGGATCCGAAGACCCCAGGGGAACAACTCTTTGTGCACCTGCCCTACCAGGTGCTTTGTCAGGCAGCGTGGGCTGTGTTGTACCAGTACCACATTTGGTTCTGGTAGTCCCACTTCCTTTCGCTACGGATGGTGATCATGCGACCACCGAATTCCCGAGTGAACCACTCGGTGTTGCTGTGGATGTGCCCGAAGACCAGGCAGTCCGATTCGCCTCCCGAAGGAGATGCCACCCAGACTTCAGTGCCTGTGTGGGCGATGAAGCGTGCGGTCACCTCCTTCGTGTAGGGGAGGACATTGCCGTCGTAGTCAACGGCATAGGTGCCGATGACATCATTGATGGATGTGATCATGTTGATGATCCTTTCATTGCTACACATTTCTTTTACGATGGTAACGTGTTCATCGGAGCTGTCCTTTTATGCTGCATACCTGCACCACTGTAGGGAGTGGACGACCGCTCATTGTCGTTCATGGCAAGCACATACCCCATGGGGGGGTGGCCTCGTTAAAACTTAGAGAGACACATATGTACCCATTATCTCCCCCTTATAAATTTTTCTCTATTTTTACCCTATATTAAACTTATATAATCCTATATAAATCAGTGTTGTTTCTGATCGAAAGTCGCCCGCAAGAAATTTTTTGGAAAATATTCGCATATGTGTTGCAAGCAATGCTGTAGGTAGCTATAGTTCTACATGTCCGGTTATTGAGGCCGGCGAACATCACTCACTCAATGCTTAACATAGAAAAGGAATAATAATGAATTCATATATGGATTGCCCACACTGTGGTACAGAGTTTATTATGAATGAAGAGCTTCTTGGCTCCAATGTGCGTTGCCCTGACTGCTTCCAGTGGATCAACCAGTTTGGTGGTATGGCGAACACAGAGTTTGCTGTTCTTGATCAATACAATTCTCATGTGTCTAGCAATGAGATCTACGAGGAGCTGGGCTGGGAGTCCGGTTACGATTACTGAGTTTTTTCTCTACAGTTTCTAGATAAAACAAAAAGGGGTAGGAGTAACGTCACTGTTTCTCCTACCCCTTAAAAATTTTTTGCCGCCGAATGACTATAATTTAGCCTACTTGTTGTTCTCCTCGGCGTTTGTTGATTCCGTATAGTAACGCTGCTCCTCCGGCAGCTAGACCGGCTGAAATACTGTGTGAGGACATAAGTTTTTCTAGTGTTCTAGCAGAGATAGCTTTTTTGCTGGTAACTTTAGTGACAGCTTCAGCTGAGTCGTCTAACATGTTACCGGCTGCAGATAAAGCTGAAGATATTTGTCCGGCAACTTGAGCGGAGTCATCTATAGCTGTAATAGCTGCTCCTGTGGATCTAATAGCCATTCTTCGTTGAGCAGCTTTATCTAAGGACGCTTCTATAGCAGAGTATCCTGGATGGTATCTCATGTCGCCCATAGCGATACCACCACGTAATTTTTCGCCGGCTCTTGTGACAGCACCAGCAATCCTGCTATCTCCAACTTCTAATCTTTCATATTGTTTCAAATATTTTTGAGACATATCTAAAACTTGTTTATCGGAAATGTTGTTGATGGGAACTCTTTTGCCACGAACATTTCTACTTCTACTACCTTGAAAAGCTTGTAGACGTTCTTCTGGAGTCATTCCAGCTAAACGTTGAGACTCATTGTATATAGCTGTGTCCACATAATATTTTTGCGTGATGTCTCTGTTTATTTCTTCACCAATATTAAACAAAGCTTCTTGGCTTAAAGTTGACATCTCTTTTCCTACTAAACGTCTTAACTTTGTTTTACCTATGTTAGGATTCTGTTCAGCGATCCTTAGACTCAACAAAGATCTTCTATGATATCTTCCTTCTTCCACAAAAAAATCCCTATTATCTACAGCATCAATGTACCCCTGTTTAGACTTTGGACCAGGATCAGGCTTACCTAAAGTACCTTTAGCAGATTTGACCATCTTACTATACTGAGACCTACCTCTACTAGTCCCAACAGATTTAGAAATGATATCCATCATTTCCTGTTCAGCATCAGGATTATTAGCAAGCTTAATAATAGCTGCACTACGATCAATAGAAGGAGCAGTCCTTTTACCAGTTTTTAAAGTAGTATCCTTTTTTGTACTTTTACTTTTCGGATTTTTTAAAGCATCATCGATAGTTTTAGTCGACGGATTCACCTGTTGAGGAATAACAACATTTTGTTGAACACCAGCAGCAGCAGCACTACTAGAAGGCTGCGTTTGAGTAATCGTACCCTGCAATACAGGAGCATTAGAAGGCTGAGAAGCCACAGTCTGAGAAACAGCAGCAGCAGGAGCCTGAGAAGGAGCAGAAGCACTCCTTAAAGAAGTCAGCTCAGTTTTAGCCTGTTTAATGTTAATCTCACCAATACCACCCTGATGAAAAACAAGCTTACCCTTCTTATTGATACCACCAATAACCTGACCAGGCGCAACATTAGCTATAGCATTCGTATAATCTTTCCAATTATCAAAATACTGTAAACCAAGCTTATTTAGTTCATCCAACTTAGGATTACTGGCCATAGCTAACTCATATCTCTAGGATCAACAACAATATTCATAACAGCATTATCGTCAGCAAGCTCACGCACAACATCACAAGCGTTACGGTTTGTTAACTCGCAAATATCAACAACCATAGCCCATTCATCATGAGAAAAAATACAGAAAACCAAATAGCCATCAGGTTCACCCTGAACAGTCACAACATACTCAGACTGATTCTCCTCCAAAAAATGGGCGAACGAATAAAACTCAGAAGGATCAGCAGTAACCTTATCCTTAAAAAAATCTAGAACCCTACGAACAAAATCCATAACACCACCCTTAGTTATGGAATATAGTACCCAAATTTAGTCCACAACATCACGAACAGAAGCAAACAACAACAAAACTCTCATATATGTTGCAATCTGCAAGGCAGCCTCACTCATCATCTGAGTCATCAGCTTCCTCCCAACAATCACCGCAATCTCTACATTTTATAAAAAAAATTTTCTGACCGTTGTCATTTCCTGAGGAAATAATAAAGTTAGGCGGGTAAGAGCATTCTGAACAAGTTGTCGGTTCAAATTTCATTTCTAGCCTTTGATTACGCTCACTATCTCTGGAGAGTTCTTTAATCTCTCAATAGCATTATCTCTGCCCTGGGCAAAGTTTTCTCCATTATAGTAAACCCATGCGCCCTTTTGGCTAAGAATTCCCTTATCAATTCCTAAATCAAAAATACAACCAAACTGATCGATGCCCTGAGCGTAAACAATGTCAAACTCCACTATTTTCATTGGGGGAGCCATCTTGTTCTTGATAATCTTAGCTTTTACTTTGATTCCCGAAGGATCGCCGTGTTTGTCTTTTAGATCTTCCTTTTTGCGGACATCAATGCGAACGGATGCTGCATACTTTAGTGCGAAGCCACCAGGAGTTGTTTCTGGATTGCCAAACATAACACCAATCTTATTTCTTAACTGATTGATGAAAATAATCAAAGTGTCATGCTGGGCAGCTAAACCTGTTAGCTTGCGCATAGCTTTAGCCATCATTCGGGCCTGTAGCCCCATTTGCTGCTGTTCCATTTCGCCATCAAGCTCAGCCTTAGGAACTAGTGCAGCAACAGAGTCGATAACAATCAAACCTATGTCGCCAGTTCTCAACAATCTGTCAGCGATGTCGAAGCCTTGCTCGCCGTAGTCAGGCTGTGCAAGCAAAAGGTTGTCTAAATCGATTCCAACGGCTTGCATGTACACTGGGTCAAGCGCATGCTCAGCGTCGATGTAGGCGCACGTGAGGCCCATTTCCTGGGCTTTGGCGACAGCTGTCAAAGCAAGTGTAGACTTGCCGGATGACTCGGGGCCAAATATTTCTACAACTCTACCACGTGGTAGACCACCGATGCCCAAAGCATGATCTAGTGTTAGCGCACCAGTTGGTATCGATGACCACGGCTTTACATTTGTGGAGCCGAGCTTAATAACTGCTCCAGAACCATACTGTTTTTGCAATTGTGCAATTGCGAGCTCTAACGCTTTTGAGTCCTCTTTTAAGGCTTTCTTGCCTGACGCCACATTTTCAGCTGTTGCTGTTTCCTCTGTCATTAAATCCTACCGATCTTCAGCTTGATGATACATAGATTATACCACGAAAGCCAAGACGTTCCCAACTAAATGACCAGGACTAATGATATAATATACGATACGTTTTACATTATGAATTAGGAGTTTTATGCAAAAGAAAATTAGAGTTGACGAACAGCTGCATCTAGCATTATACCTTTTAAAAAATCGTTTCAATACACCAGTAGACCTTGTTAGATACTGGGCTTTTTCCGGGCCATGCTTAGAGAATCATCCGTCGATAGAAGATTGTTCTCCGAGAAAAGATTGATTGCGTTTTCGTTATGTGTTGACTTGCGTTGACACAGTGTGATAAGCTAGCCATGATCCCCCCTTCCCCCCTTCCCCCCTTACTATATACATATATAGTTACTATATACCTGTATACTTATATAGTAACGTATAATAATATACTCTATATAAGAGAACGTGCCCACGAAAGAGGTAGCCGATGAACATATATCAAATCTTCATACCTGAACTAGGCACTAATGTTAAGTTTAAAGTTTTACCAGTAAAAGACGCAGAAGACTTTGTTAAGAAAAACAAAAGCGTAAAAGATTTAAGAAAAAGAATATTACAATTTATTGTTTATAATTTAACAACTGACGTCGCTGCCGCCTTAGCGTCGATGTCCAGAGAAGCAGCTGAAAGAGCACTAGAAGCTGTTTACGCAGGCTGCATCATGTTAAACCCAAGCTTAGACGTAGACTACTGGCTGAATATAGCATATTCAACGAATCCAGCAAAGTTCTCCGATGGACCAGGCAAAGATTATAATATTGACCAAATCAAAAAATTTCTACGCCAAGCGGAAGCTAAAACAAAATCTACGACCGCAGCTTCAAAGGTAAAGAAATTAAACAAACAAAAGTTTTTGGGGCTAGAACAATATCTTAAAAGCAATGTCATAGGACAGGATGAGGCAATCGATGAAGTTGTTTCCGCCCTGTTTAGATCTCAGGCGGAACTAAATGATCCCAATAGACCACTAGGAGTTTTCTTATTTGCGGGAAGTTCAGGTGTTGGAAAAACACATTTAGCTAACGCTTTACATAAATATCTTTTTGATGATAATTCTTCCTTAGTATGAATGATACTAATGATGATGATGTTGATTGAGTAAAAAATTGAAGGGAAAATAAT
>Ga0209972_10002145_pt1 | contig 16417 bp, 12 predicted proteins | sample NOAtaG_7_FD_187302 | JGI IMG/M metagenome (GOLD analysis project Ga0209972, IMG submission 187302) | Freshwater lake microbial communities from Lake Erie, under a cyanobacterial bloom - NOAA_Erie_Diel1S_2200h metaG (SPAdes) (version 2) | ecosystem: Environmental > Aquatic > Freshwater > Lake ... | reverse complement strand
CAGTGTTTGCTTTAGCCATCACGTTGTTACTCATCTCTACTTCGCCTCCATCTAGTTTTGAGCAGGTTAAGCGCTTTGCATTTGATTTAATCCCATTCTTGTTATGCATAGCGCTGATCATTTCAATCTGGTATGAGCATTATGTTTTCTTTTTACGATATGGCTTGAGAAATGGAAAAATCGTCATGCTCAACACTTTATTTCTGGTGATCGTGCTGTTTTATGTTTACCCGTTGAAGTTTCTCACCAAGCTAATTCTCTTTCCGATCGCTGCTATGACAGGACAAGACAATATTCTGACTGAAATGAACGGGCTGATTAAGGGAAAGGATGTTGCAGATTTAATGATCATCTATGGGCTTGGGGCAGCCGCAGTTTTCCTCGTTTTACGGTGGATGTATGCCTATGCCTATAAACAAGCAGACGCGTTGGAGTTAAATGAAATCGAACGTTTTGACACGCGTTCAAGAATTCAGTCAAACACATTAATGGCAACTGTCCCATTGCTTTCTGTAATGATGGCTATTATTTTTCATGGACATTGGATAGCAGGTTTGATCTCGGGAATGACTTATTTCTTGTATACGCCAATCATGCTACTGTTTGCCCGAAACGTAGGTAGGAGACGTAAAAAATGGCTGGAAGAAATGAATACAAAAGACGAAGTAGAACTATCCTAGCGGAGGTTTTTCCACCGAATGTATTCAATCACCGCTTGACCAAATAGGCTTATCCCGGAATTGAAAATGATAAGGGCAAAAGTGCCGTATAAAAACCAAGATTCTCCGTTGTATTTTTTGAATCCCGCATCAATGGCCATCGACAAGCCAAGTCCCACGAGCATCAGCCCACAGGCAGAGAACAACAACCACTTTGTTTTCGGCTGAAGCTTAAAAGCCATCGTCTTCTTTCTTTTCCTCTTTTTTCTTTTCTTTCTTTTTCGCTGAAGAAGTGCCGCTTGTCAAATCATAAGGTTGCTCAATCCCATAGTACTGTAGCCTAAAACGATTGACAAACGAAAGCGCTTCTTCGTCCGTTCCCGGTATGAAAACCAGTTCACCCAATTTGGCTTTCCTGGCGTTTGACTTTTTTGTGATCAACTCGTTGAAAGGCTGATTGGCTGAATGAACCATCAATCGGTTGTCTTCAAATCCAAAGTAATACCATGATTCAGGAGATGCTTTGAAGAAAATGTGAAATACTGGTGCGCCATCTTCATTTTTTCGAATTTCCATGAAGCCTTCAAATGCCCCATTGATATCCAGCCGATTGCTGTTACTGATACCGATGGTCCCTTCGCTATAAAAAGCCTTTCGATCTTGTGACCACTTCAAATTGACATTGGAGAAAACGAGTGGTTGAATTAGCCCTTGTACAGTACCCAAAGAGACATAACCCTGCTGCGATTTCTGTTCATAGTCTTTTGTTACTCGTTCGCCAATCAGATTGCTAATTTTATACAGCAGTTCGGTTTGATCTCCCAACCCTTCGGGAACGCCCTCACTTTTTACTACCTCCAAAAGATTATTGGCCATTAGTTGATAGGCCATATCAGGAATCGCCATATTGGCCAAGATGAATGAATTCATCTTGATTTCATTGGTAGTCAAACTTCCAGATCCAATCGCAGAAGCCGTTAGTTTGACACCATTCGTGTTCTTGAAGAAGTTGATAGGTCCTTCAAAAGTAACTTCTTGCTTCTCTTCGTTGTAGGTAAATACTTTTCCTGATAGTTTCTCGCCAGCTGCTTTTTGGCGGTCCTCAATTTTAAATTGGCTGCTTTCTTTGTCAAAGAATAGAGAACCACTGGGCAGGAAAAAATCCTCATCTCCTTCATCTTTTTTGTCAAAGATAAAAGTGATGTAGAGGCTATTATCTTGAGCAAAATGTAGGCCGGCAGCGGCTTTTCTTCCCTCCTCAGTTTCAGTTTTATCAAAATCCAAATAAATATCTTTTTCATCACCGCTTTGATTGTAAGCTAGCCAAGTGTTGTAGTTTTTTATTTTTTTTAAATCCAGCTTAACAAAGCCTTTTAATTGCAGTGCGGGGCGACTGGCGTACATGACCATGTCGCCTTTGTAGAAAATGCGTGGGGCTACTAAGATATTATCCGTGTCTGCCACCGACCCATTTCCAACCGTTTGTTGCGTTGCATTGACATTTTCTTTTTTACGTGATTTTCCTTCGGTAGATATAGTTTCCAGATGAAAGTCAGTCATTTTAATGTTGAATGTGTCGTTCACAGAATTGACGTACTGATAGGTAGCATAGCCCGTAAATTCTTTTCGCGAGATGATATCCACCACGCCTTTGGTCAATCGGTGGTAGCCATTGAGCGTATCAAGAACAATGGTCGTGTTTTTGAGCTGGCCTATTTTGGCGTTTTCTAAAATTAGCACTTCATTGTTCTCAGGTGTGATTTTTGCATCGGCAACGATGATGAATGGAATGCCGCTTACCTTTAGTTGCTGAGTGGCAATGTCATACTCCGCTTTCTCTGCATTGAAACGTAAAGAATCCAATTCTTTTCGTGTCGTGTAGAAATAAGAATTCTCGATGGGCACATCGGGGGCCTTGCTCATTACAATCTTCTGAGTAGTCAAATCCCATTTCGCCTGTGGAATCGAAGTCTTGAATTGCGCGTAGGGAAATTCAATTGCCGCTACCCCTTCCACTTCCGGGCTAACGGTAGCCACATTTTTTTCGAGATCAAATTTTAATCGCACATCATTTCCAGCTAAAGCGGGCTTCTCTGGGTTTCCGGTCTTTACTTCAAATCGGGCGTGACGGCCGCCAAAATCTTTGGACGCAAAGCTGAGTTCTTTCGATGAGACCTCTGATCCACGAGTACTTAGTTTTCCACTTCCAGTGAGGCCAGTTTTTGAAACAGTAACAATTCCGTTTAGTGTGGCGGTATTCTTGTAAAATGAAAATGGCTCACGTGTGTTTTTCAGTCGGAAACGATCTTGCTTGGGAAACCACTTCATTTGGTAATCGCTAACGGTGGCTTGGGGGAAAGTCACGTTGCCGATTTGTTTTTCTTTTAGTTCAACTGATTTTCCTTTCGATAGTACAGAGTCTGGGTAGAAAACAAAATCATCAGATTGCACTTTGGCTGAGAGGTATTCAATTCTCCCCGTAGCACGTAGCCCAGAGTTGTCCAAATTTAACCCGCCAAAAAGCCTTCCCTCACCTAGATAGAGGTTATAGCCTTTGGCTGGAACTGTGGTTAAAGCCTAATGACTTGTCCGGCATAGTATGTAACTTTTCATCGAAGGGCGGAAACATGCCACTAGAGATAAATTTTCCCTCAAAATTAATTGAACCCGGATCGGCATCGTTTAAGCTATCCAGTTTAAAAGGTGGGATCACGAAGAACACGGATTTATCATAGGCACCATCCAGCACTTCCTCTCGATCAAAATAAATGACACCACCAGCCGTTGCGTCCAGCCTCGGAAAATTGGGCACTTGCGCCCGACCTGATTTGTTGTCGGGACGGTTGATGAAAAGGGTGCCAGCGGTTTTGTTTGCGCTGGTTTGCAACCCACCGGCTGCGGCAGTCGTTGAGTCTGCCCCTACCAAAGAGTTGTTTACTCGCCTGCGCGTGCCATTTTTATCAACAACATAAAACCGAATTGAGTCAATGTGGTTAAGGTTAACAAAAAAGCTATCATACTTGAACGTAAAGTCCTTTCCGGTTATCTCAAAATTGCCCGCATTGATGGTTCCATTAAATTTAATGTCTCGATTTTTAAGAAAAGTAATTACGCTGCTGTCCGGTTTAATGATCACATTAAGGGCATCGCTCACATTAAACTCTTCTACGCCATTCACGGTCATGGATCCTCCTATACGACTAATAAACGCATTGGGATTTCTTTCAGTATAAGAGGGAATTTTCAAATTATCATAATCAACTTTTCCTCGTTTCGCCTCCACGAAGTGCATCGCTTTATCTTTAACATAAACTGCCCCCGTTCTCGATTGGTAAAGAATCATTCCTTTTTGAGATAAAAAATCTGCTGCCATCTTTATTTTTTCTAGATTTCCTTTTACTTGAGCTAGGTCAAATACAGAAAATCTTTGAGATTTGATTTGTTTGGCGAAACCAGTGAACATGAGTAGAGGATTGTAACCAAAAATTGGATTTGCCAGTCGCTCAAAGTCCTCTTCATCGAAAAAATCATGCGACTCAATAATCATCGGTGCAATGCCACCACTACCAGCAATGGAAAGGGTTAACGTATCAGACCGAAGGTCCCATCGCATGAGATCCACATTAAAATCAATTCCAAAAAAGGAGGATGAGAAGGGGGCATTCCGTTGGGACGATCGGTCTTTTGAAATCGAAATCTTTTGCTTTGCTCGATCGAAGTGCACCTGTGAAGAAGGATGAGTGATTGAATCATTGCTCTGATAGATGGTCACTTTTGCATTATCGGAATTGATCAACGAGTCTTGGATAGAAATGGAATAGGATTGCATTTTAAAACGCTTGTCCGCATAACCTAATATTTCCAAAGTTGACTGCTTTCCGTTGGCACAAAAACTATTTATGTTTCTGCCGACCAAACTAAATCCACCCTGGTAATGAATAAACTCACCCAGCCCAAGAATAGATACATTATTCTCATACGATCTGAAATTTGGATATAAAGCGGTTGCCCTCGATTTGTGACTGATGCTGTTGAATTCAAATTGGCCAGGTATCCGACCAGACAATTTCCCCAGGTAAAGAAGTTTTCCTTGCTGAGCCCGAAGGTAGGGTTGCGTGGTTCTGAAATTGTATTTGCTTAGTTCATAGTTAACCGAGTCGCGCGAAAGCCCGGCACTGCTCCAATCAAATTGCCCACGCTCTCCTACAAAGAGTCTCTCCCGCAGCGAGAATGTGCCTTTTGTATCTTTAAGAATCGCAGAGTCATAGAGTGTAACAAAGTTGAGTGTCACTTTTGAGAAAACGATCGCAGCTCCCAGTATTTCTGGTTGTACAATGGGCTGTTTCCAAGGGACAAATGAAATTGTATCGGACTCTGCTGACGGTGTGTAGCTTTGTGAGGTGTCGCTTGCAATTACTTTTGGCTCGAGGTAAGCAAAAGAATATTCATCATCTAGTGCTTTGAGACGAAAATATTTTTGAAAGTTGAGGGCGTGATGCTCAAAGAAATCGCGACTTTGTTGAAACGTAATATTTGCCTGATTGCTATTCTCTTTTGCTAGGACTTTGTCGATCACTTGAAGAAAGTTACTAAAGCGGTCGAGATCCAATTTCTCGACTGACTGAGCGGCAACGATCGCAGCATAATAATTGACAAAATGGGGGCGTAATTTATACCCCTTCTTTTTCATTAATTTAGTTTGCTTCTGAATTTGGCTTTGTTGACCGGGGCCGATATTTGCCCACACCGAGCCAAACCCATCGCCAACAGCCATTATATCGACCAGCTTTGTATTATTTAGTAGAATCCTAATACTGTCGGGAAATGTCAGTTGTTGGATAGGCTCTGTTGGAATGCCCTTTTGTGCAAAAACAGAGAGCGGTAAACCAATTGCCAGCAATAAGACCGAGATAGATTTTTTCACAAGCGAAATGGCTTGAAATGGCGACAAAAATGGTCAACAATCAACGACATCATAATTTTGGCCATTCCCTGTCTGTCAACAGTCAGGCATTTGACCCTAAAAGTAAATATTAAGAGATGAAAATTCGGAAATAATTAGCGAAAGTTCTAATGAGGACTAACGATTAGACCGCGTTTTTATTTTCTGAGCAGGAGAGATGCCCACCCTTCTTTCTCATCGCGTTTCTCTTCTTTCAGCCCATGCTGAACGGCTTTTGCATTTAGATCGGAAATATCGTTGGTATAAAACCCGCTTAGCAGCAGTGCGCCTGAAGGTGCGAGGTAGCTCGCATAAGTCGCTATTTCCTGGAGAAGCACATTCTTATTGATATTGGCCAGAATGATTTCAAAAGTGCCCAAAGGTTTGATTTCAGCAATTGTTCCTTGATGTATTTCAATGTTTGAGCACGCGTTGTTTTCAATATTTTCTTTGCCATTGATCACGCTCCACTCATCGATGTCAAAGGCTACCACTTCTTTTGCTTTTCGCTTTGAGGCCATGATCGATAGAATGGCGGTGCCACAGCCGGCATCCATCACGCGCTTATTCGAATGATCAAGATCCAGCTGGTTTTTGATCATCAAGTAAGTAGTTTGGTGGTGCCCCGTACCAAAGGACATCTTAGGCGTTATGATGATTTCGTAAGGATAGTTTCCTTTAACCTTGTGAAACTCGGCTCGGATTAAGCAGCGATCATCTACAATAATTGGTTCTAGACTTTTCTCCCACTGCTCATTCCAATTTTCTTTTTGAATTTTGTCCCAATAGAACAGCAGTGGATTTATTGACTTGTATTTTTCTTTTACTTCTTCTAATAGTTGCTCGTTAAACTTTCGTTCTTCCACATAGGCTTCAAAGCCGTGGTCATTTTCCATAAATGTATCAAAGCCAACTTCTCCAATTTCGGCCATGAGAATTTCTGAAAATTCTGGATCGCAAACTACTTGAAGACGGGTGTAGTACATTTTTCTAATTTGAAGATTTGAAAATTAACTAATTTGAAAATGAATGCTGTCTTGATAGGGGACATTCATCTTCAAATTTTCAAATCGATTCATTTTCAAATCGACTTTATAATCTCCACAAACTCTCTCGATTTGAGCGAAGCGCCTCCGACTAAGCCGCCATCCACATCCGCGCAGGCGAAAAGTTCTTTGGCATTATCGGCCTTCACGCTGCCACCATAGAGTATGGAGATTTTCTCGGCTGTTTCTGAACCATATTTTCCGGCAATATGCTTGCGAATTATTGCGTGCATATCTTGTGCTTGTTGTGACGTGGCCGTTTTGCCTGTGCCAATGGCCCAAACGGGTTCGTAGGCAATCACTACTTTTTGGATCGCTTCTTGATTCAAGTGAAACAAGCTTTCTTCTACTTGTTGCTTTACCAATGCTTCATGGGTTCCTTTCTCACGAATTTCTAACGGTTCTCCGCAACAAAAAATAGGTGTAACGCCATTTGCCAACGCTTTGTCTACTTTAGTGGCAAGCAGTTTTCCGCTCTCTCCAAAATACTGTCTGCGTTCGCTGTGGCCGATGATTACGTAAGGGATAGCCATCGATTTTAGCATGGGCGCAGAGACTTCTCCTGTGTAAGCACCACTATCGTGCTCGCTACAATTTTGCGCGCCTACTTTTATAGACGAGTTACCCAATTGGTTTTTAACCGGCACGAGATATGGAAAGGGAGTACACAAAATGGTGATCACATTTCCTTTTACTTCATCGGCTACCATGCCCATCAACTCTGCCGTTAAGATATGTGCTTCTTCCAATGTCTTGTTCATTTTCCAGTTGCCGGCTACTATTTTCTGACGCATAAAAAGGTTAAGGTTAAAGGGTTATTTTTTTTCGAATACAAATTTCTCGGATGGACTGGATGAAGTAAGGCGAGCACTCTTCACCGGGCTTTTGTAAGTGACGTGTACCAGATTTGACTGATCTTCGTGCGTTGCCATAATAGCATCGTTAAAAACCTCTAGCGTTTTGATCTTTTTTACGCCTTCAATTTCGATATAGGCAATCAAGGATATGTCTTCGCGTTCTACCGCCAAGAACATAAGCTTACACCATTTGCCGTCTAGTTTAATCTTAATATGTTCAGTGAGATAATTGATGACAAGTTGTTGGGTAGTAAAGCCGTTCTTAGGTTCCAGAATATCAAGCTCCGTCTCTTTGCGCTGTGAACGGATCGAGAGTTCTAAGTCATCGATGAACAAGCGAGAAGTTATTTGAAGCGCTTTGTCTTTCTCGCTATAAGTGATTTCGGTAACTGAAATGTGGATAGGATGGATGGATTGCCTCAAGCTACAAGCCTCAAGCTGCAGGCACTCTTGGGGTGAAAACTCGCAGCGTGTGACCAAATGCTCATAGCCTGCAGCTTGCAGCCGGCAGCTTGCTGCCAACGCGAGACAGAGATAAAAATATTTTCCAAAAGGCACTGTCATTGACTTGTAAAATTACCCCTTATTGTCCTAATTCAAAATTAGCTTTATACTTGCGTGTTTCTATGGCATGCAATGAGTGAATTCTCTCTTTATTTCGGACTAGGCAAAGACCATATTTTGGACTACGTAAATGGCTACGACCACATCTTGTTCGTGCTGGCGTTTTGTGCAGTTTATCTCATCCGCGATTGGAAAAAGATACTTATTCTAGTCACTGCATTTACTATTGGTCACTCCATTACATTGGCGTTAGCCACACTTAAAATTGTCTCTGTCAATGCTTCGCTAATTGAATTTTTGATTCCGCTGACCATTTTTATTACCTGCGTTTCTAACCTTTTTAAGAAAGAAGGGCTTACTGGGGAAAAGGGTGTCCAAATCAACTATCTATTTGCTGTTTTCTTTGGACTTATCCACGGGTTGGGTTTTTCCAATTACCTGCGCGCAATTCTGGGTAAAGACCAGACGATCTTGTCACAGCTATTGGCCTTTAATCTGGGTTTAGAGTTCGGCCAAATAATAGTAGTAGTTATTTTCTTAACCTTTAGCTTTCTTTTGGTCGATTTCTTAAAAATAAATCGAAGAGACTGGAAGTTAGTTTTGTCATCGGCTATTGCTGGAATCGCATTAATACTGATGAAGGATCGTCTCTAAGAATATTGCATCTTTTTTAACCGTCTTGAATATTGCATTTTGAACCTTGAACCTTGAATAATTAACACATGAAACAACTTCTACTATTTCTTTCGCTTTGTCTATCGCTAGGCGCCTTCGCTCAAGAACAAAAACCGGAACCACCGAAGTGGCAAGGCAAATTTGAGCAACTCGATCAAATGCTCCCTACTCCGAATGAATATCGCTCAGGATCGGGCTCACCGGGACCAAAATATTGGCAACAGCAGGCAGATTATGATATGGCTGTAGAACTAAATGACGTTAACCAAAGCATAACGGGCAAGGAAACCATTACCTATACCAATAACTCTCCTGATGTGCTGAAATACCTGTGGGTTCAACTCGATCAAAATATTTTAGACAAAGAGAGTAACACGGCTAAAACACAAACCAATACCGTTCGTGATTCTTCGTCTGCTAAATCGATGGCTAGCCAGTTTAACCTTTACGACTATGAAGGTGGATACAAAGTGAAATCGGTGACGGACGTAAATGGCAAGGCGTTGTCGCATACGATCAACAAAACCATGATGCGGGTAGACTTGACCACACCACTCAGGTCCGGTGAAAAGGTTTCTTTTAAAGTGGAGTGGTCCTTCAATGTAAACGACCGCAATTTATTTGGTGGAAGGAGTGGACTTGAATTTTTCCCGGAAGATGGCAATTATGTTTACACCATTGCCCAGTTTTTCCCTCGGATGTGTGTCTATGACGACTTGGTCGGTTGGCAGAATAAGCAATTCCTTGGGAGAAGTGAGTTCACCTTGCCCTTCGGAAATTACAAGGTGAGCATTACCGTTCCTGCCGACCACATTGTGGGCGCAACAGGATCATTGGCTAATCCGCAGCAAGTGCTAACGAAAACTGAAATTGAGCGTTTTGAAAAGTCAAAATCCACCTACGATAAACCAGTCATCATTGTAACGCAGGCGGAAGCAACTGCAAAAGAAAAAACAAAATCTTCTGAGAAAAGAACCTGGCAGTTTGAAGCAACAAATGTTCGCGACTTTGCCTTTGCTTCTTCACGTAAATTTATTTGGGATGCAATGGCCGTCAAAATCGGAGATAAAACTCCCTTGGCCATGTCCTACTACCCAAAGGAGGGTAACCCGCTTTGGGAAAAGGAATCGACTATCGCGGTAAAGAACACGTTAGAAATCTATTCCAAGTACACGATCGACTATCCGTATCCACATGCCACATCTGTTCATGCTGCTTCGATAGGCATGGAGTACCCAATGATCTGCTTCAATTTTGGAAGGCCAAAGAAAGACGGAACCTATGATGACGCAACACTGCGAAGAATGTTAGGCGTAGTTATTCACGAAGTGGGGCATAATTTTTTTCCTATGATTATCAACAGTGACGAACGTCAAACTACCTGGATGGACGAGGGCATCGATAGCTTTGTTCAATTGTTAACAGAACTAGAGCGTTACCCAAATTTAGATTGGAGTCGTGGCAGGCCTGCGGGTATTGTACCTTATATGAAAGGCGACAAAAGTATCATGAGGCCACTGATGACTGGTGGAGAGCAGGTAGTTCAGGCAGGCTCTGAGCAATACGCCAAAGCAGCCACGGCATTATTTATCCTTCGCGAGACAGTTATGGGAAAGGAACTTTTCGATAAATCATTTAAAGAATACGCGCAACGTTGGGCGTTCAAACATCCAAAGCCATCTGATTTTTTCAGAACGATGGAAGATGCATCGGCCGTTGACTTGGATTGGTTTTGGAAGGGCTGGTTCTACACTACAGACAATGTAGACATGTCGCTAGATAATGTGAAATGGTACAAGGTGCGAAACGAAAAAACGAGCCTTGAAAACAAAGAGAAAAAAGTTGCCAAAGGTGATCTTCCTAAGGAGGGTGATGCGAATAAAAAACCAGACGACTTTAGCAATGGCCCAGAATATTTTACGGTGATCCCTACAGATAATCGTTTTTACGGAGAGTTTGCTAATCGTATAGATGATAAAGCGGTGATGGCAAAAATGGAAAACAAAAATTTCTATGAGATCACACTCACGAACAAAGGCGGTTTAGTCATGCCAGTAATCATTGAGTGGACATTTAAAGATGGCAGCAAGGAAATTGAACGCTTGCCAGCCGAGATATGGAGGATAAACGAAACCAAAGTGACCAAAGTGTTCTCTAAAGAAAAAGAAGTGGTAAGCGTTGTGTTAGATCCAGAAAAAGAAACAGCCGACATTATGGTTGAAGACAACGTGTTTCCGAAAGTGGCACAGCCAAGCAAGTTTGATGAATTGAAGAAGAAGAAGTAATTTCTGTTTTAGTTTTATACAGTAGGGCTGTCTTTCGAGGCAGCCCTCCTTTTTGATAAGCCCTTTCAAATCTATTTGGCGTTTGCTTCTTCTGCCGAGCTATTGTATCCAAATATAAGGCGGCTCTTATCGTTGTCTTCGATGGGGATGAATCCATACACTGAAGTTTTTGGCGCGATAGCCTTTTGTAAAATAGCTGAGTAAAAGGGTTTCTTGTATTTTTTCAAATCCCTTTTTTTCAAAGCCCAATCTGCCGCTCCGAGGATTAGTGATTCTTCGACCCCGTTGGAGATAGCAGTTGCGCTTGGCATGAGTTTTTGAGATTCGATGTCTTCTTTTTTATAAGTAAGATTGAAATCTCTTAGGCTGTAAAAAACAACGTCTTTACCGCTGCCTTTTTCCCAATCTAATCGAACAGTGGGATTCACTAAATGGATTTCAGTTCCGTTGACTTTCTTTATTTGGAGCAGCGGTTGTCGTAAAATAATCTCTTCGTTAGTTTCGTTCTCTATTTTCACGGCAATGAGCTTGAGTTTTTTATTCGAAGATTTGATTCCAAATCGTTCGGACGGAATGTATTGAATTGTGACACCCTTTAGAAGCAGTTGCCGCTCCTCTCCATCATAGTTCAATTTTTCCGGTGAAACAAACTGATCTTGTGATTTGCAACTTGCAAGAATGATTGCTAAAACTAGTGTGTAGTAGATTTGGTTTTTCATGATCGTTTAATTTGTCCACGGAACTAATTTAGAACGATAGAAATCAATATTCATTGCTTTGAATCTTGGTGCGTGTTTGCCGAGTCTTACTTTATATTCCTCCCAATTTCTCCCTGTTTCCTGCGACCACCCAATTTCTGCATAGCCTGGTAGTCGTGGAAACAATAGATATTCGACCTCATCCATGTTGGAAATTGTTTCTGACCAAAGCGGGGCTTCAATCCCAATGATGTTTTCTTTGGAAATACCATCTACGTAAGTCGCGGGATTCCAACTATAGGCGCTATCTACCTCAATGAAGGCAGCCCAATGAAGGCCAAATGAAGAGGTAGAATCATAACTCATATCTAGATAGGCTTTTTTCGCGGGAGACATCAGTAGTTTACTTCCTTTCTCAACAGCCATCATTGCATACTTGGGTAAGTTCCAATGTTGTACAATTGTATTATTTCCAATTTCGCCCTGTGCAATTTCTTCCCAACCCATCATCGTCTTTCCGTTGGCTTTTACAATCTGTTGGAAGCGGTTAATAAACTGCACGTAGTCTTCTTTTTTTGTCACTTGTGCCTCGTCACCGCCAATGTGAAAGTAAGGGCCAGGCGTGATCGCAGAGATCTCCCGGATCACATCCTCCACAAATCGAAAAGTTGCCTCTTTCTCAAGCCGAAGAGTGCTCCAACCCACTTCAACACCTGTATAGAGTTCTGTTGGTTTTGATTTGCCATCTAAAATTTTGTTGGCGTTTGCATCTATTGGTAGTCTGCCTTCCTTTGGAACAATCGTGCCGCCATTTAATTCACCATACGAAGCCAGGGCAGAATTGATGTGACCGGGCATATCAATTTCAGGAACAATCGTGATGTATCGCTCTTGTGCGTACTTAATGATTTCCTTGTATTGTTCTTGTGAATAATAGCCTCCTTCGCCTCCACCTACTTCTGTTTTACCTCCGTGCAACGTCAAATTGGGCCATGATTTTATCTCGATTCTCCAGCCCTGATCATCCGACAAATGCAGGTGCAAATAGTTCATTTTATACAGAGAGATTAGATCAATAAATCGCTTTACCTCATTTACTGAGAAAAAATGACGTGCTACATCCAGCATTGCGCCACGATAGGCATAGCTTGGAAAATCTCGAATTACACCGGCTGGTACCTTCCAAGACATATCCTGGCGGGAGGTCAACTCAATGCTGGTGGGTAACAGCTGTCGGATTGTCTGTATCGCTCTAAAGGCGCCTTGTGCAGTATTGGCCGAAACCGTTACAAACTTTTCGGTTATGTCTAGGTGATAACCTTCGGTGGCAAGTTCGGGCTCATTCACCAACGTAAGGCGGATGCCCGACAATGTTGGCTGCTGTGCGACCGAAATGTTCATGGCAAATCCGGTAGAGGGTCTGATTTTTTCAGCTAATGCTTCTGCTACTGAAAGCCATTCTGGTGTGGCTGTGTCAACATAAATGATCGAGTTCTTGGTCAGTTCAAAAACACCTCGACCCGATTCGACATAGGCGGGTTGTGGAATAATTGGTACTACGCTCAATTCTGAATATTTATTCTTCTTGTCACAAGAGAATAGGAATAAAGTAAAGAGGAGGATCGTGGGAATGCGCTGGTACATAAAGGAACAGTAATCAACTCTAAAAATAATAATTATTTGTGAGGCTCTTGTATCTTGGCACAATGCCTTTACACGGAAATAATTTACAAGAACCCACAAAAAAGACCAATAAGAAATTTCCTTGGATCCTGACAGGAATTGCAGCCGCTTACGGAATAATTGTTTTGCTGTTAGGCACCGCCTGGTATGCCGATCAAATGGTGCAGCCCTTTCATTTTTTTAATGACCTGCCGGAATGGAAGCAAATGGACAAATTTGCCCACGCACTTTGGGCATTTCATGTGTGCGCGATTTCTTCCAGGCTATTGAAGTGGGGCGGGCTGGATCAGCATCTAACAGTCGGTGCGATAACCGGGTTCTTAATCGTGTCGTCTATCGAAATATTGGATGGTTTTTCAGTAGGCTACGGTGCATCGATTTTTGATTTGGTTGCAAACGCATTAGGAGCTCTGTTGTTTCTTCTGCAAACTAAATGCTGGAACCGCATTTTTGTATTCCCAAAATTCTCTTTTCATTTTACTTCTTTTGCCATACTGCGGCCTAGCCTACTGGGTGATGGTTTTTTTCAAGAAATTTTGAAGGACTATAACGGCCAGACATTTTGGTACACTTGGTCTCCACAAAAAAAATGGTGGCCCTCTTTCCTATCAATTGCAATTGGGATCGGAGCAGAAGGCATGATCTATGGACGAGACGCGGAGAACGCACTGCACAACCTTTCACCATATCGAAAGTTTTTTCTATCCCTGGATTTGAATCCGAGTTATATTAATCCAACAAAAAGATGGCTTAAGGGTGTTGTCTATTTACTCACTATGTTTAAATGCCCTGCTCCAGCCATTGAAATCTCTGCGCACGGTATTCGATTTCATTGGCTTTATTTCTAGTAGATATTGGTTATGCACGTTTTTTTGAGATTTCGCCCTACATAAAAACCATTCGGCATTCTAACAAAACTTGGTTACTTTTGAGGCCTTTAAAAACCACATCCATGAAGCAGTTAATCGTTTTCGTATTCGTCATTTTTGCAGTCCCCACCTTTGCCCAACAAAAATGGCAAGGCAAGTTTGAGCAGCTTGACCAAGTTTTACCTACACCGAACAGCTATCGTTCTGCTTCTGGTGCGCCAGGTGTCAATTATTGGCAGCAACGCGCAGATTATGATATCGATGTGGAGTTGAATGATGAGACTCAAGTAGTAACAGGAAAAGAAACGATTACCTATTTTAATAACGCTCCCGAAACCATGAAATATTTATGGTTGCAATTGGATCAAAACAATTTATCTAAAGACAATATGACGGATAAGTCGGCCACTAATCGTGTGCGCGATTCTATTCCCGCTAAATTTTTTCCCTTGGCAGGAGATACCTACGGCTATGAAGGTGGCTTTAAAATCAAGTCGGTGAAAGACGCAATCACAAGCAAAGACCTACCCTTTATCATTAACAACACCATGTTGAGGGTAGATCTGCCAACCCCCATGAAAACAGGGGATAAATATAGTTTTAGGATAGAATGGAGCTTTACCGAAAAAGATCGTGTCAAGTTTAGCGAGCGTGGAGGGTATGAGTATTTTCCAGAGGATGGGAATTATCTGTATACCGAGGCACAGTGGTTTCCACGCATGTGCGTGTTTGATGACTACGAAGGGTGGCAAAATAAACAGTTCCTGGGTCAGGGCGAGTTCACATTGACGTTTGGAAACTATAGAGTGCGTATCACTGTTCCCTCCGATCATATTGTGGGTGCCACCGGCATGCTGCAGAACCCTAAGGCGGTATTGAGCAAGGAACAAATTGAGAGATTTGAAACAGCAAAAAAAACCTTTGACAAACCTGTATTTATTGTAACAGAAGAAGAAGCTAAAAAAAGAGAAAAAGAGCGCTCGAAGAAAAAAAGCACCTGGGAGTTTTATGCGGAAAATGTGAGAGACTTCGCATTTGTTTCTTCGCGTAAATTCATTTGGGATGCAATGGCGGTTAAGTTGAACGACAAGACGCCACTCGCACAGTCACTTTACCCCAAAGAGGGGAATCCACTCTGGGCTAAGGAATCTACCATGGCCATTAAAAATACGCTGGAGGTTTATTCCGCCCGTACCTTTGATTATCCTTACCCTACTGCCTACTCAGTCCACACCGCCAATCAGGGTATGGAGTATCCCATGATTTGCTTTAATGGGGGAAGGCCGAAGGCTGATGGAACGTATTCGCATAGAACGTATGAGGGGTTGATAGGTGTCATTGTTCACGAGGTCGGTCATAATTTCTTTCCGATGATTGTCAATTCAGACGAACGTCAATGGAGTTGGATGGATGAAGGATTGAATACTTTTTTAGAACGAGAAACAACAAGGGAGCGTTATCCAACTGTAGACGTGTCGTGGGGCTCTCCCAAAGGAATGGCTAACTATATGAAGGGCGATAAAAACATGATGCGCCCGATTATGTGGGATTCGGATAACATCCCCCGCGGTGACTTTGGTCCCAACGCATATGGAAAGCCCTCTGCTGCGTTAACCTTGTTGAGAGAAACGGTAATGGGTCCGGAGTTATTCGACAAAGCATTCAAAGAGTACGCGCAGCGGTGGGCATTTAAACATCCCAAGCCTGCTGATTTCTTCCGAACGATGGAAGATGCATCGGCAGTGGATCTGGATTGGTTTTGGAGAGGTTGGTTCTACACGGTAGATAATGTAGATGTGGAGTTGGATGAAGTGAAATGGTTTAAAGTGAAATCAGAGCAAAAGGATCTTGAGAATAAATCAGTGAAAACGAAATCGGGCGACCTCGCTAAAGATACCGAGACAAAGGAGAAAGCGACTGATTTTAGTGCCGGCTCTCAAGAGATCACTCTTATTAACACAGATGATAGAGCTTACGGAGAGTTTAAAAATAAAATCAACGATGGGGACGTACGAAAAAAACTGACCGACAAGAATTTGTATGAGATTACACTAAAAAACAAGGGGGGGTTGGTAACACCGGTAGTCATAGAATGGACATACAAAGACGGCTCTAAGGAAACAGAAACTATTCCCGCGG
>Ga0209972_10002131_pt1 | contig 16479 bp, 8 predicted proteins | sample NOAtaG_7_FD_187302 | JGI IMG/M metagenome (GOLD analysis project Ga0209972, IMG submission 187302) | Freshwater lake microbial communities from Lake Erie, under a cyanobacterial bloom - NOAA_Erie_Diel1S_2200h metaG (SPAdes) (version 2) | ecosystem: Environmental > Aquatic > Freshwater > Lake ... | reverse complement strand
CGGATTCTGCATTTCTTTTCTCGTGATACCCCTCCACGAAGGCATCCATGTGCTGGCCTACCGGATGTGCGGCGCCAAACAGACTTCGCTGGCGGCCAATTGGTCGAAATTCTATTTCATGGCCCTTGCCCATGAATTTGTGGCCGATGCGCGCGCGTTTCGCTTCATCGCCCTGGCACCTTTTGTTGTCATCAGCACCTTGTTACTGATTCCTGTTGTCTTCGGCGGACTGCTGACCGGACTGATGTTCGCAGGCGCGCTGTTTGCACACGGATCGATGTGCGCCGGCGACTTCGGTTTGCTCGGTTATTTCGCAACCCATAAGGATCAGGAAATCCTGACGTACGACGACGTAGAAAATGGCATTTCGTACTTCTACGGCCGCAAGCGCGTCAATAAGGTAGCTTAGATTTTTTGCCAGCGAATCCGCTGCGTTCCTTTACCCGATTGCAACTCCAGCCAGTACATGCCTGCCTGTAAATTCCGGATATCGAGTGTCTTTGACATTCGACCAGAACAAAGACAGCGTCCACCTGCATCGTACAACACATAACTCTGCCAGTGCAGTACTGAATGAATATGCAAGGTGTGGCTTGCAGGATTCGGATAAACCGTGGCAGAGAAATCCACCGGCACAAGTACACTGGCTGCATTGGGGTCGGCAATAGGCCGGCCGCCTTCACAACCATTCATTTTGCGGTAATAACTCAGCAAGTTGTAAACGATATCGTTGTTGCCGAGGGTATGTGTGTAAGACTTTCCCAGACCTTCTGCAACCGTTTCTTCATAGTATTTCCTGCCGAAGATGACGATGGAATCCGGTGCATTCGACCAGCGGTAACTGTTGGTCCAACCACAATCATCGGCAGAATCGGCCGAGCGTTCGATCAGGAATGCCGTTATCGCGCTGTTTTGCTCTCCGGGCATGGGAATGGAATCGAGCAGGGTGTATACCAGGCGCTGGGTGCGCACTTCCATGTCCCACCGCGGAATCTGGCCCAGGGAATACAGCGTGTCGCGCACTTCGTAGATCAGGCTGTCGCGGGTGGGTGATTCGCTGCGCGAGAGGATGCTGCGCAGGATATAGGTGGGCGGTGAGTTGTGTGTGAAACTGTAATGGAATACGTCTCCCGGCTCGAAATCATATACCTGCCGGTTTGTGAGCCAGGTTTGGGCTTCCAAGCGGACTGAGGTACAGATCGCGTTACCAAATACCAGGCAATGTACCAGTGAAAGGAATATGCGTATTGCAAGACTGCCCGCCTTCTTCCTGTCAAATAATGGGAGAGTGAAATACCAAAGAGCCGACAAGCTGGATGAAGCGGTGGCAACATGCTGGTCGGTGAATGCATGCGGTGCACAGGGTTGATGGCCCACAGCTGGATTCTGCGCAGTATGCAAAGTCGTGTTGGAAATCATTCCTGCAAGTTAGCTTCCGCTATTCCGGGCGCAAGGTTCTTTACGGAATATGCCTGAAATGGCGGCTTGTTCCATTCCATGGATGGTACAATTCAACGCACATCCCGGCTTAATCGCTGGCCGAAGCTGCCTGTTGATTATGCCAAGTAGGCTAAAAACTTGTCCTGAGGCAACTAATCAGATTGAATAGAAGGCTTTAGATCTGAACAAACCTGCAGGAAAGCTTGCCACTCTGCATGCAATGCTACAAAGAGAAATGACAAACGCGTGACACGCAGGCACTTAATATAATACTTGAAAGGGCTTAAAAAACGAAAGCAGGGTAATTTTTATGTTACATTCGTATAACCACCAAAGGGAAATGCTATGAAAAAAAGCCTACGAATCGCCTGTCTGAGCACCATACTGGCCTACCTGATACACTCTCATGAAATAGTGGCGCAGGTTGCCCAATTCAACACTTTGCCTTCCACGGGGTGCGCACCACTGACGGCTCAGTTCTACAACGCGAGTTCAGCAGCTGGAACCTACACATGGAATTTCGGCGATCCCGGTTCTGGAGTAAACAATACCAGTTCTGCGTGCAGTCCGGTGCACACGTATAACCAGCCAGGCAATTATACGGTAACCCTCACCGTAAATACGCCGTCAGGGCCTGTGAGTACAACGGGAACTGTAACGGTGCATCCTTCACCTGTTCCGGTGATAAGCGGAAGGGATACCATCTGTCAGAACCTCATGGAAACCTACTCCGTATCCTCCATACCGGGTAATACTTATCAATGGTCGATACAGGGCGGTACAATACTGACCGCCGTTAATACCAGTTCTGTGCAGGTCATATGGAACAATACCGGGGCAGGAACCATAACGGTGGCGCAAACGAACGCATTTGGTTGCAAGGGCACGGCTACAAAGAAAGTACTTGTGGTTCCACCACCTTCCATTGCGAATTTCTGCAGCAAGAGAAGGGAAGGCGGTGGCAGTACGGGTGGACAACCACAGCCGGACAAGTTGGGTGATCAGGGTTGCGTATGCGCCTACGACATGGACACACTTCAGGTGCCGAGCGCCAGCAGCTTTTATACGTATACCTGGAGTATCACAGGTGGATCCCTGGTCAGTGGACAAGGCGGCCCGAACCCGGTGTTCCAATGGGGCGCAGGGCCAACTGCCGTAATTACGGTAATTGCGAGCAGCCCCTTCGGTTGCAACGATACGGCCACCTGCATACTCGATATCTGCAAAGGTCCGAAGGCGAGTTTCACCGCCACAACCGTATGCTTAGGGTCGGTTACGCAATTCAATGCTACAGCCAGCACGGTTTCTAATCAGATTGTTGCGTATCAGTGGGATTTTGGCGACTTTTCTCAGCAGACCACCACCTCCCCCATGGTAGGCCATTTGTATGCTTCGGCCGGCACCTATTCGGTACGCTTGCGTGTTACTTATGGCGGCAATTGCTCCGATGACACCATCATCCAGGTAACAGTCAAGCCAGGCCAGGCACCACCAATAACTTGTATTTCAACGGTGTGTCATGGAACCAAGCATTGCTACAGCACACCGTTTTTCCCAGGTGCCAGCTATGCGTGGAATGTTACCGGTGGCACCTTCAGCGTCGTAGCACCCGGCGACAGTATATGTGTCGTCTGGGGTGCCGGACCGGTGGGAACCATCTCGGTCACGGTTACCGGCGGGCCTTATACCTGTGCATCGAATTCGGTCACGGTCCCGGTTTTTCCGGCTGCCCCGCAGATTATAGGTCCTGATACCGCATGTGTGGGTATTCGGAATGTATACACAGCCCCCCATATCCCGGGTACCTGCTACAGTTGGACAGTGAATGGTAATCCCATTCAACCAATTAATGCCTCAGGAAACATGATTTCATGGAAACCTGCTACCCCGGGAGTCTATACCATTGCGGTTACCATGGACAATGAAATTGTCTGCTGCAAAGGAACGGCAACAAAACAGGTGGTTGTGCAGGGCTCGTTCAGCATCACGGGGCCCCAGGTTAGCTGCCCAAACAATACCCTTACTTATTCCATACTCCCGGCACATAGCGTCACATGGCAGGTAAGCGGCGGCACGGTGCTGTCGTTTACCGGCAGCACGATAACGGTACAATGGGGTAGCGGTCCCATCGGTCAGATCAGCGCAGTGACCAGCCAACCCAACCAGTTCTGTGATGACCGTGTGGTTGTCGGGGTGAACATTTGGCCTGCACCTCCCAACCCGGCCATTACCGGGCCGGCCGTTGTTTGCCGGGGTTCATCAGGCACCTATGCCTATATTCCTTTACCCGCTATTACCAGCTCAAGCTGGAGTATTACACCTGCATCAGGCGTTATCACCAATCTGGTGAATGCCAATACTTACCAGGTGCAATTCAACGCAACCGGAAACTACACGATTCAAACAACCTACACCAACAGTTTGGGTTGCAATGCCAATTCCAGCATTGCTATCACAGTACTCGACACTGCGTTGCCGGCCATAACCGGACCCTTGGCTGCTTGTGCAGGAAGCAGCTACACCTATAGTATACCGTCAAATCCGGGTGGCATATATACCTGGAGCGTCATCGGCGGAACAATCACTGCCGGAATGGGCACTGCCAGCATTGTTGTTCAATGGGGCAATATCAGCCAGGGCCAGGTGATTGTGCAGAACAGCTTGTGCGGCGGCATACGTATCCGGAAGGTGCAGATCAATGCCTTACCAAATGGGCCTATTTCCCTGAAAGACACCACCTGTGCAGGTACCAGTATCACCCTGGTCGCTCCGCCGGGTTTCACCTACCAGTGGGGCCATGGGCCAACCACGCAGCAAACAGGCATTTCAACACCAGGTAATTATTGGGTCATTCTGAACAATGGTGTTTGCCAGGATACGGCATTCATCAACCTGAATCCCATACCTAAGTATCCAAAACCCTTACTGAGCATCACCGCAGCACCCACACTGTCTCCATATTGCCCGAAAGTATGGCAGATGACTGCCACCTTCAATCCACAATGGACATATCAGTGGACGCCCACCGGATCTACCACGAACCAGGCTTTCAGCAATGTGCACAACAGCACGCATACGGTTATAGCTACTACGGCAAAAGGATGCAAAGACACCCAGCAGGTTACCATTTCAACGAATTGCGCTTCAGGTCCCGGGTCTCCCGGCACTTGCCAACACAACTCTACACTTTCCATCAATTACAATCAGTGTACCGGCCAATTCACCAGCACAGGTTCGAATATAGCCGCTCTATACTGGAATTTCGGAGACGGGACCTATTCCAATCAACCCAATCCCATAAAGTATTATTCCAGCCTTGGGCCCAAAACCATCAAGGTCGATGTGCTCGACGTTTTTGGTTGCTGGTCGTCCGTGCCCTACACGTTCAACATTGTTGTCAACAGCATATTGAGACCTAAGATCCGGCATCAGTTCAATGTACCATGCAACTATACCCTTGCTTCATTCAGCCAGGCCCCAGGCAGCGTTTTACTGAGCAGTTCCACCATCACGCATTCGTGGTATTTTGGGCAGACGGGATGGACTGCCAATACTGCGTCGGCAACGTTTAACTACCCCAATTCGGCCAACACTTGGTACACCTGGAATGTCGTTAGCGATGCCTGGTGCACCGATACAACCCGTGATACCGTCGTTGTACGTCCGTTCAATGCGCAATTCTTCAGTTGCGGAGGTTGTTCCGGACAGCCGGTGCAATTGGTTGACAACAGCACCTCGTATTACCCGGTCGTCAACTGGAACTGGAATTTCGGAGACGGCAATAACTCGAACCTTCCCAATCCATTTCATATTTATGGATTGCCCGGGACATACAACGCAACACTCACCATAACCAACAGCCAGGGCTGTATAGCGTCGGTGACGCAACCTGTAATCATTGGCACATTCAATGCCGGAGTGCTAAGTTTCAGCATCAATGGTATTCCATACGCCTATACAGGCAATCCGATCCCTATTTGCGAAGGCGACAGATTGGTAGCCAGTGCACCTATCGGTTCGGGATGGACCTATGCATGGAACAACAATGTGGCAACCGCGAACGATACCATAACGAGCAGCGGCCAGTACTTTGTAATTGTTTCAAATGGGAACAACTGCACAGACACACTGGGGCCATTTACCGTCATCAGGAATCCAAAACCATTCGCCCTTATTCTGGGTGATACAGCGGCTTGTAGCTCTACCATGCTGCAAACACTGGCCACTATGAGTGATACATCACATATATGGACAACTATACCGGTATCGTATACCGGCAGTGGATACTTCTATTCGGTCTTTAATCCGGGAAACAACCTGGTGCAGTTGGTTGTTCAAAACCAATTCGGTTGCCGCGATACTGCCTATAAAAACGTCAACATACTCGCTGCCCCGGTGGTTACGGTTACCCCCATCTCACCGCCGCCGCTCTGCCAGGGCGACACTGTACACCTGACAGCCGCAGGAAGTCCGCCCGGCGGAACCTACACTTGGAATACCGGACAATCCGGTCCAACCGTTGTCGCCGGGTACAATCAATTCTACCTGGTTACCTACACCGGCCCGAATGGCTGTACGGCCCCGGGTGGAGCAGCGGTGGTAGTGAACCCTTTACCTGACCTGAGCATTGTTCCGACCGGTTGTTACAAGGTTTGCAGCAAACAGAAATCCGTTCAGATATGCGGTCCAGGCAAACATTTCGGCGATTCTATAACGACCTATAACTGGTATCACAATGGCAACGTCATTGCTACAACGCAACATATCAATATAACCCTGCCGGGAACTTATTGGCTATGGGCTCAAAACCAATTTGGATGCATTAGCCAATCGGCGCCATTTACGGTTCAGTTTGTGAATCCGCCCGGTCCAATCATTGTAGGACCAGGAAACAACCCAATTTTATGCAAAGGAAAAGATCAGGAATTGCCGCTCGATGTTGACCATCCGGAAGATGACGTTATATATACCTGGTATTTAAACGGAGAACCCTTATTCACAGGCACAAACTTCGTGGCTACAGAACCGGGCACCTATGTCTTGAATGCCTACAAAAGCGAATGTTGCCAGGGTTATGATACGATCGTAATCAGCAAAGGCGACTGTTGCTGGGACAGCACCGTCGTCTACACAACCATACAAAACGGCTATGTGGTAAACACCAGTGAGGTTTGGAATGGCAAATACTATGTAGCCGGGAAAGTCTATGTGCGCAATACTTCCGTTCTCGACCTGACCGGTGTGGATGTGGTCTTCTCGCGAACCGGTGAAATCATCTTTGAGGATTCCACCATCCTGAGGGCCAACAATTCAGTATTCAGGCCATGCGATATGCACGATATATGGGTGGGTTTCACATTCCTGGACTCAAGTCAGGGACTCATTCATACCTGTCTGTATAAAAATGCAACAACTGCCGTCGATATCAGGAATACGGCGCCCTATTCCGTGCGGATTACTGATGATGTATTCAGCGATTGCAACACCGGTATCAGCATCAAAAGAAAAGGCGCATATACCGAGGGAATTACCCATAATTCGTTTGTGATCGAAAACACCAAACTGCCCTACACCAGCACAAGCTATTTTGGCATCAAGTTAAGCGATGTGCGTATGGAGGAGCTGGTGAGTCAGAACATTTTCCGGAACAGCGATAAAACTAAACAAGGCAATTTTTATCATGGTATTCATGCCGTGAATGTATCTGCCGTAATCAGCGCAAACCGCTTTAGCAATATGTTCAGAAGTGTAGATGTTTCCTTTAACCTTGACCGGGTGAGTTTGGAGAACAACTTCATCGAACTAACTGAAAATGGAACTTTCCCTAACGATTACCAGGTTCGGGTGACCGACTGTAAGTTACCGGTAGTACTGCATCACAATACATTCAGGCATTCAGCTCCAACAATGGGTAGCAGCGTGGCAATATTCCTCTCAGATAACCACGCGCCCTGGGTACACAACAATGACATTACCGGTTTTCGCGATGGCATACAGGCATACACGTGCAAGGCTATGTGGATCAATGAGAACAACCTGGACCTCGTGAGTCGCATCGGTATCTTCCTCAGTGCCTGCAACAATGCACAAGTGCGCTGCAACACAGTCCGCAATAAGCATTATTCCAACGTGCAAACTGGTGTTTATCCGGTGGGTATTCGGGCGGTCAATTGCAACACCTCTCTGCAGGTGTACACCAACTGCGTCTTAGATACGCGCACTGCCATGTGGTTTTCGGCAGCCACGGGAACCGGGCTTCCGGACATACGCAACAACTTTCTATACAACTACCGCTATGCCGGTCTGTTCATACAGGGGCATACCGGTACAGTGGGAACTGCACCTTCGCCCGGCCAAAACACGTTCAGCAGCAACAATACGGGCAACGGCACACCCGACTTCCGTGTGATTCCCGGACCCGTTGTCCAAGGTGGCAATTTCGGTGTCCTGGCCCTGACCGGCAGCGTACTTACGTGGAACCCATCGCAACGATACAATTCCACTGCCGCGTGTGGCTTGCAGATCGCCAACGCACCATATAACAAGCTGAATGCTTTCAATGTCTGCGAGCAATTCTCGGAATCCATAGACCCAATCGATCTGGGTCCGGGCGGGGTTGGAATAGACAAACCCAAACTGGAGATGCTTCCACTCGTTCAGCGTGTTGCACAAAGTGATGATCAGACCCTGGAAATGCTTGCATTGGGATTGGCCATTACCGGCCATGAGCATCAACTCGAAAACCTGCTTTCTGAAATGCGTGTCCAAGGCAAGCTGACTTCTGCCCGCGAAGGTTGGTATCGCTTCAGACTGCACATGGCGTTGGACCAAACGGTAATGGCAGCGCAAGCCCTGCATTCCATCCGTGCCGAGCAACCGGAAGAACTGGCCCTGCTGGCCACCTTGCGCGCAGAGTTTGAACTGGCTGTAAACCACCAACATGATTATGGACAAGATGCCATGCATAGGCTCGCGCAATCGGATGCAGCACGCTCCCCATTGGCGGCAATAGCGCGCGATCGCATACAAAGCGTACTCGGTGGGCATGATTACCTGTTCCCCGCTGAAATGCCGGAAGAGAAAGCGCCCGACGGTGAGATATACTACACCGCTGATGCCGAAATCCGTTTAATGCCCAACCCGGCCAGCGATAAGGTCGCCATTGATTTCAACATTCCGGTGAGCGGAGATGTGGAAGTAGAAGTACACAGCATGAAAGGAGGCTTGCAACTTCGCCGCGAAGTACAATGGCAACAAGCCAAACTGTGGATCGATGTCAGCGATCTGTCTCCGGGTATTTATCTCGTTGTTGTGCGCCAAAAACATGCCCCCCTTTCGATGAAGGCCAAACTGGTAAAATATTGATTGCCCGCGCTGTCCGGTTTTACAGCCGGGCAGCGCCAAGGCTTTGGTTTCCCGTAATAACTTCCTTCAACGTGCAAAGGCAGGTTGCGTACACCCTTTGCAATGGTTCAAGCACCGTGGCAAGCCTTGGGCTGAATCATGGTTTGGCCTATTGCAAACAGATACGATTCTTTTCTATAGCCCCCATCCGGTGATGACGTCTATGCAGCACCCTGAACACAGCAGCGCAGCGCTCAGGCAAAAAAGACCACAGCACGCAGCACCTGTTACATATCGAGCCGGCAAGGTGGAAAGAGCCCTTACATATCAATCCCGGCTATTGAGTTTGCTCAGCAGGCGCAGGATTTCCAGGTAGAGCCAGATGAGTGTTACCAGCAAACCGAAGGCGGCATACCATTCCATCCAGGCTGGTGCACCCTGTTCAGCGCCTTGTTCGATGAGATCGAAGTCGAGCAGGAAACTCAGGGAAGCTATCACCACCACAAACAGGCTGAAGACAATACCGGCGATGCCATTGCTGTGCAGGAAAGGCACTTCGATGCGGAAATACGACAGAATCCAGGCCAGCAGGTAATACACCATGATGGCTGCGATGGCAGTGGTGAGTATGGAACGAAAACGCTGCGTTACTTTGATGATGCGCGTTTGGTAAAGCGTGAGCATCACCGCAAAAAGCAGGAAGGTGAGCAACATGGCCTGGCTCACGATTCCGGGGTAAACGGATTCGAAATAGGCCGAAATCACGCCCATGGCCACACCTTGCGCAGCAGCATATACAGGAGCCAGCCAGGGAGCCAGGTTCTTGCGGAACACCAATACCAGGGAAATGATAAAGGCGACGCCGATGGCGATGAACATGCCCGTGCGCATGGGCGCCGGATTGTTGAGGCTGCTCAGTTTCCACCAGGCCCAGGCGGCGGTGGCGAAGCTGGTGGCCAGCAAGAGAGCGGTTTTGCGGATGGTTCCGCCTACAGTCATGCCCTGGCCTTCCGCCTGTTGTGGGAGCCCTTCGTAGGTTTGTTCGTTGAAAGCGGGGTTGCCGCCACGGAAAATCGACATGGTCAGTTTGTTAGCGATGGCAAGTTAGGTTTTTCTGTTCACAGGAAGGCGCTTGCAAGGCCTCAGCAGACTTTTCCCACCTGGCATCCTGTTAAAGAAAATAGGATATCAGGGCTGTTTGGCCCATCACGGCTTTGGCTTCGGCTTCCAGCACACCGCCGATGACTTCGGCCGGTTCACCGAAGATGGGCCCCAGTTCGCGGAGTTTCGCATCCGTCAGAATCGGCCAACGCGAAGCGCCACCCATGTGCGGAGAATGCATGCCAAAAACCACGCGTTGGATGCGGAACTCACGGATCATAAAGGAACACATCGGACAGGGTTCACAGCTGGTATACAATGTCAGGCCTTCAAGGTTCGAATGGCCCAGCTTTTCAGCGGCGAGGTTCAGCGCGATGATCTCGGCGTGTTCGTTGACACGGAAGTTCTTGTTGTTGATGCCTTCGCTGATGAGTTCATCGCCGCGGGCTATGAGGCTGCCGAAAGGCGCATCGCCGCGTTCGAGCGCTGCCTGCGAAAGGGCGATGCAGCGCTGCATGAAAGCGGTGTCGGTGGGATGTAGGGAATGCATGGTGAAAATCGGACGGGAAAATACGTGCGATGGTGTCAATAAATCCTGACCCGAATGTTGCCCCGAGGCGCTATTATTGGAAATTCATTGATGCAATCCTTTTTAAAATCCCTCCGCCGGACGAAGACGACAGCGCAGGCATTGTCGCTCCGCGACGATGAAAACCCGCATGGCGGTCTGCAACGCGTGCTGGGCGTGCGCGACCTGACTGCTTTTGGCATCGCGGCCATTATCGGCGCCGGCATCTTCGGCACCATCGGACAGGCTGCATACGACGGCGGTCCGGCCATCATCTTCCTCTTCATCTTCACCGGCATCACCTGCGGACTGTCAGCTGTCAGTTATGCCCGTTTCGCCGGCATCGCACCGGTGAGCGGCAGTGCCTACACGTATGCCTACCTGGCCTTTGGCGAATTGCTGGCCTGGATCATCGGGTGGGACCTGCTGCTGGAATACGCCATCGGCAATATCGCAGTCGCCATTTCCTGGAGCGATTATTTCACCGGACTCCTTTCCGGCTTTGGCTGGCATGTACCCGATTGGCTGAGCATGGATTTCCTCAGTGCCCAACGCGCCTTCGACGCCGGTGATTCCGGAAGCGCCGGCTACATGGCCTGGACAAATGCTCCGCGCATTTTCGGCCTGCCGCTCATCTTCGACCTGCCCGCCCTGGGCATCGTGGTGCTCATCTCCTGGCTCTGCTACCGCGGCATCCGCGAATCGCGCCGCGCCTCGAACATCATGGTGCTGCTGAAACTAGCCGTGATTGTCATGGTGGTCTTGGTCGGAGCCTTTTACGTAGATCCCGGCAATTGGTCGCCCTTCGCGCCCCATGGCTTTGAAGGGGTGATGAAAGGCGTTGCCTCGGTTTTCTTCGCCTACATCGGTTTCGACGCCATCAGCACCACGGCCGAAGAATGCAAAGACCCGCAGCGCGATTTGCCGCGTTCCATGTTTTATGCCCTGCTCATCTGCACGGTCTTGTATATCCTCATTGCGCTTGTACTCACCGGCATGGTGCCGTTTACCGAGTTGCAGGTCGGCGACCCGCTGTCGCATGTATTCGGCCTCCGCGGATTGCAAGGCATGGAAGGCATCGTGGCCTTCAGCGCTGTCATTGCCATGGCCAGTGTCTTTCTTGTTTTCCAGCTCGGCCAACCCCGGATCTGGATGAGCATGAGCCGCGACGGACTGCTTCCGCGCCGTTTTTCCAAACTGCATCCGCGTTTCCGCACACCAGGTTTCTCGACCATCGTGGCCGGCTTCCTGGTGGCGGTGCCTGCCCTTTTCATGAACCTCACCGAAGTAACCGACCTCACCAGCATCGGCACCTTGTTCGCTTTCGTGTTGGTGAACGGCGGCGTGATCCTGATGGACTTGCGCGAACCGCATCCCAATGTGCGCTTCCGCATTCCCTTTATCCGCGCCTGGTATGGTTTGGCTCCTTTGCTCCTCACCGGATTGGTATTCCTGGTGATCAAAACGGACGCTTCCCTGCAATTCCTGGGTTTTTATGAAGGAACGCATTGGCTGGTCGTTTTGCCGCGTTTGGTATTGGTGGGACTCACCCTGGCGCTCAGCATCCTTTCCTTCCGTCATCGCATCTCGCTCATCCCCAGTCTGGGCATGTTGAGTTGTATTTACCTCATGGCAGAGCTTTCCGTTGAAAACTGGGAGCGCTTCCTCATCTGGCTCGGCATCGGGCTGCTCATCTATTTCTCATACGGCTACCGCAACAGCCGGCTTGCTAAAAAAACTGCCACATGAAAAAACCCCGCATCCACCACAGCCGGTCGATCAGCGAAGTGCTGAAGGAAATGCGCAGCACCTATAAGCTCGACCAGAAACTCTCGGAAGTCGGTTTGACCGCCCGCTGGCCGGAATTGGTAGGCGACCTCATTGCCCGGCATACCACAGGTTTGCGCATCAAGGAAGACGTGCTCACGATTTACGTGGACAATGCGCCACTGCGGCATGAGCTCACCAACCGCAGGGAAGAAATCAGGCAACTGGTTAACCGGGATGCGGGCACTGAAAGCATCCGTGAGGTGCTTGTGCGCTGAAGTGCCTGCTTATCTTTGCCCCTTCCATGTCACACCTCATTGCACCTTCCATGCTGAGCGCCGACTTCGGCAACCTGCAGCGCGATACCGAAATGGTGAACCGCAGCCGGGCGGATTGGTTCCATATCGACATCATGGACGGACTCTTCGTACCGAATATCTCTTTTGGGTTTCCGGTGATGAAGGCCATAGCCAAACATGCGCAAAAGCCGCTGGATGTGCACCTGATGATCGAAAAGCCGGAGCGCTATATCCGCGAATTCCGCGATGCGGGCGCAGCTGTGCTGACCGTACACCTGGAAGCTTCTGTGCACCTGCACCGCAGCCTCAGCGCCATCCGGCAGGAAGGCATGATGGCCGGGGTTGCTTTGAATCCGCATACGCCCGTTTCCCTGCTTCAGGATATTCTTCCGCTTTGCGATCTGGTTTGCCTGATGAGTGTGAACCCGGGTTTCGGCGGACAGACATTTATCGAAGGCACCTATGCAAAAATCCGGCAGCTACGCGGCATGATTGAGGCACGCGGATTGAGCACCCGGATTGAAATTGACGGCGGTGTGACGCGCGACAATACCCCTGCACTGCTCGCAGCCGGAGCCGATGTACTCGTTGCCGGCAATACCGTTTTTGGCCATTCAGACCCCGAAGCGATGATCAGCGCATTGAAAGATTGTACTCCTTCAGATACCACCCAAGACTGATCTGCGTTTAACCATCGTGCTGCTTCGCGCCCTTCTCATCCTTCTCTGTACCCTTCCCATGGCAGTCCGTGCGCAACAAGGCCGCGTATTGCTGCAAGGCGCAGTGGAAGACAAGGAAGGAAAAAGGCTGGAAGGTGTATTGGTGAAATGGAGCGTCGGGAATAAAACCGCCCTCACCGATGAATTCGGCCTATTCACCCTGCTGCTCCCGGTAGACAGCAACCTGAAGATCGAAGGTTTTGTCGAGAAGAAGCGGGTTTTCAGTCAGGATTTACGACTGGCCGCACAAAGCGACAGCCTGGTTCCATTGCGCGTATTTGTAGCCTATGGCCGCAGCGATGAACTCGATCCGGTGCGCATCATTTCCGGAGAAAGCGGCGGAACAGGCACCGTGCTCAAGCCCCGCAGCGTGGAAGCGATGACCGGTCTTGGCAGCGGGATTGAAAACATCATCAAAACGCTTCCAGGCGTATTCAGCAACAACGAATTGTCGTCGCAGTATTCAGTGCGCGGCGGCAACTTCGACGAAAACCTCGTCTATGTAAACGACGTAGAAATATACCGTCCGCAGCTCATCCACAGCGGGCAGCAGGAAGGTCTCAGTTTTATCAATCCGCAACTGGTAAAGAAACTCACCTTCAATGCCGGTGGCTTTGAGGCGCGTTACGGAGATAAACAAAGCAGTGTATTGGATGTGGAATACCGCAATCCGACCCGCTTTGAAAGCAGCCTGGATATTGGATTGCTCGGCGCATCCGCCTCCATGGAAGCCATCAGCAAGAACCGCAGGCTTACGGGCATCGGCGGCGTGCGCTGGCGTTCGAACACCCTGGTGCTGAATACGCTCGATGTTGCAGGACGCTACATCACGAACTTCTACGATGCGCAATGGCTGCTGGCCTACCGCATCACCCCTAGGCTGCGCCTGGAATGGTTGGGCAATTTCGCCGAAAACCGCTACCGGCTCAATCCGCAAAGCCGCGAAACCTCTTTCGGAACCGCACAAAACGCCTTCAACCTGTTCGTGGCCATGGGCGGACAGGAATTCTCCGGTTATACCTACGGCATGTCGGCCCTGACTTTGCATTTCAAGCCCGGCAACCGCAAAGACTTCAAGCTGATTGTTTCCGGATTCAGCACCCGCGAACGCGAGGTTTTCGACATATTCGGTGCCTACAGCCTCTCCTTGCTGGACAAAGACCCGGGCTCTGCCACCTACGGAAGACCTGTCCGGAATCTTGGAGCGGGTTATTTCATCGACCATGGCCGCAACCGCCTCAATTCAGGTGTATTCAGTGTAAGTCATCTCGGCAGTATCCAGACGCCGGGCCGCGGACTGCGTTTGCATTGGGGAATGCGGGCGCAGCAGGAGAATATCACCGACCGCCTGCACGAATGGCTGTACAACGATTCAGCAGGCTACAATGTGCCGCCTTTCGGTTTTGGCCGCGACAGCGTATTAATGGACGGATTTGTAAGCAGCCGCAGCGAACTCAGCTCTTTGCGCCTCTCCGGCCACCTTCAGACAGAAATACGCCTGCACCGCGAAACCAGCACCCGGCTTACCATCGGAATCCGCAGCCAGTATTGGTCGCTCAACCGGCAAACGATTTACAGTCCGCGCATGCAATTGGTCATGGAACCCAACCGCAACTGGAACCTCACCCATGCCGATTCGCTGCAAAAACCGAATATCCGCTACTACCTGGCCGGCGGTGTTTATCAGCAACCGGCATTCTACCGCGAGCTGCGCGGCTTCGACGGGCAGATCAACACCGCGCTGAAGGCGCAGCGCAGTTACCACGCCATCGGCGGCATCGACCGCACCATCGAACTGTGGGGCCGGCATTTCAAGTGGCTGGGCGAAGCCTACTACAAGTACATGGACCGGCAGGTTCCTTACCTGTTCGACAATATCCGAATTCGCTATTACGCCGAAAACAGCAGTCAGGCCTATGCCTGGGGTGTAGATAATCGCATCAACGGCGAATTTATCCCCGGGCTGGAAAGTTGGTTTACCCTCAGCGTGCTGCAGACCAAGGAGAATATCCGCTACTTGGAAAACGGTTTGATGAAGGAAAGCGGGTTCATCCGTCGCCCGACCGACAAACGGGTCAACGCCGCCATCGTTTTCCAGGATGAGCTGCCGGGCAATGAGCGCTACCGCATGAACCTCAACCTCATCTTCGGATCGGGCATGCCATACTACCTCAGCGGAAGACTGCGTTACCGGGAAGTCTACAATATTCCTGCATATCGCCGCGTAGATATCGGCTTTTCGAAGACCATCGTGGATGCCAATTTCAGGCCGCCGGGCAAGGTTTGGGACAAGGTGGAAAGCTGCTGGGTGTCGCTCGAGATTTTCAATATGCTCGGCATCGACAACGTGATCAGCTATTTGTGGGTGAAGGATTTCAGCGCCAATATCTACGGCGTACCCGAGTTCTTAACCGGTCGTATGCTGAACCTGCGCCTGAATGTGCGGATTAAATAGCATTTGTAATTCAAAGGCTTTTGGGGTTTGGTTTTCATCTGCCAATCCCAAACATGCATTGGAAAACTGATTCGAACTCAGAACATAGAAAGTCGAAAATAACTGGAGTTCTTGGTTTCCGGTTTGAAGTTTGTTGTTTTTCGTTTGGGGAGGGAGCGTCATTTACGAAGGCTGTCGGGTGGGTGATTAGGTACAGTAACGAAATTCGGATACGCTGGGATCAGACGGGGGGGAAGGCAAGAAAGAAGTAGCTAATGCTGGTTTGTTTTTACTATGAGGATATAATTAAAGGTCTAATAGACATTTTTCAGGGTTTTTCAGAGACCTTCTGCTCTAATGGACATTTTTCAGGGTGTTTATTTTCGTCGAACTGCGGAAGATATCTGCGGGCTACAGATTTTTGTCGGATCAGGTAAAACGGAAGTAGGCTCTGCTGGAGAGCAACCTGCCAGGGATAGCCTGTGAACGACGAATGCGCCGTTGCAGAGGGGAGGCTTTAGCTTCCCCTTTGGATTATTCGGAGTTCCTTATGCCTTCAAAAACTCATCGATGAACTTCTTGCGTCGATCAATGCTCAGCCCGTTATGGTTGCGCAGTTTTGATTTTAGATTGGCAAATTGGCCATCAATGGCATTGGTGGTATTGGGTATGTTCTGGTCGAGAGTGTTGCACTAACTGTGTCAATTTTAGGAAAAACCACTAAACTTGACATAGACGATGACAAAAAAACCATTTGACTACGAGGAGTTCAAGAAGAGCTTCGCGAGCCGATTCAAAGAGAGCAAG
>Ga0209972_10002129_pt1 | contig 16488 bp, 13 predicted proteins | sample NOAtaG_7_FD_187302 | JGI IMG/M metagenome (GOLD analysis project Ga0209972, IMG submission 187302) | Freshwater lake microbial communities from Lake Erie, under a cyanobacterial bloom - NOAA_Erie_Diel1S_2200h metaG (SPAdes) (version 2) | ecosystem: Environmental > Aquatic > Freshwater > Lake ... | reverse complement strand
TCACCGCCCACACCGGCACGAGCTCGTCGTCGAGACCGAAGAGGAAGGGCTCGGCGCCCAGCGCGCGGAAGCCCGAGGGGAGGGCCGCGATCACCGCGGCTTCGGCGGCCGAAGCGTCCGCGATGCGCGGCGTACCGGGCGCAACGGCGGCGGGAGCGGGCGAGACCGCGACGTGCTCGATGGCGCCGTCCGGCAGCATGCGGACGACCGCCTGCGTCCCGAGGACGCGCAGGCCGACGACGCGCTGGGCGAGCCGCACGACGTGCAGGCCGTGGGCGTCGAGCTCCCGCACGACCTCGAAGCGGGCGCCGCTCGGCAGACCGAAGACCGGCGCGAAACGCTCGAGCAGCTCGACCGCACGCGGCCCCGGGGGGCCGCTGCCCTCGATGCGCGCACCGATCACCGCCCGCACCGTTCCGTCCGGCCGCCGCACGAGCTCGGCGCCGCCCCCCGCGAGGCGCTGCAGCAGCGCGTCGCTGGGCGGCGCGAGGGGAGCAGACGGAACCCCCGGCACCGTCTGGGCGCGGGCCGGAGCGACGAGACCGAGGGCCAAGGCGAGGACGAGGAGGGCGCGCATGGGCGGCAAAGTGTAGAGCCTCTGGTGCGGCCAGAGGGAGGGGGCTGGCTGCAGCGCGCAGAGCGAACGCACGGCCCCGAGGCACCCCTCAGCGAGGGTGGGTCGGGCGGACGCTGAGGGCCTTCCGAAGGATTGTTCATGCGTTCTGTACAATCGGATTCAGATCATATCGATGGTGCATCCACGCGATCCGGTCAGAGTGGCTCCTGAGGAGGCACCATGACCCAGCACGAAGACTCGAACCGCAGCGACCTCACCCCTGCCCCGCAGGCCCCGCTCGGCCGCCCCATCCCGGGCTCCGTCGCCTCCCGCGTCGCCGGCCCGACCCTGGCTGCGATGCTCGCCGCGTGCGGCATGTCGCATCCAGGCGCGGGCGATGCGGGCCTCGTACCCGACGCCCCGATCTCCAGCCCCGGTGACGCGGGGCCGGGCGCCGATCCGGACGCGCCGGTGCCGGTGGCCTTCTGCGAGCAAGCCTGCGCAGCCCGCATGACCGATGGCTGCATCGCCGAGGCCGACTGCCGCGGGTACTGCGAGGCGGAGGCCGCGGGCTGGAGCGAGCCGGTGCGCGACGCGTTCGCGACCTGCATCGCGGAGAACCCGCTCTGCTTCGAGACGACCGAGAACTGCATGCTCGCGGCGCTGCACCCGCCCCCGAGCCTGCACCCGCTCCGCGTGCGGGGCTCGGGCCTCGCGGAGCTCGAGGGACGCACCGTCCGCGTCTGGACCGACCCGGATCGCGTGCCGATGGTCCGCGCCGAGGCCCGCATCGTGGACGGCGGCTTCGAGGTGGACCTCGGACGGTCCGTCGCGGCCGCGATGGGCGACGAGACGCTGTTGCTCGCCTACGTCGACGTGGACGGCGACGGCAGGTGCAGCAGCAGCGCCGATCTCACCGCCGCCCTCTACGGAACCTGGAACGGCGACCTCGTCGCGCCCGCGTTCGAGGTGCAGGTGAGCCCCCCGCTCGCCGACCCCGACTTCGTCTGCAGCATCGCTCCGTGACCGTCGCGCTCCGCCGGCCTCCGCTCTTCTCTTGGCGTCCCGCAACGACCGCGGGCTACCCTGCGGGCATGGCGATGGACCCGTTCGAAGCGAAGTACATCGTGGCGGGCGAGCAGGTGCTGCACCGCGAGAAGGTCACGCACCGCGCGGGCTTCGTGATCGTGGGGGTGCTCGGCCTCGTGTCGCTCGGCCTGGGGCTCGCGGGGCTGGCGACGCTGGTGGCCGTGGGGTTCGAGCTGCAGGCGCTCGTCGGGAGCGCGTTCTTCGTGCTCTGCGGCCTCTCCCTCGGGCTCGCGAGCGTCGTCGGGAGCATCGTCCGGGTGCTGATCACCACCAGCGAGGTGATCCTGCACGCGGGGATCTCCCACCAGAAGCGCATCCCGCTCGCCGCGGTCACGGGCGTGACCCTGACCCGCTACGACGCCGCGGCGCGGCAGCGCGTCTTCGCCGAGGGCCGGGAAGCGTTCGTCGCAGCGCATCCCACCAAGCAGCTCGTGCAGATCGGGTGGACGGGCCTCGAAGGAAAGGAACACTTCGCCTTCGCCGCGTCGGAGAACCCCGAGGCGCTCGCGGAGCAGATCCGCCGGGCCAGCGCCGCGGCGAAGGCCGCGCGGGTGCGGATCGCGGGCGGCGCGACGGAGGAAGCGACGGACGAGATCTCGGCAGCGCAGGTCGAGGGGGAGCAGACCCGCTCGGCGTGAGCGCGGGCGCGGCCGCGCCTGCCGCCCGGGCCCCGCGCCTCAGCGCGCGAAGAGCGCGACTGCGGCGATCACGGCGAAGGCGAGGCCGATCAGCACGAGGGCGACGGTCATCTGCCGCGTGCGCGCGGCACGGCCGAGTGCGGCCTCGCCCTTCGCGACGTCGGCGGCGAAGGAGGTGAGCGCCCCCCCACCACGTTGCGCGAGGACCGCGAGCAGCGCGGGCAGCGTCCCGGGATTCGCCCTCCGCACCTGCTCGGCAAGCTCGCCCTCGAGCGCCTCCGCGGCGAGCGCGAGGAGGCGAGCGTCGAGCGCGCCGTCCCCGTCCTCGGCGCGCGACAGGCCCGCGAGCTTCGGCTCACCGTAGCCGTCGACGACGACCGCGATCTCGGGCAGCCGCAACCTCTTCTCTGCGAGTACGCTCGCTGCGCCGAGCAGCTCGGCAGCCCAGCGCACCTTGCCTTCCGACTCGGCGCCCGCGAGCCAGGGCGCGGGCTCGGATACCGGCGCCGCGATCTCCTCCTCGGCGATGAAGGCATCATCCTGCCACGGACCGGCGTCGAGCAACGCGCGGATCGCCGGGTGGCTCAAGGCGCCGTGGGCGCGCCAGCGGGCGATGGCGGCTTCGCGCTCGGCGACGCGCTCGACGCCAAAAGGCACGCGCTCGAGCTCGGCGGAACGCCCGTGGATCGTATCGGTGGCGCGCACCCTGAGGCCGGGCTCGATCCACTCGCGCACCCGGTAGCGGCCGAGCATGCGCGGCAGCTCGGGCAGTCGTTCGTCGGCCATCGGCAGAGCTCCGTGGGGCTACTTCGCCAGCACCGCGTTGACGAACTGCGACTCGTCGGTGACGTCGCGGACGACGTAGGGGGCGAGCCACTCGGGAAAGGGCGGCCGCTCCGACTCGGAGGCGAGCTCCACCTCGCAGAGCACCAGCTCGCGGTCGAGGAACTCGTCGAGCTCCCACACGAACTCGCCGTCGGCCACGGCGTAGCGGCGCTTCTCGACGCGCCGGCCGAGGGTGAGCGACCAGAGCTTGTCGAAGACGTCACGCCCGCAGGACTCCTCGACCTCGATCCGCGAGAGCCCGCGGCCGAGCTTCACCGTGCGGACGAAGCGCTCGCCCTCGGCGCCCTGGATGCGGCGCACGCGCTCGATCAGCTCCTTGCCCGGCAGGTAGCCCTGATCGATGCGCCTCGGCGCGACGGTCTTGGCGTGGGGCGGCAGCGCGCGGAGCAGGAACTTGCGCTCGATCTCGCGCGGCACTTCGACCGCGCCGAGCTCGCTCGCGAGCGCGCCGAGCTGCTGCTCGAGGAGGCCGAGCTGCGCGCCGTTCAGCCACTCGCGCTCGAGGGATCCGAGGAGGTCCTCCTTCTCGGAGAGGACCCGCTTGAGGATGGCGATGAGCCCCTCCTGCGCCACGTCGAAGCCGAACGAAGCGTCGGGCCCGAGGGCGGGCGCGGACATCTGACCGTGCGCGGAGCGCCGGGTCGCGGCCTCGCTCCGAGCCGCCTCGTCGGCGAGCTCGCGGGCCCTGAGGCGCGCCGTGTCCTCGAGGGCCAGGCGCAAGGCGACGGTGCGGACGCTCAGGTCGTTGAGCCGCCCGAGCAGCTCCTGCAGGCCGCGCAGGGCCTTCACCGCGGGCCCGAGCCCAGGCGAGGCGTCGCGGAACGGCTCGAGCAGGTAGCGGATCCGCTTGCCGTGGATGCGCCCCTCGTGCGCCCGCTCCTCGCCGCCTTCCCCGCGCGCGGCGCGCAGCGACGTCGAGAGGCCCTCGAGCTCGGTGCCCACCAGCTGCCCGAGCAAGGTCCGAAACGCATGCGGCGCCGGCTCCTCGAAGACGGTGTGCCGGAGCGTGTAGGAGGAGAGATCCTCGCGGAGCTTGGGCAAGAGCGCGCGGAGCTGCGGCAGGGCCTCGCGGTCCAGCGCGCGGTAGCCCGCGGCCTTCTGCTCCGCGAGGAGCGCGACGAGGCGCGCCTTGCCCGCGGTCTCGGCGACGCCTTCGACCGCGATCCCCTCGGCCCACGCGAGCTGCACCTCGGCATCGCGCGCAGCGCCGCTCGCGCGCGCGAGCTCGCCCAGGGCCCGCCGCCGCTTGCCGGGGATCGCGCCCTCGAGCACCCCGCGGTACGCGCGCAGCGTCGAGCGCAGGCGCCGGAGCGCCACGCGGAGATCGTGCAGCGCCTCGGGATCGGCGCTCGCCGCGCGGGGCTCGGCGGCCGCGGGGCCGGCGACCGCGGCGGTCCGCTCGAGGCCCGAGGCGGCCTCGTCGAGGAAGCCGAGCGCGAGACGGCGGGCGGCCTCTTCCGGCCTCTGCGAGAGGATGGCGTGGCTCACGCGGGGGACCTTACGGGGCGGCGCATCCCGGCGGCAAGCGACGTTTTTCCCGGCCCGTGCCGGCGCGGTTGGGAGCGGCGCGGGGGCCTGCTAAGTGAGGCCGCGATGGCCATCACGATTCCCCACCGCGGCGTGCCGCGGCCCGAGCTGATCGAGCGCATGAAGGGCTTCCGCAAGGGCGACGCCGACTGGCGCGACGGCCGTACGTTCAGCCTCGTCTACCACGCGGGCGAGGAACACGAGGAGACGCTGAAGGCCGCCTACGAGCTCTTCTTCTCGGAGAACTTCCTCAACCCGATGGCCTTCCAGAGCCTGAAGAAGATGGAGGCCGAGGTCGTCCGCATGACCGCAGCGATGGTCAACGGCGGCCCCGACGTCGTCGGCACGATGACGAGCGGCGGCACCGAGTCGATCCTGCTCGCGGTGAAGACGGCGCGGGATCGCGCACGCAGCAAGAACAAGAAGCTCGGCAAGCCGAACGTCGTCGCGCCCGAGACGATCCACCCCGCCTTCGACAAGGCGGCGCAGTACTTCGGCCTCGAGATGCGCTTCTCGCGCCTGACCCCCGGCTACCGCGCCGACGTCAAGGATCTCGAGACGCTGATCGACGCGAACACCGTGCTCATCGCTGCCTCCGCGCCGCAGTACCCGCACGGCGTGATCGACCCGATCGGCGACATCGCCGAGCTCGCGCTGCGGCGCGGCCTGCCCTTCCACGTCGATGCCTGCGTCGGCGGCTTCGTGCTGCCGTGGATCGAGCGGCTCGGCCATCCCCTGCCGCGCTGGGACTTCCGGGTGAAGGGCGTCACCTCGATGTCGGCCGACGTGCACAAGTACGGCTTCACGACGAAGGGCGCTTCCGTCGTGCTCTACCGCGACATGAGCTACCTGCGGCACCAGTTCTTCGTCTCCACCGACTTCCCCGGCGGCATCTACGCCTCGCCGACCATCGCCGGCACGCGACCGGGCGGCGCCATCGCGGCGGCCTGGGCCTCGCTCATGACGCTCGGCGAGGAGGGCTTCCTCGACCACGCCCGCCGCGCTCTCGAGGCGACGAAGATCATCGCGGACGGCATCGCCGCGATCCCCGAGCTCGAGCTGCTCGTGAAGCCCGACGCGACGATCGTCGCGTGGCGTGCGCGGCCCGAGACCGGCCTCGACACCTACGTGATCGCCGACCAGCTCACCGACCGCGACTGGCTCGTGGACCGGCAGCACCATCCCGCCTGCATCCACTGCACCGTCACCTCGAACCACCTGCCGCACGCAGCCGACTACGTGAAGGACGTCGCCGCGGCGGTCGACTACGTGAAGGCCCACCCCGAGCTCGAGAGCCGCGGCAACGCGGCGATGTACGGGATGATGGCGAAGATCCCGTTCCGCGGGGTGGTGAAGACGAGCGTCCTCGACGTGATGGAGAAGATGTACGGGCCGAACGCCGCCGAGGGCGGGGGCGATCCGCTCGCCTCGACCGACGAGGACGGCGTGGTGATGAAGCTCGTGAAGAGCTACGGCAGCAAGGCGCTCGCGGTCATCGACCGCGCCCAGGCCCTGCGCGACAAGCTGCCGTGGCGGCCCAAGCGCCGCGCGCCCGTGGGCTGACGCGGCTCAGAGCCGCATGCCGTTGATCGGCGTGATGTACGGCCCGCGGCAGCCGCCGAGCGCGCACGAGATGCCGTCCACGTTCACGTAGTCGGCCACGAACTCGCCGTCGAACGTATTGTCGTCGGAGAACGTGCCGGTCATCGTGTAGATCTCGCGGCAGCCGCCCTCGACGGTCACCGTCGCCTCGAAATTGGGGCAGGCCGGCTCGATCGCATCGGTGAGGTCGGGAAAGCCCGCCGCGCGATCGGTGATGGTGAGGACCACGCCGTCGTAGGCGAAGGTCGTCATGCTGAAGTTCGGCCGCGCGCCTGCCGGGCAGATCGGCGGGGCCGACGGCACGATCGAGAAGGTCCCGGTGCAGCTCACCGGCGGGGCCTCGCAGCCGGGCCGGCTCGTGCACGCCGCCATCGAGCGATCGCAGGTGAACGTGCACATCCCGAGCGTGCTGTCGCAGGCGTCGACCGTGCACGTGTCGGAGTCGTTGCAGGCCGGCGGCGTGCCCGGCATGCAGCCGAACTTCGTGTCGCAGCGCTCGGTGCCGTTGCAGAAGTTCCCGTCGTCGCAGTCCGCGGGCGTCGTGCAGTCCATGCTCGCGAAGCAGCCGGTCGCAGGGTTGCACGTCTCACCCGGATCACACAGCGCGTCCATCGCGGTGTGCGTGCACATCCGGCTCGCGCTGCAGCTGTCGATCGTGCAGGCGACGCCGTCGTCGCAGTCGGCCGCGCCCATGCAGCCGCTGCCCCGCACGCAGCCCATCGTGGCGTCGCAGCTCGGCAGGGCCGGGTCGGTGCACAGCTCGTCGAGCGCCATGTGCCGGCAGATGCCGCCGACGCCGCAGGTGTCGATCGTGCAGGCGATCGCGTCGTCGCACTCGGCCGCGCTGCTGCAAGTCATCCCCGACACACAGCCGCGCCCGACGATGCAGCTCTCGCCCGCGCCGCAGCGCGCATCGAGCGGCGTGTATTCGCAGACCCCTCCGACGCCGCAGGCCTCGAGGGTGCAGGGGATTCCGTCGTCGCAGTCGAGGTCGAGCGTGCACGTCCGGAGGCCGCCATCGCTGCTCGGGACCGGCCCGGAACCACAGCCAGGCAAGACGAAGAACAGGAACGTCGAAGCGAGGGCGAAGCGGTGCATGGCGTTCCTCACGAGATCAGATCCGGCCGACGATCGGCATCGAGCCACCGCCGCAGATGGCGCAGCCGCCCGAGAAGCTCGAGGTGAAGGTCCCCGAGAAGCGCGTGGCGCACACGAACATGCCGCTCAGCGTGTAGCTGCCGCAGGCCGTCTCGCCCGACACCGAGAAGCTCGCGTCGGTCGGGACCGGCCCGGTCAGCACGGTGCCGAACGACGGCGCTCCGGTGACCCGCAGCATGCCGCCGGAGATCGCGAAGGAGAACGTCGTGACGTTGTAGCGCTCGGTGCAGTCGAGGGAGAGCACCGGCGCGACGCGGAAGGTGCCGGTGTAGCCGGAGGCCGCGTCGAAGGGATCGCAGACGGGGACGCCCGCATCGCCGGTCCCGGTGCCGCCGTCGCAGCCGGTCGCGAGCGTGTACACGCAGCCGCCCATCACGTCACCGTTCGCGACCGTCGGGTCGCAGGTGTCGACCGTGCACGCGTTTCCGTCGTCGCAGCTCCGCGCCTCCGCGAGCCGGCAGGTCCCGCCCGCGCACGCGAAGGTGCCGTCGCAGAAGTTGATCCCGGTGTTGCAATCGGCCGGGCCGGTGCAGCCCGACGAGCACCCTCGCACCGGGTCGCAGCGCTGGCCGCCCTCGCAGAGCGAGTCGAGCGGCATGTGCTCGCAGACGTTGCCGATGACGCAGTCGTCGAAGGTGCAGCCGACGCCGTCGTCGCACTCCGCCGCGGTGCTACACGACTCGATGGCGGTGTCACGCCCGGGGACGTCCCGCGTCGGCGCGTCGAAGCGCCCGGTGTCGGAGGTGCTCTGCACGGTGCATCCGGGCGCCGCGGCGAGGCCCGCGAGGAGCGCGCACGACAAGGAAAAGCGCATCGCGAAAGCCTACGGGAAACGCGCGCAGCGGGTCAAACCTCGGACCGAGGGACGCCAGGGACGACGGGCGCGTTCGGCCCCCGCGAGGCTGCTACCATCGGGCGATGCGCCGCTGGCTGTACGCGATTCTCCTTCTGTCTGGCTGCAACCCCCCGTCCGCTCCGGTCGACGCGCCGACGACGCCCGACGTGGGCGACTTCGATGGCGGGACCGATGCCGGACCGGCGCCGCCCGACGTGTGCGACGAGCTGGGCTTGAGCCGCTCTCCGCTGGCCGACTCGACAGGCATCGACTTCGGCGACGTCGCCGGCGACTTCACGGTGAACCTGCTCGACGGCAGCACGTTCCACTACGCGACCGACCGCTCCGGCTGCGAGAGCTACGTCTTTCTCAACTACATCCCCGATCTGCGCGCCCGGCCGAGCGGCGCTTGGTTCGGCGACACGCTCTGGAACGCGAGCGCGGCCGATCCCTTCCTCACCGAGGGGCCGCGCAACGTCCAGTATTTCTACACCTCCGACGAGGCCGATCCGGCGGCGCGCCGGGCGCGGCTCGAGGCGATGCAGGTCGCGCTCGAAGACAGCCTCGCGTTCGTCTTCTCCGACCCGGCCGAGCAGGACTTCTGGCGCGGCCGTTTCCACTTCGTCGCCGATCGCCTCAGCGAGATCGAGGGCAGCGTCGGCGCGCACTACGTCGACTACCTGGCGTACGTCCGCTCGCCGAGCTCGCTCGTCGATCTGGGCGATCGCGGCATGGCGGGCGCGCCGCTCCCGTTCTTCTTTGCCATCGACCGGCACCAGCGCTTCCACGCGGGCGACGACCTCTCGCCCTTCGTCGGCGGGTCGCCCTACTACGGCATGGCCGCCTACGTGGGCCACTACTACAACCACCTCTTCGAGATCGACGAGCGCCTCGATGGAGACGGGGCGATGGTCGTGCCGATCGTCGACGGCGAGCGGACCACCACGCGGGTCTTCAACCGGGTCGTGACCCTGCCGGACGCGGCCACGATGGCGGCCTTCAACCACCTCGAGATCGAGATCGAGATCACCTGCGAGCTGCGCAACCCCTTCGCCTGCTCGGAGTGGGACCGGATCGCCGACGTGCAGGTCTGCCTCAACGAGGACTGCAGCGACCGCCGCGAGATCGCGCGCTGGATCACCCCGTACTGGCGACGTGGCCCGCAGCACTGGACGATCGACGCCTCGGCCTTCCTCCCGCTCCTCTCGGCGGGAGGGGAGACCCGCTTCTTCGTCGAGACCGGTCCGGAGTGGGAGCGCGCGACCGAGTACGTCGGCACGATCGCCCTGCGCCTCTCGAACGAGGCGGACGAGCCCTCGCCCATCGGCGCAGTGCGGGTCTTCACCGGCGGCAGCTTCGATTCGAACTACAACGCCCGCGAGCCGGTGGCGGTGGAGATCCCGGCAAGCGCGACGCGGGTCGAGCTCGTGACCATCCTGAGCGGTCATGGGCAGGTGAGCGGGAACAACTGCGCGGAGTGGTGCGACCACCGGCACAGCTTCTCGGTGAACGGCACGGCCCTGCCGATGATCGCCCACGCGGGCTCGGTGGGCAGCGGGCTCGGCTGCGCCGATCACGTCCGCGACGGAGTGCCCCCGAACCAGCTCGGCAACTGGGCGCCCGAGCGCGCGTACTGGTGCCCGGGCCTGCCGGTCGAGGCGCGCCGGGATGACATCACCGCACTCGCCGCTCCGGGCTCGAGCGCCTCGATCGACTACGAGGGCCTCTACCGGACCGGCGCGCCCGCGGGCGGCGACATCGCGCTCTCGGCCTACGTCGTCTGGTACGAGTGAGCTTCGACCTCGGCGCCGCGCTCGCCGCCCGGCCGGCGATCGTCGCGCCGATGGAGGACGTGTCGGACGCCGCGTTTCGTTCCGTCTGCCGCGCCCGCGGCGCGTCGCTGGCGGTCACCGAGTTCGTCCACGAGCGAGCGCTCCGCGAAGGAAAGCGGGACGCCGCCACGAAGATCGACCTCGCGGCCGACGATCACCCCACGGCGATCCAGATCTACGGCGCCGATCCCGACGGGCTCGAGGAGGCGGCCGCCATCGCCGAGGCTGCCGGGCCCGCGTGGCTCGACGTGAACTGCGGCTGCTGGGTGCCGAAGGTGGCCCGCGGCGGCGCCGGCGCGGGCTGGCTACGCGACCCGGACGCGATGGTCGCGATGGCAGCGCGCCTCGTGAAACGCGTGTCCCTGCCGGTCACGGTGAAGACGCGGATCGGCTGGGGTGACGAGATCGAGATGCCCGTCGTCACGCTCGCGCGGCGGCTCGAGGACGCCGGCGTCGCGGCGATCACCCTTCACTGCCGCACCGCGACGATGGGCCACGAGGGCGCCGCCGACTGGCGCTGGGCTGCGCGGGTCCGCGAGGTCGTGCGGATTCCGGTCATCGTGAACGGCGACGTGAAGAGTGCGGGCGATGCCGAGCGCGCGCTGCGCGAGACCGGCTGCGCCGCGGTGATGATCGGCCGCCGCGCGATCGAGCATCCGTGGATCTTCCGCGAGGTCCGCGCCCGGCTCGATCATGGCGCGAGCCACCCGCCGCCGAGCCTCACCGAGCGCCTGGCCTGCTGCCGGGACCACCTCCTCGCGCTGGCTTCGCGGAAGCACGAGCACGCCGCGCTCCGCGCCGTGAAGCGCTACCACGGCGGCTACCTGAAGGGCGTCCCCGGCGCGAAGATCCTCGCCCGCCAGCTCGCCGAGAGCCGCTCCATCGCCGAGGCGCTCGATCACCTCGCGTGCGCCGAGATCGACCTCGCGGCCTGAGCGCTAGTCCGCGAGGCGGATCGGGACGAGGACGTCGACCCGCGCCGGAAGCTCGGCCGGGCCACCCGGCAGGCTCAAGGCACCGACCGCGCCCTCGATGCAGCGCAGCTCCTCCTCGTCGCCGACGTTCGCCAGTTCGACCGTGCTCGCGACCACACGTCCGGCGCGCTCGACGGTGAGCCGCACCCGCACGCTGGCATCGCCGTCGGCGCCACGCCCGACGCCGGCCTCGTGGCAGCGCCCGAGCGCTGCACCCAGCTCCGGTCCGCTCAGCGTGCCCTGCCAGTTCGCCGGCAGCCGACCGGTCGAGATCGTCGCCTCGCCGACCACCGCGCGCGGGCCGCTGCCCGGAAGCACGTCGCGGCCTCGATCATCGCTCCACGAGGTGAAGCGATCGGTGTCCTGCCGCGCGAGCACCCGGCCCTCGACGTCGAGCAGCTCGAGGAACGCCACGTCCATCCGCACGAGCGAGATCGCCCGGCTGCCGCGCACCAGACACGCGGAGCGGCCGGGATCGTCGAAGCCGAGGAAGAAGCCGATCCGAAGGCGCGCACCGCCCACCCGCGCCGCCTCGAGCTCGACAGCCCGGGACTCGCTCGCCACGAACCCGATCGTCTCGAGGCCGGCCGGCATGACCTCGACGCGGCCCCGGAGGGCGCGGAGGTTGCGTCGGGTATCGACCGGGAGCGCACTCGCGGCGACGGTGCCGTCCTCGGCGAATTCCGTCTCGAGGGAACGAAAACGCCAGCCCGGATCGACGACGATCGACAGGAGCCGATCGTGCTCACCGGCGCGCGCCGCGTCGCAGGCCGCGCCGACATCGGCCGCGGAGAGCAGCGGGAGATCTTGCGCCGCAGCCGCCCGCGGCACGAGCGCGAGGGCCACGGCGAGCGCGAAGCAGCGCATGACGTCAGCTCCGGTAGCGCTTCACGTCGGCGCGCTCGGGGCGCTCGACCGAGAGCACCGGACTGGTGACGAGGTCCCGCCCCTCGGCCGCGAAGAAGAGCGACTCGCCGACCTCGGGCATTCCGTCGTTCGCCGAGATGCCGCCCGAGCGGGTGAAGCGGATGCCGCCGTGCACCTTCTGGCGCAGCGCGAGGTGCGCCCGGAGCCACTCGCCGCTGCGTCGATCCTTCACCGCGACGCACACGCCGCTGCGCAGGTGGTACTCCGTGTTGCGGGTGACGAAGACCTTGTGGATGCGGCGTTCGGAGCCGGTGAAGCGGGACATCGGAGACCTCCTCGAATGGGTCCGACCCTACGGGCGCGCCGCGGCCCCTCCAAGAAAACGGCAGGGCGCGGACCCAGGCCCGCTGCCGAAGGCGCGCGCGGCCCGCGCATTCGCTATCCTCCCGCCGATGAACCGCGACGCACGGCCGTGGTGGCGCAGCGAGGCTGGCTGGTGCTCGGCGCTCGGACTCTTGCCCGTGGTGCACGGGGCCCTGCACCTCGCGGAGCAGTGGTCGGCCTTCCGCGGCCGCTTCGGCTGGCTCGTGCAGATGCGCACCACGGGCAGCGGCCCGGTCGCCGGGCTCCTCGAGCTCGTGGTGGTCGTCGGCTACGCAGCGTGGCTGATCCTCGGCCTGCGATCGCTCCGCGGACCGCGCACCGAGGACCCGCTCTTCGATGGCTCCCGCCTGGCCCGCGCCCACGCCGCCGTGGCCCGCCCCGCAGCACTCGTCACCGCAGCGGCGGCTCTCCTGCACGCCGCGCTGCTCTGGCTGCCCCGGTGGCTCGGTCACGCGAGCCACCTCGAGAGCTACGAGCTGCTGCGCAGCGCGACCGGCACGCTGCCCCACCTCGTCCTCGCGGCACTCGGCCTGAGCGCATTCTCGCTGCACGTGGCCGCCGGTCTGCCGGGCGCCCTCTTCACGGTCGGCGCGCTGCGCAGCGCGGAGGCGCGGCAGCCAGCACGGCTCGTCAGCTCGGGACTCGGCGTCTCGCTCTTCCTGCTCGGCGTGCAGCTCGCGGGGTGGCACGCCACCGGAGCCGGCACCGTCTGGCCGGTGCGGGTGGTCGAGCCCCGCGAGAGCGCTCCGCTCGAGGAGTGACGCGCTCAGCCTGGGCCTGGCTCGCGCGGCGGCGCCACGAAGCCCTCGACGTTCGAGATGCGCTCGGCCTCGGGGGACGGCTCGGGTGGCACCGAGAGCATCGTCGGCGCCCGGCGGACCGGCCGCACGACGAAGGGACGGTCCGCGCTCTCCCGCTCGCTCGCCTGCTGCGAGGCGCGCCGCGCCTTCTCGAGAAAGACCCGCTGCGAGCGCAGCTTGCCGCCCGCCGACTGCACGTACGCACCCGAGGACGCGAGGACGCGCGCCTTCGTGTCGTCCGCGAGCTCGGTGGCGAGCACCTCCTCGACGAGGCGCGCCTTGAGCACCGGGTCCTCGATGGGGAAGAGCACCTCGACGCGGCGCTGGAAGTTGCGCTGCATCCAGTCGGCCGACGCGCAGTAGACCTCACTCTTGCCGCCCGCCTCGAAGTGGAAGATGCGCGCGTGCTCGAGGAAGCGGTCGACGGTGGAGCGCACACGGATGTTCTCCGAGACGCCGGGCAGGCCGGGCCGCAGGCAGCAGATGCCGCGCACCAGCAGGTCGATCTGCACCCCCGCCCGGGAGGCCCGGTAGAGCGCGAGGATCACGTCGGTATCCACGAGCGAGTTCATCTTCGCGACGATGCGGGCGGGCCTTCCTGCGCGCGCGTGGCTCGCCTCCCTCTCGATGAGCGCGAGGATCCGCTCGTGCAGACCGAGCGGCGCGATGACGAGCTTCTTCCAGTTCGGCGGCGCGGTGCAGGACGTGAGCAAGTTGAAGAGGGAGGCCGCGTCCTCGCCGATCTCCGGACTCGCGGTGAAGAACGAGACGTCGGTGTAGAGCCGCGCCGTCGACGGGTTGTAGTTGCCGGTGCCGAGGTGCACGTAGCGGCGCAGCGCGGTGCCTTCACGGCGCACGACGAGGCACGCCTTCGCGTGGGTCTTGAGGCCCACGAGGCCGTACACGACGTGCACGCCAGCCTCCTCCATGCGGCGCGCCCACTGGATGTTGTTCTCCTCGTCGAAGCGCGCCTTGATCTCCACGAGCGCGGTGACCTGCTTGTGGTTCTCCGCAGCCCGCATGAGTGCCTTCACGATCGGGCTGTCGCCGCTGGTGCGGTACAGGGTCTGCTTGATCGCGAGCACGTGCGGATCGCTCGCCGCCTGCTCGACGAAGTGCACGACGGGATCGAAGGACTCGTAGGGGTGGTGCAAGAGGACGTCCCCGCGCGCGAGCACCGCGAACACGTCCTCGTCGCCGTCACGGAACGGCGGCAAGCGCTGCGGCACGTAAGGCTCGTCGCGCAGGCCCGGCTCGGCCTCGAGGCCCTCGGCCAGATGCCCGAGATCGGGCAGGTTCAGCGGCCCGTCGACGGGCAGCACGAATTGGGGGTCCACGTGGATGGCGTCGCGCAGGAGATCCTGCGCTTTCTCGTGGATTCGGCCGTCGACGAGGATGCAGACGGCGTTGCCGCGATCCCGGCGGCGGACCTCCTGCTTCATCGTCTCGAGGAGGTCCTCGGCCTCCTCCTCGTCGATCGAGAGATCGAAGTTCCGGATGACGCGGAAGGGCCAGGCGCCCTCGCAATGGAAGCCAGGGAAGAGCACGTCGAGATGCCCGGCGATGAGCTCGTCGAGGAGCACGTACTCGTGGCGCGCTTCGGAGTGGCCCTCGACGCTCACCCGGACGAGGCGCGGCAGGACGCTCGGCACCTGCACCACGCCGAAGGCCGCGTCCTCGGTCACGTTCTTGCCCGAGAGCATCGCGACGAGGTTCAGCGACTTGTTGCGGAGGTGCGGGAAGGGATGACCGGGATCGATGGCGAGCGGCGTGAGCACCGGCAGGACCTGCTCGGTGAAGTGCTTGGTTGCCGCGCGGCGCGCCGCCTTCGACAGCGACTTGAGCGGCAAGAGGCGCACCCCGCGCGCGGCGAGCTCGGGGAGGATCTCCTCGAGGATGACCGCCGACATCTGCTCCCGCATGGTCCGCACGCGGCGGGCGATGAGCGAGAGCTGCTCGCCTGGGGTGAGCCCGTCGGGGCCGACCGAGGTGATGCCGTCGCGCTGCTGACCGAGGAGACCGGCGACGCGGACCATGAAGAACTCGTCGAGATTCGACGACGCGATCGAGACGAATTTCAGCCGCTCGAGCAGCGGCGTGGTGGCCGAACGCGCCTCGTCGAGGACGCGCTGGTTGAACTCGAGCCACGAGAGCTCGCGGTTGATGAACAGCTCGGGGCTACCGCGAGCGAGGTCGGGTCCCATCCCTGCATCGGGCCCGGCGTGAGAGGCCGTCATGGCGGGATCCTATCAAGCAGCGGCAGACCCGCGAATTCTCCGCCGCCGTGTGACGAATCGGTGTCGGACGTCAGGGCAGCGCGACGAGCTGCGTGGCCTCGACCCGCACGGGTCGGGCCGAGATGCGGTGCGGCGCGCGCGCGAAATCGTCCTCGATGCGTGCGCGCAGGGCTGGCGCATCACCGGACCGCGCGAGCCAGAGCGCGTCGCGGTGCGGAACGCCGGCGAGGAAGCCTTCGCCGAGGCGCGGTGCGAAGGTGGCCACGAGCCCTGGCAGGAGCAGTCGCGACGAGTCGAGGCCGTCGCCCGAGCGCAAGAGGAGCAACGCTCCGTCCTCGAGGACGCGGGTCCCGAGTGACGCACGCGCGAGGTTGTCGAGCGCCCGGAGCACGAGCGCGTCGTGCGGCAGACCGAGCGCGTCGATGTCCCGCGCGAGGAGGAAGCGGGCCCGCCCCTCGTGGCGCTCGGTGAGCGCGAGCCGCAGCTCGCCGGCGAGCGGGACCGCATGCACGCCGTTGCCCTCGGGAAAGCTCGGCCCGATGAGGCGCGGGACCAAGCGCTCGAGGCGCCCCTCGGGCGCGAGCACCGGCACGCCGCCCGGGAGCATCGAGACGAGCTTGCGCGCCGTACGCTGCAGCGCCGGGCTGCCGGCCTCGTGGTCCTCGCTCGCGGCGATGGCCTGGCTCAGGTCGATCTCGGTCTCGTCGCTGAGGAAGAGCGCGCGCTCGAAGCGGTCGACGACGCGGAGCTCGGGGCGGGCCGGGGCGAGCTCGGCCTCGAAGGCGAGCGCGACCCGCGCGATCGGACCGGTGCCCGCGATCTCCGCCTCGAGCGCGAGCACCTCGCGGACGAGCGCCGGACGAGCGCGCGTCTCACCGGCCAAGAGACGCGCCACGATGGCGAACGGGTCGGCGAAGCCCGCGCGGCCGAGCGCGAGGCGGTGCAGGCCGCGCCGCTCGACGTGGCGGGCCCGCCCGGCGAAGTGCTCGATGACGATCACGCCGAGCGCTGCGCCCGCCCCCTCGAGGAACGCGTCCTCGTGCTCCGGCGCGCCCTCCTCGGCGAAGCGGTCGATGGCCGCAGCGAGCCCTCTCAGGCCCTCGACACCCGGAGGCAGAGCGCCGCCGAGGAAGCGCTCGGCGA
>Ga0209972_10002121_pt1 | contig 16517 bp, 17 predicted proteins | sample NOAtaG_7_FD_187302 | JGI IMG/M metagenome (GOLD analysis project Ga0209972, IMG submission 187302) | Freshwater lake microbial communities from Lake Erie, under a cyanobacterial bloom - NOAA_Erie_Diel1S_2200h metaG (SPAdes) (version 2) | ecosystem: Environmental > Aquatic > Freshwater > Lake ... | reverse complement strand
TAAGACAGTTCTTATCACGATATTTGCCACATCAAGTAAATTTTGAAGATGTTGAGCGATTTCTAAATTTATTGACTGCTCAAAATCGATCTCAAAGCGCACCATTTAAAGGCAATATTTCTGCTTTTGTAGAACATCCTTGGATTGTGCTTCATATTAGCTAAAAGGTTCGCTTTGCGAACCTTTTAGCTATTTACCTCCAAGAGCAATCAAAGCCAAGAAACTACCACTATTCCAAAGACAATGTAGAAGCATTGAAGAGAGCAGATTTTTTGATCGCCAATAGACAAAACCCATTATTATTCCGAGAGTAGTAAGAGGAATAATATCGGCAAGATTTAAATGGGCTAGCGCGAAGAAAAAACCACTTAGCGCGATCGCACTCCATACTGGTAAAAACTTAGCCAGTGAAGGCAGTAGAAACCCACGAAATAGATATTCCTCGAAAAATGGCGCTGCGATCGCTAGAGTAGTCCAGAGTAGAAACTTAGGTAAATTATTTTGGCTGTCAGTCAAAATTGGTAATAAGGGATTTCCTCCCCCTTGACCTTGTAGAAATTTTTGGCTAAGTACAGAAATCACTAAAACTAAGGGGACGGAGGCAAAATATCCACCAACTCCCCACAATAACCATTGTGGCGGCGTAATTTTGATGTGAAACCATCCTTCGGGTAAAGGCTGATAGGCAGCAAGACTAGCTTGCAAAATTGGCAACATTGGAATAACTGAAAGCGTGTAGGGAATCAAAACTAATAATGCTTGGATTGTAGAGTCTTCACTAGCTCTTGTTTGGATGCCCAAAAATTCAAAGATTAATGGCAATACAAATTGGGTCATTAAACAAAATGCAGTGAACCATAGCACCATGACCTCCCAAATAGTTGCAATACCCCAAGGCACTTGCAAATTGGCTTGATTAGGATTTTGGTTTGTGTCATCTTGAGATTTTTTGTAAAAAGGAGAAGACTGACGGAAGAAAATCCATTGCACCAGTAAAATCATCCAAACTAAAACTCCTATGCCGCCGCCGATCAGTGGGATAGAATTGATAATGACTAAACGATTAATCGCTATATTGACTTCTATTTGAGCTTTTTGTTCAAGTTCAGGAATTTTCTCGCTTCTTTGTTGTGATTCATAGAGTTTGGTTAGAGCTGTCTTGCGATACCAACCATCAAGGGTTCGCTGAATCTGAGTTTCAGCATTAGGGAATAACATAATTGGCTCTGACCACAATCCTTTGAGGATCTGTGCGGTTAATCCATAGTTAGTCATGGATTGACCTTCTAATGCTGCAACACTCTCCCATGTAGCGATCGCCCCTTGAGTATCACCAGTCTGAATTTGTAGAAGTCCTGTACGAATACTAATTTCGCTAACACTAGTTAGCTTCTTTTGCTTTTGTTTAGAGAGAGACTGTGGCTCATAGTCTCTTGATTCTGGAGATAAAGAAACGCGCTCTAGACTAGTGAGATTGGATTTGCTGGCTTTAAGTACTTCTTGATAACTGTTGAGCGCCTGTGTATAGAGTTCTTGAGGTTTGCTTTCACCGATTAAGATCTGGAATATGTCATCTTTGGGACTTTCTTGAGCTTTTTCTTGAACTTGAGTAGCTTGCAAAATCAAATCAGTTTGGAGCAAATCTAATTTTGTCTGTTCCTGTGGATTGTTCCAGCTTGCTTGCAAGGTAAAGAGGATAAATAAAATAGACAATAAGCTGAGAATACTTAGCAGCAATGACTTAGCATTCAAAGATTTATCATTCAGACCTTTGTCATTCGGAGACTTTGAATCCATTCTTGTAGTTCAGGCGAGAGGGCAGTGCAAAGCAGCGATCATCCTATCATTTTGAGCTTGTAAATCGCAAACCGACAATACCGAGCACAATCAGGCTGATGCAGATAAATCTCGGTAAATCCCTCGATTCACCGAGAAATAGTGAGCCGATAATTGCAGTTCCCACCACGCTGATTCCTGTCCAAACTGCATAGCCTGTGCCAACGGGTAGAGTTTTTAAGGCTTGGGCTAGCAGGATGAAGCTAGCAGCTAGTGAGGCAATGGTGATCAGACTAGGAATGGGCTTTGTGAAGCCTTCTGTATATTTCAAGCTGCTTGCCCAAACAACTTCCAATAGTCCCGCAATAATTAAATTAATCCAATCCACGATGTATTCCTTAACTGAACAAAAAATTTTAAAAAATGTAGGGGCAATTCATGAATTGCCCCTACATTTTTTGTGTCCCACTCAACTGAAAACCGCTATAAGCAGTGCGAGGCGCTGCACATCCTATTTTCTTCTAGATCGCAATGATAGCGAACTCAGAACCACACTTATAGAACTAAATGCCATCGCTAAACCTGCGATCGTCGGATTGAGAGAGATGCCAAAACTAGGGTAGAGAATCCCTGCGGCAATGGGGATCGCAAGAGTGTTGTAAGCAAACGCCCAGAATAGATTTTGGCGAATTTTGCTAAAAGTGGCGCGACTAAGTTGGATAGCTGGGACGATATCGCTAATGTCATGACGCATTAATACAATATCCGCAGTCTCCATGGCAACATCAGTGCCTGAACTGAGAGCAATGCCTACGGTGGCGCTAGCCAAGGCAGGTGCATCATTCACCCCATCGCCAATCATGGCTACACGCTGACCTTCAGCAAGTAATTTCATCACAGCATCTGCTTTGCCATCGGGTTTGACTTCCGAGATCGCCCTTTCTGAGGGAATGCCCAACTGATTAGCGATCGCATTGGCGGTTTCTTGGCGATCGCCTGTGAGCATCCAGACTTGTAAGCCCATCGCTTCAATTTGCCTGACGACTTCATGTGCTTCAGTCTTGAGGCGATCACGCATGGCGATAATCCCAACTAAATCCAATGTACTTCCCCCGATGGGGGAAGTACATTGGATTGCGATAAAAATGGGGGTTTTTCCGAATTCTGCTAAATTCTGCGATCGTTCTAACATCTCGCTGGAAATTTCGACTTGTTGCTCTTGCAGCCAATCCCCATTGCCCACTAAAATTGTTTCGCCTGTCGTCAGCATCGCTTCGACACCGCAGCCAGCGACAATCTGTGAAGATTGGGTTGGTAATAACTCAATATTTAATTCTTCAGCTTTAGCGATCGTAGCGGCTCCGAGAATATGATTTGCACCCACCTCCGCACTGGCAGCTAATTGCAAAATCCGTAGAGCTGATTTCGGGACTTCACGTTCTTCAACCAAACTTTTGAAAGTTGTTTGCTCAATGAGTTTTCGACCGAAAACGATTAAATCATTTGTGACCACATCAGTAACTTCAGGCTTGCCTGTGGTCAAAGTACCAGTCTTATCAAAAACTACAGCAGAGAGTTGATCGATTTTTTCAAGACTCGCGCCGCCTTTGATTAAGATGCCTTTTTCTGCACCGATTCCTGTGCCAACCATGATTGCAGTCGGTGTTGCTAATCCTAAAGCACAAGGACAAGCCACCACTAAAACCGCGATCGCTAAGCGCAAACTAAACAAAATTTCAGCATGGAGGAGTCCGTACCAGATCAGAAATGTCAAAGTAGCGATCGCCATTACTGAATAGGCAAAATATCCCGCCACGCGATCGGCGAGGTATTGAATTGGCGCTTTGCTCGCCTGAGCTGACTCCACTAGCGATACAATCCGTGCCAAGGTCGTTTCTGAGCCAGTTTGCAAAACTTGAACCGTGATTGCTCCTGTCAGATTTAGGGTTGCTCCCGTAACTCTCGCTCCTAATTGCTTAGTCACAGGCATTGATTCACCCGTCAGCATTGACTCATCAACGCTAGAACTGCCAGCGATAATTTCACCATCAACAGGAATTTTTTCCCCAGCCCAAACTACAATGCGATCACCTACTTGCAAATCTTCCACAGGCATTGGAACTTGAAGATATCCATCAGCGCTGTTTACTAACAATCTGGCGCTAGCGGGTTGTAACTCCATCAAAGCTCGAATTGCATTGGACGCTTTGCCCTTGGCTCGCTCTAACAAAGCTTGACCTAGCAATACAAATCCCAACAGCATTACAGGCTCTTCAAAGAAGCATTGCCAATTTAATAGCGGAACAAATAAGGCGATCGTGCTGGCTAAATATGCTGAAACTGTTCCCAATCCCACCAATGAGTTCATGTTTGGAGCACGATACCATAGCGATTTCAATCCGTCCCACCAGATCGGTCGCCCAATCCAGCCTAGCGCTACAGTCGAGACTACCCAATGGGCATACATATTCCCAATTAGGGGCAAATCAGCAACACCAATTAAGCCCAAATGTCCGACGATGGCTAAAATTACCAATGATGATGGGATGGCAATTTCTTGACTAAGCCCGAACCAAGAGCTTTTAGTAGGATTTTGCGATACAGAATTGTGAGTAGTTTTGCGATCGTCTTTACTAATAAACTCAGCCGAAAAACCTGCTTTGGCGATCGCCTCAATCAATCGCGGAACTAGGGCTTGTGCTGTATTTTCAGCGTTATAAATTACAGTTGCTTTTTCGGTTAGCAAATTCACACTTGCGGCTTTTACCCCGTCACAGGCAAGCAACCTTTTTTCCACTGTTGCCACACACCCCGCGCATTTCATACCTGCGATCGCTAGGGCTAAGGAGCTAGAATGCAAACTAGATTTAGAGATAGGTGTTGCTGTTGATTGAGGCACTGTCACAAACTTGTATCCAAAATTTATAAAAAAAATCACTAAAAACCTTGTAAATTTCTGCCTTGCAGGGGCGCAAATTTACAAAATTGGTTACGTCCATCTACCTGCAAGAATTGGTCTTACGGTGTCTATTAGTAAATAGCTAGTACTAAAAGCTGATAGCCACAGAGCAATACATAGAGTTAGCATATACCTTAATCTAATTTGATTGATTGGGTAATTATTCTGATATAGCGTCTTGATATTTTAATCGTTTCCTACTTACCTTGCTCTTTAGATGTAGCTGCTAAAACCAGAAATGTTTAGACATATCTAGTCCGAGTAGTATTTAATACTACTCGGACTAGATATATAGATTGACACAATTCATGATGAGCATATTCAACTCACCCAGATTAGCAAAGTTGGTAATATCGTTTATTATTCGTGTTTAGTGTTGACACGAACAATTTAAAAGTAGAAATTTTCTAAATTTTCAGACTTGCCCCAATGGTTTAAAAATTCTCTGACAATGAGTTAGCTAATGTCCATTTCTGACAGTGAGTTCTCTATACATTTTTGGGGCGTGCGTGGCAGCATAGCTACACCTGGTCCAACCACAGTGCGCTATGGAGGCAATACTCCTTGTGTAGAAATGCGCTGCCAAGGTGAACGCATTATTTTTGACGGGGGAACGGGGATTCGCGTTTTAGGTCAGCATCTGTTAAAGCAGATGCCCATAGATGCAAGTATTTTCTTTACTCATAGTCATTGGGATCATGTTCAAGGATTTCCCTTTTTTACTCCTGCTTTTATTAAAGGGAATGTTTTTAAAATCTATGGAAAAATTGCTCCGACTGGACAAACAATGCAAGATCGACTGGAGGAGCAGATGCATCATCCTAACTTCCCAGTGCCATTACGAGTGATGGCCTCATGTTTGGAGTTTTTTGATATTGAAGTTCCCAGCGTGATCGAGATTGGTAACGAAGTGACGGTTGAGGCAGGAATGCTCAATCATCCAGGGGAGGCAACAGGCTATCGAGTTAGTTGTGGCGATCGCGTGGCGGTTTATGCTACTGATACTGAACATTTTGGCGATCGCGTTGATGAAAGTCTTGTATATCTAGCTCGCGATGCGGATGTGTTGATTATGGATGCCACTTACTCTGATGAGGAATATTGGTCGAGTACAAGTCCTAAAATTGGTTGGGGGCATTCGACATGGCAAGAGGCAATCAAAGTTGCTGAGGCTGCAAATGTCAAGACTCTAGTAATTTTTCATCATGATCCTTTGCATAATGATGATCACTTAGATGAAGTTGGTCGGCTGGCTCAAGAGAGGTTCGCGGGGGCAGTAATGGCAAGAGAAGGAATGTATATTTCTATTCCTATTCGCACAGATGCAAAGCCTCTGGTCAAAGTTTGATTACAGCGCTTTGCGCTCAAACCCAAGTCAATAAAACCCAAAAATGTTGCGGTGGGCGAAGCCCGCCGCAACATTTTTGGGTTTTATTGAGATCATTAGCGATCGCGATAAAATAGGGCTAAACCAAAAACAAGCTCAAAAAAATGCTATCTCCGCAGACAAATGTCAAAGAAACCAACGCTAAAACTTGGAAAATTAAGCTGCTCTATGATGGCGCATGTCCTCTATGTGTGCGTGAAGTAAACTTTTTAAAAAGTAAAGATGTCGATCGCGGGTTAATTAATTTTGTAGATATTGCCGCTGATGATTACGACCCCGCTGATAATGCTGGGATAGATTTTGAGACAGCAATGGGTCGGATTCACGCCGTATTACCTAACGGTGAGATCGTCCAAAATGTCGAAGTTTTTCGCCAAACATACGATATTCTCGGCATTGGCTGGATCTATGCGATTACCAAAATCCCCATTTTTGGGCGTTTAGCTGATTTACTCTATGGTGTTTGGGCAGACTATCGACTTCTGCTGACTGGTCGGGGCAATCTTAAAACTATCGTGGCAAAACGGCAGCAATACCAAAAAGAACGCGAAAATTATGGAAATAATAGCCAAGGACGTTGTGCCGATGGTTGCCAGATCGAAGATCGGAGATAAGCATGATAACTACTTGGCTAGTAATCGGAACTGCCGCATTTGGAGGAGGCTTTGCATTTAACAAGCTTTTTCCTAGCGACTACAAATGGTTTATGCGATTGCGTCGCCCTCGATGGCTGACCTTTGAAAAAGCCATTCCCTTTATCTGGATATTTATCTTTATTTGCGGTATTACCTCTGCCGCCGCACTATGGGATGCTCAACCCTCCGTATTCAGCACATGGTTGCTCATGGCAAGTTACGCGATCGTTGAATTCGCGATTTTGTCATACACCCCAGTCATGACCCGTTTGCGCAATGTTAGGGCTGGGGTGTTCTCAGGGGCGATCGGTTTTATTTTGGGGTTAGTTTTAACGACCCAAGTTTGGCAAATTTCCAGCTTGGCGGGATGGCTATTAGTCCCCTATTTGCTTTGGAGTCCCGTCGGCACATATGTAACATGGGTGATGGTAAGACTCAATCCAAGGAACCAATAATATTTAGTGGTGGCGCAATGCGCCACCACTAAATATTATTGGTTCCTTGGATTATTGATATTCATCCAAAATTAGCAATCTATCGTATAAACATAAATAGGTGAAAATCCGAGCATGACAGTTAAGCATTTAAAAATCCTCCATCAACATAATTCAGCTATAACCCAATCAATTAGCAAAGATGGTGATGATGTAGTTCAAGGATTAACACAAAGCCCTAAGAGTCTTCCCCCAAAGTACTTTTATGATGATCGTGGTTCCGAATTATTTGAGCAGATTTGTGATTTGCCCGAATACTATCCTACTCGTACCGAAGCAGGGATCTTAAATCAATATGCTGATGAAATAGCCGCCATCACTGGCTCTTGTGAATTAGTGGAATTAGGTAGTGGCAGTTCTACTAAGACTCATTATTTATTAAGTGCTTATCAAAAAGCTGCTAACTCATTAACTGAAGCCGTGCCCGATGCTTTTAGTTATATTCCTATCGATGTGAGTGGTGGCATCCTTAAAACTACAGTCTTACATTTGCAAGAAAAATATCCTGATCTCTGTCTTGAAGGCTTATTAGGTACATACGAAGAAGCATTACTTTATCTAGGCAAAAATCATGGACGATCGCGGATGATTTTCTTTTTAGGTAGCTCGATTGGTAACTTCACCGCAGCAGAATCCGATGATTTTTTAGGCAAGGTTTCCCATGCCTTAACTCAGGGTGATTATTTTTTGTTCGGTATTGATTTGCAAAAGCCCAAAGAAGTTTTAGAATCCGCCTATAACGACAGCCAAGAAGTAACGGCTGCTTTTAATTTGAATATGCTTGCCCATTTGAACTGGCGGTTTCAAGGTAATTTCGATCTTGATTTATTTACACATCAAGCAATTTACAACGAGGTCGATCATCAAATTGAAATGTATTTACATGCGCGATCTCCCCACGAAGTTTCTTTAGATATCCTCGATCTCAAAATCCAGTTTCAAGCAGGAGAGAGCATCCTCACTGAAATCTCGCGCAAGTTTGATCTAGATGCAGTTCAAGCACAACTGCGATCGCAGGGTTTAGAAACCGTCAAAATCTGGACAGATCCCCAAAAATTGTTTGGACTAGTTTTGTGTCAAGTTTAAGGATATTTACTCAAAAACTCAGGGACAATTCATAAATTGTGCCTATAGTTTTATAGACTAAACGTAATAAAATTTCCATCTATGCAACCACCAAATCTGCACCGTTGCGATCGCCAAGAGATCCTTGCTTATTTTCAGCGGGCTTGGCAAATCGAAGATAGCTTGATGAAAAGTTTAGTTAGTCCTGAAACTTTTTATACGAATCCTGATCGCCTCCGCAATTTATTGATTTTTTATCTAGGTCATTCGGCAGTCTTTTATATCAACAAATTAGTCAGGGTCGGGTTAATTACTACGCGAATCAATCCAGATTTTGAGGTTCTCTTTGAAATCGGAGTCGATCCTGAAAAGCCCGATGATATATCTGGTATTTTTACTAGTCTGCGACAAGCGGAAGTTAATGCAGTTTGGGAATATCGCCAGCAAGTCTACGACAGGATTAGCGAATTTATTCATAATATGGCGATCGCATTACCCATAAATCAAGAACATCCGCTTTGGGGCTTAATGATGGCGATCGAGCATCAATATATTCACATCGAAACATCATCAATGTTGATTCGCCAGTTGCCTGTTGATCAACTGCAACGTCCTGAAAGTTGGCAATATGCTCCTGCCAATGGTTACACCACGGCTAATGAAATGATTGAAGTCACAGGTGGTACAGTTCGACTAGGCAAACCTCAAGATTCAAATATCTATGGTTGGGATATTGAATATGGCGATCGCACGGTCAATGTGGCTACTTTTCAAGCAAGTAAATATCTAATTACCAATGCCGAGTTTCTCGATTTTGTTAAAGATGGCGGCTACGAAAATCCAGACTATTGGCATGAACAGTCATGGGCTTGGAAAGTTCAGCACGATATCAAACACCCTAAGTTTTGGGTTCCTAATGCTGATAGCTATAAATATCGTGCTATGTTTGATGAAATTGCGATGCCCTTTGATTTTCCTGTCGAAGTTAATCATTATGAAGCGATCGCCTATTGCCACTGGAAAGGAAATGATACTCGTCTGATGAGTGAGGCAGAATGGCATCTGGCAACTTACGGAGTGTCAAATTTATGGCAGTCCATAGAGGAAACAAATTCAGTCTTCAATCTCAATTTAAAATTTGCTTCTCCAAGTCCTGTTGGTTCTTTAGAATCCCAAAGTACGTCAGGGCTATACGACCTGCTCGGCAATGTTTGGGAATGGCTGAGCGATCATTTAACGCCGCTCACAGGATATCAACCCCATTATCTATATGAGAGCTATTCCGCTTCATATTTTGATACTAAGCACAATATGATGGCGGGCGGCTCATGGATAACCAGTGGAACTGAAGCTGAGAAGTACTACCGCAACTGGTTTCGTCCCAACTTCTATCAACATGCAGGCTTTAGAATAGCGCATTCGTAGGGGCAATTCATGAATTGCCCCTACGAATGATTAGAATATATTTAAGAGATAATTAATTCCCATGTATCCACATCGAATTGAACCACAAGCAGGTCAAGAGTCTGTCTGGGACTATCCCCGTCCTGCAATCTTAGAGAATACAACCAAACATATTCGCATCATCTGCAATGATATTGTTTTGGCAGAAACCGATCGCGCTAAGCAAGTTCTAGAAACCAGTCATCCGCCTTGTTATTACATTCCTATAGAAGATATCAAAATGGAGTATTTGGTTGAAACTTCGCGGCGAACGATGTGCGAATGGAAGGGAATCAGCCAATATTATGATATTGCGATCGCAGATAAATATATCCAAAATGCGGGCTGGCGATATACTGTCCCTACTCCTAATTTCGTAGATATTCAAAATTCGATTAGTTTCTACGGGAGTCTCATGGATGCTTGCTATGTCAATGATGAGCTAATCACGCCGCAAGCTGGTGACTTTTACGGGGGCTGGATTACATCTGATATTGTGGGGCCATTTAAAGGCGAAGCAGGAACTTGGGGCTGGTAATTGTGTTTACATTGCGGAGGCTACCGAGAGATGATATTCGCCTCGACCAAGGTACTCTAACTGAAAATCTATGACTCGTCGATGTTCATCAGCAAAATACTTGAGTTTGCGATCAATCAAATCTTCAATAAAAGATCTACTGGCCGCAATATCATCTGCATCTAGATTCTTCGACTCTTTGATCATTGCAACGAATATTTTATCTAACATTGCTATCCTTTCTTCTGCTGGCATAAGTGCTAAATTCCAAGCTGCTACTGCGTTCTCTAATAAATATTGCAGTTCTTTTTTAGTTTGGTAGGTGTCGGCATATGGGCGAATGAAGTCATCTAAAACCTCAGACATTTTGGCGATTCCTTCCAGGTTTCTTAGCATCTGTACGTTGTCGCCAAAACCCTGTTGAACAGTTTTCTGAAGTTTGTTGAATGATTTATTGCTAGCTTTCTCCCATTTTTGCTGGCGGACGAGTTCACTAAATTCTCTAGATTTTTTAGCCATTGTTATTTGTTCCTCGCATTGATAGATTTGTTCGATTTTATCTTGATTTTGATTTTAATGGCGATCGCTAATAATGTCTTTAAACCTGTTAAATCGTAAGTAAATAAGAAATAGGGTAGTAAAATAATTAAAGATGAATATTTAAGCTTTAATGATTGTCTCCTTTGCTTGTAAAGAAATCGAAAGGATTTGGCAAGGCTTGTGATCGCGTAAGCTACCATCAGATATACAGGAAAGGGCTTTACGCAAATTACGTCAACTTGATGTGTCAGCTAATCTAGAAGATCTCCGCATACCACCTGCCAATCATCTAGAAGCACTGGTTGGTGATCGATTTGGACAATACAGTATTCGTATTACTAAGCAGTGGAGACTGTGTTTTGTTTGGCAAAATGGAAATGCGTATGATGTTGAGATTGTTGATTATCATTAGGAGCAAAGGCAATGGAAAATACTTTACTGCGTAATCCTCATGTTGGCAAAATCTTGCAATATGAATTTTTAGAAGAATTAGATATTAATGCAAATAGTTTGGCTGATAATTTGCGTTTACCATTTTCGAGTATTCAGCAAATTATTCAAGGTAAGGCTCCGATGACTGCGGATGTGGATTTACGTTTATGTCGTTATTTTGGGTTGTCAGATGGTTATTTTTTGCGGCTTCATTATGCCTATGAGTTGATGGAAGCAAAAAGAAATTTAGACGACATATTGCGTCAAATAGTCCCCATTGCAGCATTATGATTTATTTCCAACTTTAAAGATGGTGTCGGTTTCCAGAGCTTTTTTGCGATCGTTTCCATTACTCAAACGGGGCGGCATATTAGTTACCTATGGTGCTGCCAGTTCAGCAAGTAGCGTATCCCAGCGCTCCCTTTTTACTAGCATCTTTGGATCAGTATTGTTCTTTGTGATTGATAGCATCTTATTGCTGTTGAATGTTTTGCCCAACTATCGATCAACACAGTCCTACGATATTTCCAAAATGCGGACAGAACAGCCAGATTGGTTCGTTGACGATCTCCAATATCTATTTGATCTTCTAGCCTCCGATAAAATTAAGCCAGAAATCACTGAGCGATTTTTCCTCGATGATGCTATTCGCGCCCATGAGTTGATCGAAAGTGGCAATGTGCGTGGCAGGTTAGTTTTTGTGACGCAAAAATGACTTGAAACCCATATTTCATAGCAGAGGCAATTCATGAATTGCCATTACTCACAACAAATTTAGGATTGCTATAGCACTATTTCTGGGAGTGACTCAGCTATGCAATACATGAAAATAGATATAATATAGCAATGTAAGCTTTGCTTAGGACATAAAACCCAAAAGATGGCAGAGCTTCGCTCTGCCATCTTTTGGGTTTTGAATTGTCCTATCTATCTCTTACGTTGCTATACAACGGACAAAGTTAGAAAGCAAGAAAGAGAGGGCGATCGCCCTCTCTTTCTGCTGTTGTAGGTAGGTTAGAAACTATTTAACGAAAAATAGTAACGTACCGATCGCTAAAAAGATGATTGACCATAACAGCCCCCAAAAGGCAGGATGACTGGAAACTTTGTTGCCATTTTTGGTAGATAGAAGTTCTAAATCCATCCAAGATGCAACACCGCGACGGAACCAACCTTTTGCTGTGGTTTCGGTTCCGATCAAGCCTTCTACACGCTTCATGCCAAAGAAGAAATTCCCCAAAGGGCCCCAACGCGAAGCATAAAGCAGATACATCATGCCAGTTTTGTCCTGTAACTTCAGATCAGAACCAAACACATAACCCGCATCACCTCGACCAATCAGAGTTCCTTCCAATTGCACAGGTTGACCGCGCAAAGGGCTAGCATAGGCATCAGACATGAGTGTAATCACATCATTCGCAGGCGCATTCTTGGAACTTGGATACATGACCGATCGCTTAAAGATCATCACCGCACCCAGCAACAACAGAGGAATTGCCACAAATGCCTTGAGAATGCCAATACTTGTGTAGGTAGCAGCACCGATCGCTAAACCAACTACGATCGCAATAAACTCTGCTCCATAGAGTAGGACATCTTGATAGAACGTGCCATAGAGACGTTTTTTGTCGAGGCTTTTACCTTCGGCAACAACATGCCCCATATCAAATTCCATATCTAAGCCCAGTTGCTCCGCATAGTTACTGAGAGCACGAACTCGCTTACCAGTTAGCGGATGAGTCGAATTTAACTCCATCCACCATGCCCAAGGATTAAATAAATCCCAGAGAAATAGGCGACCAACTTTTTCTGGAGAAGAAGAAATTTGATAGGCAGTGCCAGTAGAAGCCGCAGCTTTGGCATCGTAAATACCCAGAGCGCGAGTACCTTGCATCAAACGGCTTGGCTCTTTCGACTTCTCGGTTTCTTGGACAATGCCATAGGCGATTTTGACCAGAGCGCGAGATAGAGCATTAGGATTACCAGTCTGCTCAGCAGCAAAATGGTCAGCGAAATATTCTCTAGTGCGTGATAGGTAAAGCACCATATAAGTGCCAATGATGTAAAACGCATAGGCGATAAATGCAGTTACCATCGCTGCATTTTCGGCACGTTCATCATTAATTCTTTTGCCGAGTTCACGGATGGTGACATAGAGCAAATAGGTGATCTGCACCAATGTCGAAGCCACCGTCATCACCGCAAAATCCCAATGGACGATATGCCCAAGTTCGTGGGCATAAACCGTAGCAGCTTCATCATCGTCAAGATACTTAAACAAACCTGCACTAACTACTAGACGAGCGCTATCTGGCAAAGCGCCATAGGTAAATGCGGTTGGATTATTATCGTCAATGATGCCGAGGCGAGGTTGCTTCAGCTTCTTAAGACTACAGATCCGCTGAATTACACGCGCCGATTCAGGGCTGAGGCGCTCGATTTCTTCGATCTTCACCCAGCGAGTGTGATAGAGCCATCCTTGAGTCAAGTCCATGATCCAAGGAGACACAAAGAAAATTATTGCATTCACCACAATCGTTACTAGAACTGCAACGCCAAATCCAAGAACGGGATCGGGACTATTGACAATAAAAATAGTGGCTGTAACTAGTGAAAATACAATCCCTGCAAGTAGAGCAATTGTAATGCTAGAGGCTAGCACGAGGTTTCCAGCAATTTTAGCTGTAGCAAGACTCGCCCCAACTTGAGCAGCCCGTCCTGCTTTTTGTGGAAGTTCTGATTCTGGTGTGGACATAAAATCCTCTCTCAGTTTTATTGAGCGTTAGTATGAGTATTAGTCCCGTATCATGATGTTTTTGTTGCAATCCGCTCCAATCAACATCAACATAATTCAATACAAATTATGATATAGCGATCGCCATAATCATGGTTTTACGTAAAGATTAAATTTCTTCCTAACGTAATAACAATTCTCAAAATGGCAACGCTATTTTGAGAATTGTTATTACGTAATCTGTGGATAACTTAAAAACTTCCGATCTTCAGACTATAATTTGACTTACAAAACAAGTAGGAATCAACATCTACGCAAGGACATCACAATTATGGCAATGACACTCACCGAAAAGATTTTGGCAAAAGCGTCGGGCAAAAGTCACATTAGCCCAGGTGAAAATATTTGGGTGAATGCTGACCTATTGATGACCCATGATGTTTGCGGTCCTGGCACAATCGGCGTATTTAAGCGTGAATTTGGTCAAGATGCCAAGGTGTGGGACAAAGAAAAATTAGTATTGATCCCCGATCACTATATTTTTACCAAAGATACAAGAGCTAACCGCAATATTGATATTTTGAGGGAATTTGCCAAAGAGCAAGACATTAAATATTTCTACGACATTACCGATCTTTCGGATTTTAAAGCGAACCCTGATTACAAAGGTGTTTGCCATATTGCCCTTGCCCAAGAAGGTCACACAAGACCAGGTGAAGTGCTATTTGGTACTGACTCCCATACCTGTAATGCGGGAGCATTTGGACAATTTGCCACAGGCATTGGTAATACCGATGCTGCCTTTGTTTTGGGGACAGGCAAATTATTACTCAAAGTTCCTGCCTCGATGAAGTTTGTCTTTGATGGTGAAATGCCGACTTACTTGTTGGCTAAGGATTTGATTTTGCAAGTAATCGGTGATATCGGCGTTAGTGGCGCAAACTATCGCGCTTTACAAATTGAAGGCGAAGCGATCGCCCAAATGACTATGGAAGAGCGGATGACGATCTGCAATATGGCGATTGAGGCAGGTGGCAAAAATGCTGTGATTGCACCAGACCAGACGACTTTTGACTATGTGCGATCGCGTACTGATAAGCCCTTTGAGTCTCTCTATGCCGATGCTGATGCTGAGTATTACTACGTCAAACATTACGATGTTTCCAAGCTAGAGCCCGTAGTAGCAAAGCCTCACTCTCCTGACAATCGCGCTCTTGTTCGGGAAGTACAAGATGTGAAGATCGATCGCGTTTATATCGGCTCATGCACTGGTGGTAAAACAGAAGACTTCTATCACGCCGCTCAATTGATCAAAGGTCAACAGGTCAAGGTTCCCACTTACCTTGTACCAGCAACACAGAAAGTCTACAATGATCTATTCAGCCTGAAGATCGATGGCTTGTCACTTTCAGAAATCTTCTTGCAAGCGGGTTGTATTGAACCAGCCTCTCCATCCTGTGCTGGCTGCTTGGGTGGACCACAAGATACTTTTGGACGAGTCAATGAAGCGGAAGTTTGTGTCTCAACTACAAACCGCAATTTCCCTGGACGTATGGGGAATAAGCAAGCACAAATTTACCTTGCTTCGCCCTATACTGCCGCAGCTTCTGCTTTGACAGGACATATCACCGATCCGCGTGATTTCATGTAATCTTAAGTCCCAAAATGGCGTTGCCATTTTGGGACTTAAGATTACAATGTAGGGGCAATTCATGAATTGCCCCTACATTGTAATCGGGGTTTCACTTCTGTTCAGGTAGTACAAGTATTAATAGTTTGGTCAAAACAAAAGTTATTGAATGTTATAGCTCCCAAGGATATGAAGTCATTCACCAACCTCATATTCAGCAGCTTCCATTTGATTTAAATGGATATATTCCCAATTTACTGGTGAAAGTATCCGAAAATCAGGGATTTATTGTTGAGGTAAAAGATGTTGCAACAAACTTGCCCATTTCTCATTATCGAGAGCTTGCCAAAAATGTTGCTGAGCATGATGGCTGGCGATTTTTGCTTGTCACTGGGGAAGATGCAACACCGATTGCAGAAGAAGATATTGCCGATCAAAAACTTACGCGATCACAAATTCTACATCGCAAAGAACGGATTGCCAAATTAATCTCGATTGGAGAACACGAGGCTGCCTTTCTCTCGCTGTGGATATTTGCCGAGATCTTGATGCGAAGACATGCAAGACATCAATTAATCCCTATTGATCGTTTAACTACGATTTTGATGATTCACCATCTCCACGAACAATTAGGTATTTCTGAGTATCAGTTTGAAAGAGTGATCGCCTTAAATGAAATTAGAAATCGCATTGCCCATGGGTTTCCTGTCAAGTCCGTCAATCTCAATGAGGCGATCGAAAAACTTCTAAATTTAGTTGACGAATTCATTGCCATGCAAAAATAAGTAGGGCTTGCTGAAAAAGCAAGAAAAGCATACAAGCAGTGGTTTTCAAGGAGATCGCAAACTGATAAAATGCAAGGAAAAGCAGGAAAAGCAAGTAAAACCCTTGCACAAATAAAAATT
>Ga0209972_10002117_pt1 | contig 16525 bp, 16 predicted proteins | sample NOAtaG_7_FD_187302 | JGI IMG/M metagenome (GOLD analysis project Ga0209972, IMG submission 187302) | Freshwater lake microbial communities from Lake Erie, under a cyanobacterial bloom - NOAA_Erie_Diel1S_2200h metaG (SPAdes) (version 2) | ecosystem: Environmental > Aquatic > Freshwater > Lake ... | reverse complement strand
CGAACATCTCGACTTCCCCGCGACGCGGACCACGACGAGCCTCGAGGAGGCGCTCCCAGCCGCACGGATCGAGGAGGCGCTCGCCCGATTCGGGGTCCCGAGACGCGACGATGATCGATGGAGTCTCGCGGACATCCAACGGGTGCTACGCGACACCTGCATGACTCCCATCCCGGGTGCGGACTTCACGCTGGCGGAGGTCCCCAAGGACGTGACGCTCCGTGAGTGGAAGTTCACCATCCCGGTCGGGCGCTTCGATCTCGACACGATTGCCGATGCCCTCGCGACCCACGGGGGGGCTCATGCTCGTCGGTACGCTGAGAAGGTCCGTCGGATGCGCGCGGAGCGCTTCGCCGGATACCTCACTGGCGTGGTCGACCTCGCCTTCGAGCATGCGGGCCGGTGGTGGATCATGGATTGGAAGTCCAATCACCTCGGCGATCTTCGCACGGACTATCATGCGGAGCGGATGGACGAGGCGATGCAGTTGAGCGATTACACGTTGCAGTATCACCTCTATCTCGTCGCGCTCCACCGGCATCTGCGGGCACGGGTCCCGGGCTATGACCCCGCGACGCATTGGGGCGGGATCGCGTACGTCTTCCTCCGCGGCGTCGCCGATGGGTCGGAGACGGGGTGGTTCCGGGATACGCCCTCCCCCGCACTGATCACCGCGCTCGATGCGGCGCTGGGCGGGGCCTCGGTATGAGTCCGACGATGGATGCGCCCGAACTCATGAACGCCATCGATGATGCGCTGGCAGAGATGCTCGTGCGCCGAGTCGGGTTAACCGGAGCGCGGGCGGAAGTAGCGAGCGAGGCGATCCGACGGCTCTCGATCGCACGCGCCGATGGACATAGTGCCGTCGTCCTCACCGATGAACCCGCTGCCAGTGAGTGGCGTCGCACCCTGATCGAGGGCGGGTTGGCCGGTGATTTCGATGACCTGCGACCGCTCATTATCACGGGCGACCTGCTGCAGTTCCGGCGCTATGCGGAGGCGGAACGCCGGATCGCCGAGCGCGTGCGCGCGCGGGTGACCGGTGCTGCGCCTCGTCTGCGCATCATCACCGGCGGTCCGGGGAGTGGGAAGACCACGGAGATCGCGCGGCAGATCGTCGCGCGCGTGACCGCGGACCCTGAGCTTCGCATCGCCCTCGCGGCCCCCACGGGAAAGGCCGCCGCGCGCCTGACCGCGTCCATCGGCGCCCGACTCAGCGCGATCGATGCCCCGGCGGAGGTGCGCGCGCGCATCCCGGCCGATGCGCGCACCATCCATCGGCTCCTGAGCTACCGCGCTGCGGACGACCACTTCCGCTTCAACCAAGAGCGGCCGCTGGGTGAGGACCTCGTGATCGTCGACGAGGCGAGCATGATCGACGTCCTCATGATGGACGCGCTGTTAGGCGCGTTGCGCGAGGATGCCGAGTTGATCCTCGTAGGCGATCACCATCAGCTGGCGAGTGTCGATGCAGGGGATGTGCTCGGGGCCCTGGTCCGACATCCGGTGGTGACCCCGGTGGTCACCACGCTGACGGGGAACCATCGTTTCACGGGGCAACCGGGGATCGCGGGGGTCGCCGGCGCCATTCGCTCGGGACGGATCGACGAGGCAGTGGAGATCCTGATGCATGGGAAGCATGCTGACGCGCAGTGCCTCCCGGCTCCGACCACACAGAACGCCTTGCTCACTCCCATCGCCGAGGGACTCGAGGCCTGCCTGCGTGCCGAGACCCCACGCGCCCTCCTCGATGCCTTGGACGGGGTGCGCATCCTCTGCGCGGAGCGGGAGGGGACCTTCGGCGTCGCCGGCCTCAACGCGATCGTCGAGCGGTGGAGCGCGCGGCGCGGGCTCGACACCCGCGACGTCTGGTATCATCGACGCCCGGTGCTCGTCGGTGCCAACGATTACGGCGCCGAGGTCTTCAATGGGGATCTTGGCGTCTGTTGGCGCGATGGGGGCCGCACCGAGGTGCACTTCGCGACCCCCGATGGCGGCACACGACACCTGCCGGTCGAGCGGCTCCCCGCCGTCACCACCGCCTGGGCGATGACGGTGCACAAGTCGCAGGGGTCAGAGTTCGGGGAGGTGCTGTTCGTCCTCCCGCGGCAAGAGAGCCGCCTCCTCACCCGCGAGTTGATCTACACCGGTCTCACCCGCGCCAAGCGCCGAGTGACGGTCCTAGGAGCGGATGACGTGCTCCGCGCGGGGCTTTCGGCGACCGCATCGCGCGCGAGTGGGCTGGGGGCGCAGCTGTGACCGTCACGCATATCGTGTTCCACCCAATCATCCTTCGTACATGATTGACTCAACCGTTCTGATCGTCGCGCTGGCTGGGCAGGCGCTCATCATCGGCTTCATCCTCTTCATCACACGACGGAACACGGCCCCTCCGCAGACAGGCGGCACCGATACCGTGGTCGGCGCCCGGCTCGACGGACTCGACCGGACGATGCAGACCCACTTTCAGGCGATGACAGCTCAGGGGGAGCAGCAACGTCAGGCCCTCGATGCGATGCGCCGGGAGCATGAGCAGCGACTGGAAGCGATGCGGCAGACGGTCGACGAGAAATTGACGCACACGCTTAACTCTCGGATTACCGAGTCGTTCGCGTCCGTCAGCGAGCGACTCGAGGCGGTGCACCGTGGGTTGGGCGACATGCAGCAGCTCGCGGCGGGAGTCGGCGACCTGAAGAAGGTGATGACCAACGTGCGCGTCCGGGGTACCTGGGGCGAATACCAGCTGAGTGCCCTGCTCGAACAGTTCCTCACCGAGCCGCAGTTCGAGCGGAACTTCCGCCCACGGCCCGACTCCCGCGAGGTGGTGGAGTTCGCCATCCGTTTCCCTGGGCGCAACGGCGACGGGACCCCGGTCTTTCTCCCGGTCGACTCCAAGTTCCCCATCGAAGATTTCGCACGGTTGGTCGAGGCGTCTGAGACGGGGGATCAGGAAGCGGTACGCGTGGCGAGGTCCGCGCTCGTCGCCGCCGTCAAGAAGAGCGCGCGGGACATCAGCGAGAAGTATCTCGTCCCCCCGGTCACCACGGACTTCGGCGTGCTCTTCCTTCCGACGGAATCCCTGTACGCCGAGGTGGTGCGCGAGGTCGGCCTCGTCGAAGACCTGCAGCAGAGCTATCGGATCCATCTCGCAGGTCCGACGACCCTTGGCGCCCTCCTCACCTCGTTCCGCGTCGGCTTCCAGTCGATCGTGATCGAGCAACGCGCCGGGGAGATCGAGGTCCTCCTCGGCCTCGCCAAGCGAGAGTTCGGGAAGTTCAACGAGGTGCTCGACAAGGCCGAGCGGCAGATCGACACCGTAGCCCGGAGTCTCAAGGAGGGCCGGCGGCGCACCAAGGCGGTCGAGCGGAAGCTCCGGGAGGTCGAGACGCTGGATGAGGCGGCGTCGATCCAGATGCTCGGGGCGGTGGTGGATCCAGGCGATGACGAGGAGGACACCGCGGACCCTGCCGAGTTCTAGGCGCCCACCCGCCATGGCGGCAGCGCCCCCGCCTTCCGCGCCAACGTGGGATTCTTCCGATACAGCGTCGCGGTCCGGCCGATCGTCTGGATCACCTCGGCCTTCACCCGCCCCGCGAGGTCGTTCGCGGCCTGCTTCGCCGAGACCTCGGCGCTCTTGTTGAGCTGCACCTTCACCAGCTCGCGCGCGGTGAGGGCCTCGTCGAGTGCGGCGGTCAGCGCGGGCGTGAGCCCCTCCGTCCCGATATGCACCGTGGGGCGCAGACGGTTGCACTCCGATCGGAGCGCGGCGCGCTCCTTCCCCGTCATCGCCATCTCAGTTGCCCCCGGCCCGTAAGAGATTGGGGAGCGGATCGAGTACCGCCCCCTCCCACCAGCGCTCGGGTGGGCCCATCCGAAAGACCTGAAAGTGGAGATGCGGGGCGTCCTTCGTGGCGTTCCCCGTATACCCCACCGTCCCGATCCGCTCGCCGCGTCGCACCGGCTGTCCTTCACGCAGGCCACGTCGGTGCGCGTCGAGATGCGCATAGTAATAGACGAGCCGCCGCTTGGGGTCGCTCAGGTAGATGATCTTCCCGCCCAAGTCGTTGCGGCTGACGCGAAGGACGTAGCCATCGTCAGCGGCGAGGACTGGCGTGCCCTTCTTCGCCATGATATCGACCGCCTGGTGGATACGGCCGCCACTTCGTGCCGCACCAAAGGTGTCACGCAGCTCGTCTGATTCGACCCCCTTCACCGGGATGATCAATTCCCGAGAGCGCAGATACGCCGCCTCAGGGGCCTCGCGCGGAGCCATCGGCCCACGCGGAGCGCCGCACGCCGCGAGGGCGAGCGAGACCAAGAGCATCCCGAGGCGGGGCGTTCGCATATACCCTCAAAACGAGTTGCGAGGGGGATGCGTCACGGCGTCCACCCATCAGATTTCAGGGATGACGTCGCTTCTCGACCGTTTCCAGCAGGGCCTCTCGTACGACGCCTGGCTCGCCGCCTCGACCTACCCCAAGTACGTCGCCCTCCAACAATCGATCCGAGCACGGGCGGAGGTCGCCCCCGACCTCGTCGCGCGTGTGCAGGCGCTCGACCGACCCTGGCATCTCCTCGTGCTCAGCGCCGATTGGTGCTCCGACGCGGTGAGCATCGAGCCCTGGCTCGACGCCCTCGCCACGAGCGCCCCTCGACTCTCCCTCCGGCTCCTCGATCGCGATCAGCATCTCGATCTGATGGATCAGCATCTCACCAATGGTCGCTCCCGATCCATCCCGGTCGTGCTGGTGCTTGATGAGCGCGGCGTCGAGCGCGCCTGGTGGGGCCCTCGCCCACGCGCGCTCCAGGCGTGGGTGATGTCAGCCGAGGCGCAGGCGATGCCGAAGGAGGAGCGATTCCGCGAGCAGCGCCGCTGGTATACGGAGGATCGCGGTCGTGCGATCTGCTCGGAGCTCGTCGCGCTACTCGAGCGCTGCGCCGAGTCGCCCGATGGCGGGCTCATAGCCCCAGACCCGATCCCGCCCTCGACCGGTGAGCTCCCGGGCCACGCCGAGTGAGGTGAGGCGCTCGAGCGCCTGCTGCGCCGCGGGTCGCGAGCAGGCGAGATCCTCGGCGACGATCGGCATGGTGAGGACGATGCTGCGACGGAGGAGCTCGAGGACCGGGCGCGTGGTCACGGCAGCGCGTCCGAGGGCCGCGAGACGCTCTTCCTCTCGGGACTGACCGGCGGCGATCGCGCGGAGCGCGTCGTGGCGCGTGCGGAGCTGCGCGATCAGTGCGGGGAGGGCGAGGGCGCGCCAGAGGGCTTCGTCACCGGCGCGCCAGGCCTCATGCGCGTCGGCTCGTGACTCGGCGTCGATGAACGGCATCAGGATCAGGCGATCGGTGCGCCCCGCACTCACCAGCGTGAGCGCGGCGAGGCACTCCCCAACTGCCGGGGACGGCGCCCAGGCGGTGAGCTCGAGGATCCGCTCGAGGACGCCCCGGTCGCTCCCCGAGCGGAGCGCGGCTTCCAGTCGGTCGGCGTCGGGGTACGTTTCGATGGTGGGATCGAGCGGGGTGAGTCGCGTCAGTGAGGGGATTCCCCCACTCCGCGCGCGACGCTCCCCCTCGACCAGCAGGTCCCGAACGGTGCGCTCGGTGGGTGTGAGCGCGGCATCATGGAAGGGATCGGCTTCGGCGGCGAGCAATCGCTGGAATGATTCGCGCGTGCCGGTGGTCAGCTGGGCGGTGCAGAGGAGGCGCAGGACGGTCGCTGCGCCGAAAGGGGCGGCGGTCACGGCGGCATCGAATCGCGCTAAGGAATCTGCCGCGTCCTCGAAAAGTTTCACAAAAGCAAAATTACAATAGTAAAGTTAGTTTCGCAACAATTAAGCTGCAGCATGCAAATCGAGACAGATCAGCAACAACCCCTAAAACCCGCATGAAAAATAGACTTAGTATCCTAAATATTGTTTTTATCGCCACTTTCGCAGGCCAGCTGAGCGCACAGTCCTACCCCTTCCACCGGGTCTACGACACCAAGGCCAAGCGGTTCGTCGATTTCGAGACGATGGTCGCCCGCCTCGCCACCCAGGATCTGGTCTTCCTGGGCGAGCAGCACAACGACCCCCGCACCCACCAGCTCCAGGCGGCGGTCCTCGAGGGGATCGCCCGGCGCCGCTCCGGGCCGATCGTCCTCGCCCTCGAGATGTTCGAGCGCGATGTGCAGGGGCCGCTCGACAACTACCTCACCGGCACGCTGAGCGAGGAACAGTTCCTCGCCACCTCGCGCCCCTGGCCCAACTACCCGACCGACTATCGCCCGATGGTCGAGTTCGCGCGCAGCAAGCAGTGGCCCGTGATCGCGGGGAACATCCCGCGGCGCTACGCCTCGCAGGTGGCGCGTCGTGGCCTCGCGGCGATCGATTCCCTGCCGGCGGCCGAGCGTGGGTGGGTGGCGGCGCAGCTCGACTGCCCGCGCGACGCGTATTGGGAGCGTTTTCGCGGGGTGATGGGCGACATGGGTGGCCACGGCACGCCGATGACGAAGGAGCAGCTCGAGGCGACGGTCTGGCGCACCTATGAGGCCCAGTGCGTGAAGGATGAGACGATGGGGGAATCGATCGCGGCGGCGCATGCGAAGGCCGGCGCGCTTGTGATCCATGCCAACGGCGCCTTCCACTCGGATTACCGGCTCGGCACGGTCGATCGTGCGAAGCGTCGCGCCCCGACGGCGAAGATCGGCGTCGTGAGCTTCATCCCGGTCGCCGATCTCGACACCGCGAACGGGAAGCCACAGCGGAAGATCGGGGATTACGTCGTCTTCACGCTCGCACCGGAACGCAAAGCCGCCACACCGTGATCAGCGCGCGCGAGTGACCGCGCGCGCGGCGGCGCCTACCGATCCTCCCACGCGAACCCGGACGCGAGCCGCGTGAAGCGGCGCGCCGCACGGTCATAGCGGAGGATCGAGGTCGCCCCGCCCCGCTCCGCGCGCCCGATGGCGGCGAGATCATCGAGCCCATCGCCATCGGCGTCGAGTGCGTGCAGCAGGTCGTGCACCTTGAGCCGGAAGTCCTCCACCGGCACCGCGCGCACCGCGCCCTTGGCGTCGATGAGCACGAGTCGTTGCCGCGTCCATTCGAGCGTCGACGTCCGGAGACTGACCGCGAGGGCGATTCGCGCGCGATCGAAGCACCCCGTCACCTCGGATGATTCACTCGTCACTCGGCTCGCGAGCCGCGGATAGGGCGGGAGGCCGGCGGCACGCAGCACCTTCACGAGCGAATCGCGGACGACCACGACGCGCTTCTTCTCGTCGGGAGTCAGCGGCTCGCGCGCGCAGGGGGAGGGGATCGGCTTCGAAGCATTCGCCGCGGCACTCGTCGCCGAGGGCGCGGTGCCGGCGCTCCCTGGACCGGCGAGCCGCGCTGCCGAGGCGACCACGGTCGCGGTCCGCTGCGCGAGGGAGTCCATTGCCACCGAGCCCTGCAGGACGAGCACGATCCGTCCGTTCCAGGTGTCCACCCCCTGCGCCGTCACCATCTCGCTCCCCCAGGGCCCCCGCAGCTGGAAGGTCGTCCCCACGGGGATGGGGGCACGCTCCGCGACGGCCGCGCGATACGCGGCCGCCACGGCGGAGTCCTTCCGAACCTCGAGGTCGACACGGCCGATATCGAGGAGCATCCGCTTGCCGCGGTTCGCGGCGACGAACCAACTTTCGTCGACGGGACGGAAGACGAGATAGGGACGGATGCTGTCAGGGGTGATCTGCGCCGCCCCCTCACCCGGCGCGAGGCCGATCGCACTCGCAGCGATGGCGACCGTCAGGACTGCTCCGCACACGCTTCGCATAGGCAAGGAATATGACCGGGTTCGCGTATCACCGCCCCTCCTCCCTCGACGACGCGCTCGCGGCGCTCGCCGAGCCCGGGAGCCTACCGATCGGCGGGGGGAGCGACCTGCTGGCGGGAATCGAGGAGGGCCATGCGGCGCCGACGCGTGTGGTGGAGCTCGAGCGGATCCCCGAGCTCGCGACCATCACCACGCAGGCCGACGGCGGCGTGCGGATCGGCGGCGGGGTGGGGATCGCGCTGCTGGCCGAGGCACCGGAGCTGTCGGCGTTCCCCGTGCTCCGGGCGGCCTGCACCGCGGTCGGGAGCCCCGCGCTCCGCGCGATGGGGACACTCGGCGGGAACCTCGCGCAGCGTCAGCGCTGCTGGTACTTCCGGTCGGGGGTCGGGTGCTTCAAGCACGGGGGCACCGGGTGCGCGGCGGTCGATGGCGAGCATGTGTATCACGCGATCTTCGCGAGCGGGACCTGCCATGCGGCGCATCCCTCCGATCCCGCGGTGGCGTTGCTGGTACTCGATGCGCGCGTGGAGGTGCGCTCGGTGCGGGGCACGCGGATGCTCGATATCGAGGCGTTGTATGAGGGCGCGGCGGAGAACGTGCGGAGCGAGACCGTCCTCGCCGGGGACGAGGTGATCGTCGCCGTGCATCTCGACGCCGCGGCGCGCGATGGGGCGCAACATTGGGAGAAGCTCACGCAGCGTGGGGCGTTCGATCTCGCGTTGGTGTCATGCGCGGGAGTGCGGCGCACGGACGGCTCGGTGCGGATCGCGCTGGGTGGGGTGGCCGCAGGTCCGTGGCGTGCGCCGCATTCGGTGGAGGAGGACATCGCCTCCGGCGGGCTCGATGAGGAGAGCATCGAGGCGCTCGCCGCGCGGGCGACGTACGATGCAACACCGCTCGCGGGCAATGCGTACAAGGTGCAGATGGCGGAGGCCGCGATTCGTCGGGCGGCGAAGACCATCGCAAACTAGGAATGATTTTCGGCCCGTTATCAGCACATCACGCGCTCCGTCGCACGCCTCCAGCCGGTATCTCGCTCATGCGCCTTCTCCGCACCGCCACCCTCGCTCTCACCTCCCTCACCGCCCCCCTCGCCGCCCAATCCGTCCCATCCCAGGAATGGGAGGTCCCCTACGGCGCCGAGGGGCGCCCGCGTGATCCCTACGTCGCCCCCGACGGCCGCGTCTTCTTCGTCGGGCAGAACGGGAACTACATCGCGCGCCTCGACCCCCGCTCCGGGCAGTTCACCAAGTTCGAGATCGACCCCGGGACCAATCCCCACAACCTGATCGTCGACCCCTCGGGGATGGTCTGGTATGCGGGCAATCGCAACGGGATGATCGGGAGGCTCAACCCCGCCACCGGGGAGATCACCCGCTATCCGATGCCCGATGCGAAGGTGAAGGATCCGCACACGCTCATCTTCGATGCGCGCGGCGACATCTGGTTCACCGCGCAGAACTCGGGCGCCGTCGGACACCTCGAGACGAAGACGGGGAAGATCCGCCTCGCCTTCACCGGGGAGCGCACGCGCCCCTACGGGATCGTCATCAACTCCAAGGGGACGCCCTGGTTCAACCTCTTCGGCGTCGATCAGATCGCGTCGATCGATCCCGCGACGATGCAGGTCACCACCTACAAACTCCCGAACGAGCGCTCGCGCGGTCGGCGCATCGCCGTCACCTCGGACGACATCATCTGGTACGGCGACTACACCCGTGGCATCCTCGGCCGGCTCGATCCGCGCACCGGGACGATCGAGGAGATCCCCGTCCCGGCCGGCGCTGGGGCCCTCCCCTACGGCCTCGCCTCCGATGACAAGGACCGGATCTGGGTGACGCAGAACGTCCCGAACCAGGGGACGTCACTCGTGGGCTACGACCCCAAGACCAAGCGCTTCTTCGGGCAGGCCGCGATCGGGAAACCGGTCAACAACACCATCCGCCACATGTACTTCGACAAGAAGACGGGGCTGCTCTGGTTCGGGACCGACCAGGGGACGATCGGCCGGGCGGAGGTCTCGAAGCTGCGGGTGACGATGTAGCCCACCCGGGGTCCAAAAACCGTCCTATCTCTCGGCCCGGCACGGGGTTGGCACCATGGCCAACCCCGTCGGCGTTCATTGAATCCCAGGGCATTCCCGAGTAGATTGCTAGTCTATTCCCGAAATCCCGCTGGACTCGCCCAACCCCGCCGTATCCATGTCCTCGACCATCGAGAGTCTCGTCAACAAGGAGTACCAGTACGGCTTCGTGACGGAGGTCGACACCGACACGATCCCCCCTGGCCTCACGGAAGAGACGGTCCGTCTCATCTCCAAGAAGAAGGAGGAGCCGGCGTGGCTCCTCGAATGGCGCCTCAAGGCGTTCCGCCGCTGGCAGACGATGACGGAGCCGCGCTGGCCCAACGTCACGTACGAGCCGATCGACTACCAGGCGCACACCTACTATTCGGCGCCCAAGAGCGTGACGCCGCTCCAGTCGCTCGATGAGGTCGATCCGGAGCTCCTCAAGACCTACGAGAAGCTCGGCATCTCCCTCACCGAACAGAAGCGGCTCGCCGGCGTGGCCGTCGACGCGATCTTCGACTCGGTCTCGGTCGGTACCACGATGAAGTCGGAGCTCGCCAAGGCGGGGGTGATCTTCTGCTCCTTCGGCGAGGCGGTGCGCGAGCACCCCGAGCTCGTGCAGAAGTACCTCGGCTCGGTGGTCCCCTACTCCGACAACTTCTTCGCCGCCCTCAACTCGGCGGTCTTCTCCGACGGCTCCTTCGTCTACGTGCCGAAGGGCGTCACCTGCCCGCTCGAGCTCTCGACCTACTTCCGTATCAACGCCGCCAACACGGGGCAGTTCGAGCGGACGCTGATCGTCGCCGACGAGGGCGCCTCGGTGAGCTATCTCGAGGGGTGCACGGCGCCCAAGCGCGACGAGCACCAGCTCCACGCGGCGGTCGTCGAGATCGTGGCGCTCGACCGGTCGTCGGTGAAGTACTCCACCGTGCAGAACTGGTACGCGGGCGACAGCGAGGGGAAGGGCGGCATCTACAACTTCGTCACGAAGCGCGGGAAGGCCTTCACCGACGCCAAGATCTCCTGGACACAGGTGGAGACGGGCTCCGCGATCACCTGGAAGTACCCCTCGGTCATCCTGCAGGGGGACAACTCGGTGGGCGAGTTCTACTCGGTCGCCGTGGTGAACGGGAAGCAGCAGGCCGACACCGGGACCAAGATGATCCACATCGGGCGGAACACGCGCTCGACGATCATCTCCAAGGGGATCAGCGCGGGGCAGGGGCAGAACTCCTACCGCGGGCAAGTGAAGGTGTTGCCGAAGGCCGAGGGGGCGCGCAACTACACGCAGTGCGACTCGATGCTGATCGGTAACCGATGCGGGGCGCACACCTTCCCGTACATCGAGGTCGCCAACAATTCCGCGACCCTGGAGCACGAGGCGAGCACGTCGAAGATCGGGGAGGACCAGATCTTCTACTGCAAGGCGCGCGGGCTCAACACGGAGCACGCGATCAGCCTGATCGTCGCGGGCTTCTGCAAGGAGGTCTTCAAGGAGCTGCCGATGGAGTTCGCGCTCGAGGCGCAGCAGCTGCTCGGGATCTCGCTCGAAGGTTCGGTGGGTTGAGACGTCCTCCCACCCTCATCTCTCCTCTTTTCCCTCCATGCTGAAGATCACGAATCTCCACGCCTCCGTCGGCGAGAAGGAAATCCTGAAGGGCATCTCCCTCACCGTGAACGCGGGTGAGATCCATGCGATCATGGGGCCGAACGGCTCCGGCAAGTCGACCCTCGCGCAGGTGATCGCGGGGCACCCGGGCTATGAGGTCACCAGCGGCTCGATCGAGTACGACGGACAGGACCTCCTCGAGCTCGAGGCGGAGGAGCGCGCGCAGGCCGGCGTCTTCCTCGCCTTCCAGTATCCGATCGAGATCCCGGGCGTGACCAACGCCTACTTCCTCCGCGCGGCGTACAACGAGATCCGCAAGGCGCATAGCGAGCCCGAGCTCGACCCGATCGAGTTCCTCGACCTCATGGAGGAGAAGCTCAAAGTCGTCGAGATGGATGCCTCGATGATGCAGCGCTCCGTGAACGCCGGGTTCTCGGGCGGCGAGAAGAAGCGGAACGAGATCTTGCAGATGGCGGTGCTCGCGCCCAAGCTGGCGGTGCTCGACGAGACCGACTCGGGGCTCGACATCGACGCGCTCCGCATCGTCGCCGAGGGGGTCAACAAGCTCAAGCGCCCTGACAACGCGACGATCGTCGTGACGCACTATCAGCGCCTCCTCAACTACATCATCCCCGACCACGTGCATGTGCTCGCCGGTGGGCGGATCATCAAGTCCGGTGGCAAGGAGCTCGCGCATGAACTCGAGGCCAAGGGCTACGATTGGCTCCTGGAGCCGGTGACGGCGTGACCCCGACGGCGACGTATTCCGACCAGTTCGCGGCGCTGGCCACTCCGGCAGGGGCGCCCGCGTGGCTGCCCGCCCTGCGCCAGCAGGCGTTCGAGCGCTTCACCGCGCTCGGCTTCCCGACCACGCGTAACGAGGAGTGGCACTTCACCTCGGTGGCGCCGATCGCGGAGCGCCCCTTCAAGGCGATCAAGCCTGCGGCGACCACCCTCACCGCGTCCGACCTCGCCCCGTGGATCCTCGATCCCTCGTGGCATCGGCTCGTCTTCGTGAACGGCCGATTCGAGCCGGGGCTCTCGCAGTTCTCCGAGCTCCCCGCCGAGGTGGAGGTCGCGACCCTCTCCGACGCGCTCCGTGAGTCGCCGGAGTGGCTCTCGGCCCACCTCGGGAAGCTCGCGGCCTTCGACGCCGCCGCCTTCACCGCGCTCAACACCGCCTTCATGCAGGACGGGGTGGTGATCCACGTCCCCAAGGGGGAGACGGTCGAGCTCCCGCTGCAGATCCTCTGCCTCGCCGATGCGCAGGCGCAGGGGGCGGCCTTCCATCCGCGACTCCTCGTGGTGGCGGAGGCGCAGAGCCAGATCTCGCTCATCGAGACCTTCGCCGCGATCGGTGGGGCGGAATACCTCGTCAACGCCGTCGCCGAGGTGACGGTTGCCGACGGGGCGCGCGTCGACCACTACAAGGTCCAGCAGGAGAGCACCGATGCGTACCACGTGAGTACGGTGCAGGTCACGCAGGGGCGCGACTCGATCTATCACTCCTTCTCCTTCGCGGCGGGGGCGGCGCTCTCGCGGGCGAACATCTACACCAAGCTCCTCGGCACAGGCGGCGAGGCGCGCCTCAACGGGCTCTATGTGCTCGATGGCACGCAGCACGCTGACCACCAGACCTTCGTGGAGCATATCGCGGAGGCCTGCGCGAGCCGTGAGCTCTACAAGGGGATCCTCGACGGGTCGTCGCACGGGGTCTTCAACGGGAAGGTCTACGTGGACCCCGAGGCGCAGAAGACCGACGGGAAGCAGACCAACAAGGCGCTCCTCCTCTCCGAGCAGGCGCGCGTGGACACCAAGCCGCAGCTCGAGATCTTCGCCGACGACGTGAAGTGCACGCACGGCGCGACGGTCGGCCGCCTCGACGAGCTCCCGCTCTTCTATCTCAAGAGCCGCGGGATCGGGGCAGAATCGGCCAAGGCGCTCCTCACCTACGCCTTCGCGGCCGAGGTGCTCGAGACGATCGAGAACGATCCGCTGCGCCTCGCGCTGGAGCGGGCGGTCTTCGAGCGCTTCACCCACGCCTCGTTCGAGTGAGCGCGTAACGTTCCCGTATGGCCGACACCGCCGCCCTCGACGCGCTCTATCAGGAAGTGATCCTCGATCACAACCGGCGCCCTCGGAACTTCCATCCGATGGCGTCGGCGAGCTGTTCGGCGGATGGGAAGAACCCGAACTGCGGCGACCAGCTGACGATCTGGGTCCTGGTCGAGGATGACCGGGTCGCCGACGTCTCCTTCCAGGGCGTCGGGTGCGCGATCTCCAAGGCCTCGGCCTCCCTCATGACCGAGGCGGTGAAGGGGAAGACCCGCGCCGAGGCGGTCGCGTTGTTCGAGACGATGCATCGCGTGCTGACCGGGGTCGAGACCGACCCCGCAGTGATCAAGGGACTCGGGCCGCTGCGTGCGCTGAGCGGGGTCGGCAAGTTCCCGATGCGAGTGAAGTGCGCCTCGCTCGCCTGGCACGCCTTCCGCTCCGCCCTCGATGGCGCGGGGACGGTGAGCACCGAGACCGGCGCAGGTCCGCACTCCAGATGACCGACGACACACGCCCCTTCGTCGCGGTGCCGCTCCCGGCGGCGGCGATCGACGAGGGCGAGCTGGTGACGACGACCCTTCCCAGCGGCATGAAGCTCTGCCTGGGCCGCCATCAGGGGGCGCTCTTCGCCGTGAAGGACGAGTGCCCGCATGCCGAGTTCCCGCTCTCCGAGGGGACGCTCTATCCCTCGGGGGAACTCGAGTGCTGCTGGCACGGCGCGCGCTTCGATTGCCGTACGGGCGCCGTCCGCGGTGGCCCCACCGACCTTCCCCTCGTCCGGTTCGAGATCGAGGACCGCGACGGCTCCCTCTGGGTACGACGAGCCATATGAGCACTGCCCCCCTCGCCCCGCGCACGGAGTTCCCGCTCCTCGCGGCGCATCCGACCCTGACCTACCTCGACTCGGCGGCGACCTCGCAGAAGCCGAAGGCGGTCCTCGACGCGATCGCGCACTACTACACCTGGTCGAACGCCAACCCGCACCGCGGCGCCTACGCCCTCGCGGCGACGGCGACACAGGCGTATCACGATGCCCGTGACCGGGTCGCGCGCTTCCTCGGTGTCTCCGATGCCGACACACTGATCTTCACCCGTGGGTCGACAGAGTCGCTCAACCTCGTCGCGACCGCGTGGGGCCGCGCGAATGTGCAGGCCGGAGACAACATCGTCGTCACCCGGATGGAGCACCACGCGAACTTCGTCCCCTGGCAGCAGCTCGCGCGCGCCGTGGGGGCGGAGTTCCGGATCGCGGAGCTGGGTCCCGAGGGGACGCTCGATCTCGACCATCTCGCCTCGCTGCTCGATGCGCGGACCAAGGTCGTGGCCTTCGGACATGTCTCGAATGCGCTCGGGACGATCCATCCGGTGAGCGAGATCGTGAAGCTGGTGCGGCAGGCATGCAGCGCGCTGATCGTCTGCGATGGGGCCCAGGCGATCCCCCATCTCCAGAGCTGGGTCGACCGGCTCGGCGTCGATGTCTACGCCTTTAGCGGGCACAAGCTCGGTGGCCCGATGGGGATCGGTGGGGTGGTCATCCGTCGGCCGATCCTCGAGGCGATGCCCCCGTATCACTTCGGTGGGGACATGATCGAGTGGGTGAACGATCAGGACTCCACCTGGAATGTGCTCCCGCATCGATTCGAGGCGGGGACGCCGAACGTGGAGGGAGCGGTCGCGCTCGCGGCGGCCTGCACCTACGTCACGAACCTCGGGCTCGATGCGGTGCGTGCACATGAGGTGGCGCTCACCACGCAGGCGATGGCCGAGCTCGGCGCGGTGCCTGGGGTGACGCTCTTTGGGACGCGGCACGCGGAAGGGCGGAGTGGCGTCGTGAGCTTCACCGTCGAGGGGGTCCACCCGCACGACCTGTCGACCGCGCTCGACGTGGCGGGGATCGCGGTGCGCGCGGGGCATCACTGTGCGCAGCCGTTGATGCGCGCGCTCGGGGTGCCGGCGACGGTGCGCGCGAGCTTCTGGGTCTACAACACATCAGAGGACGTGACGCGGTTGGTCAGCGCGGTGAAGCAGACGCAGGAGCGGTTCGGGGCGGTGTGAGTTCTGGCGCGTCACACGCGTGATGCGCGTTGGTGTTCAACGACGCACCGCGCTCCCGTCTTTCAGGGCCTCTGGCGGATAGAGCACCACCGTCGTCCCCGTCGAGACTCCCTCAACCGCCGACTCGTCGGTGCCACGCGCGATCAGCGTGACGGGCGTGCGCCGAGCCCGCCCCTTGGCATCGACCACGAAGACACTCCACGCTGAGCCATCACGCACGAGCGCCCCGGTAGGGACCACCGTCGCTGATTCCCGACGGGAGAGGACGATCCGCGCGGTGATGGCGAAGTCATGCCCGAGCCGCGCGCCTCGCGTGGTATCCACCACGCCGATGACCTGCACCCGCTGCTCCTCGACACCGAGGGCGGAGCGGACGGTGCGCGCGGTGGGTTCGACCCGTCTCACGCGACCGGCGATCGTATCACTCCCGCTGATCACGCGGAGCGCGGCGTCGCGCGGGACGCGCTCCGCATCACGGCTCAGGATATCGACCACGACCTCGGGGGCGCCGGCCGCACCGAGCATCAGGAGCGGAGACCCGGCGGGAATCACGCGACCATGCGCCTCGTCGATGCGGAGGATCACGCCACCCGCGGGGGCGCGCACCGTGATCGGTGCGCCCCCACCGGGGAGGAGCGCTCTCACCGCGTCGCGCGCATAGGCGGCCGCAGTGGCCTGCGCGGTAGCCGCCTCGAGTTCGCGGGCGCGCCCCTCCGCCTCGGCCTGCACCCGCTCGAGATCGGCCTCGGCCACGCCCCCTGCGACACCGAGACGCACGGCACGGTCTGCGGTGCGCTTGGCCTCGATGGCGGCGCTCCGTGCCGCCCCCTCCGTCGCGCGCGCCGCAGCGAGGGTGGCCTCCGCGGCGCCCAGTTGCGCGGTGAGACGACTCTGCGTAGCGGGATCGGAGGCGGGCGCGGTGATCACCCCGAGCGCGGCCC